>MCHG01000071.1_pt1 | contig 75912 bp, 69 predicted proteins | sample 787351 | NCBI WGS metagenome assembly MCHG01 (sample SAMN05430296, study PRJNA330682) | permafrost metagenome | biome: Cold desert; feature: permafrost; material: soil; isolation source: enrichment culture inoculated with soil incubated with H2/CO2 at 20 degrees... ... | reverse complement strand
AGGAACCGGATGCGGGAAATCCGCACGTCCGGGTCTGTGGGGGTCGTGGGGGAGTAATCGCCCACTTCTACCCGGCAACTTGCGTTATATACTTTCTAAGCATAAGTGCAACCAACGGTTTCGCTTTCGCTGAGGCTCGGCGAAGCCGGGTTTTCTTTAGCTATCCTTGGACAGAGCCTGAAAGATTGGCTACAAAAATCTAGTTTTGGTAAGGAAAGGGAGTACATCAATGTCTATCAAAGTAACATTAATACCAGGAGACGGAATAGGACCAGAAGTAAGTTCTGCTGCTCAAAGTGTCATTACGGCTAGTCGCGCTCCGATTGAGTGGGAAGTTGTTGAAGCGGGCGAAGCCTGTATTGCACAGTACGGAACGCCTTTGCCGGAGCATGTATTAGATACTATTCGTCGCAACAAGGTAGCCCTGAAAGGACCAATTACTACCCCCGTCGGGAAAGGCTTTCGTAGTGTCAATGTTGCTTTGCGCCAGCAACTACAGCTTTACGCTAACGTACGGCATTTGAGGAACTTACCGAATGTTCCTTCACGCTACGAAGGTGTGGATATTGTGGTCGTGCGAGAAAACACGGAGGACCTATACGCCGGGATTGAGCACATGGTTGGCTTAAACGCGGCGGAAAGTATCAAGATTATTACTCGTGAAGCTTCGGAACGAATCGGGCGGTATGGTTTTGAATTAGCTCGTCGAGAAGGGCGTAAACGAGTGACCATTGTTCATAAAGCAAATATTATGAAAATGAGTGATGGCCTTTTTCTGGAAAGCGTACGCTCCGTCGCTCGTGATTATCCGGAGATTGTGTGTGACGACGTGATCGTTGATGCGATGTGTATGAATTTGGTTCAAATCCCCGAGCAATTTGATGTGTTAGTCTTACCGAATCTCTATGGGGACATTGTTTCGGATCTGGTCGCTGGATTAGTGGGTGGACTAGGTGTAGCACCAGGGGCTAATATCGGGGAAATGGGCGCTGTTTTTGAGGCAGTCCATGGAAGTGCTCCTCAGATTGCAGGTAAGAATCTGGCTAATCCGCTGGCAATGATTCTCTCCGGTATTGAGATGCTTAAATATCTTGGATTTGTGGAAGAAGCCAAGCGGGTTGAGAAAGGTATTGAGCATGTTCTCATGCAAAGAGATTATATTACTGCAGATTTGGGCGGTACGTCAGGTACTAAAGAGATGGCCGCTGCCATCATCGAAGCCATGGGTTAAGTTGAAGCTGATTTCCTTCACTTTCCAATGGAATCGACATTCTCAGGAAGTTATCTTTATAAGGGCAACATGATATAAAGGTGGCCAGATTAGTAAATAATCTAGCCACCTTTTTTGTACTATCAGAAAGTATAATTCTCAGTTAAATGCTTGCTAGAAGTCCCTTTTCGCAATCCATGACTACAGGGGAGAAGCAATCTTTGAAACGTACTAGAGAAATATTATTTAAGAAAGAGGAATTTAGTTCCCTATATAGAATATTATCTGAATAAAGTAAATAGTTAGACTATTGAGGATTTGAAATTGAATTGATGAGGAAGGATTGAAGAATATGTTAAACTCTAAAGAAGATTTAACACGTGAACAAGCTCTTGAATTACTAGAAGACTTTGCCAAACGTTGGATAGCGCACGATGGGCTGTGGTTCCAAGCGGTAGAGCAAGTGCGCGGTCTTGACGAAGCGGTGGAGCGCGATATCGAGGCTTGGCGAAAGTTTACGGTCATTGAGGCTAAACGCATTATGTCTTTCCTTGGACTACCAAAAAATGGGGGTCTTGACGCCTTGGAAAGAGCACTAAAGTTTCGACTGTATGCTTTTCTAAATGTTCAAGAATGCTCTCGACCGGACGATCGAACGTTGGTTTTTAAAATGCTGGATTGTCGAGTCCAATCTGCCCGAAAACGAAAAAATCTCCCTGACCATCCTTGTAAGCCAGTTGGAGAGGTTGAGTACTCCTTATTCGCTGCTACGATCGACTCCCGTATTAAGACGAGTTGTATTGCTTGCCCACCAGACCCCCATCCAGAAGAATTTTATTGTGGATGGACGTTTACCATGGACGAAGATTAAATGTAATGACATTAGCGATTCCTCCCACTTTTTGTGGGAGGATGTTTGTTTTTGTTGAAATGTGCTCTTATCAACGCTAACTCCGACTATGTTTGATTTTAAATGGATACATATAGGTACATGTATCCATAAGTAGACATTGGGCTAAAGAGAGGACTCGTAAGGAGGTTGGAAATTGTCTTCTTAATAGTGTAGACTCTAGTGTACATCTATCGAGCGAGGCATTTGCGGAGTTCATAGGGATACAAGGTCCATAACCCTTCTAAATAGCCTTAGTTAAGGTAACCGAATTGAGGATTGTTTCCTTGGCATGTAAATTGCAAGACAATTCTGTAGATTCCGTCGATTCGGAATATTAAAACTTAAAATTAACATTCGGACAGAAAGGAGGAAAGCTTAAGAATTTCGGATTATTGTATCTGATGAACTTGCCTTATCCGATAAACGATTCATCTTTCGGCATCATTATTTATTAAGGTAACCAAAATATTTGTAAAAAGGGGGATAAGCAAATGAGTAAACGTTGGATTGTCGCCATTGCTGGAATGCTAATTATGCTCTGTTCGGGCGCAGTTTATATCTGGGGAGTATTTCAAGGACCATTGGTCAAGATGTTTGGTTGGACGCAGGCAACAACCGCACTTACATTTTCTGTTACTTTGGGTATATTTTGTTTTGGGACTATCGTTGGGGGTAGAATTCAGGACAAATTTGGTCCACGGCAAGTAGCGTCTGTGGGCGGTTTTATGATTGGCTTAGGTGTCTTTTTGGCTAGCTTCACTACCGCTGATAAAGCGTGGCTTTTGTATAGTACTTATGGAGCTATGATGGGGTTTGGTGTGGGGATGATTTATACTCCAGTTATCGCTTGCGTGTCTAAATGGTTCCCTGATAGAAAAGGAACAATTACCGGTTTAGTGGTAGGCTCTTTAGGTGCTGGTGGGTTAATATTTACCCCTATTGCAAAGAGTTTGGTAACTAGCAAGGGAGTGCTAGAGACCTTTGCCATATTCGGCATTGTATTTGGTATCTTGATTATCGGAGCAGCACAGTTCTTGAAAAACCCACCAGCTGGTTATAAGCCATTTGGTTGGACCCCGCCGGTTGCTGGGACTAAGGCTGCTATCGTGGCTCGGAATTATTCACCCAAGGAAATGCTGGCAACTCCGCAATTTTATATGCTCTCTTTAATCCTGTTGATTGGTTGTATCTCAGGCTTGATGGTGATACCTTTTGGTAAGATTCTTGCGCTCCAAGCAGGTCTCTCAGACTATGCAGCTACGTCAGCAATCATGCTAATCTCTATTGGAAATGCCTCAGGACGCTTTATTTGGGGTGCAACTGCGGATAAGTTGGGTCGGGTGCGCACACTGATGGTTCTATTACTTGTCTCTGGTGTGACCATGCTCTTCCTCAACCAACTGCAAGGTTGGGTGTCACTGGTAGGCATTGGTATCGTCGCTTTCTGTTACGGTGGCTTTTTAGGTACCATGCCAGCTACGGTTGCCGACTTCTTTGGTGCCAAGCACCTAGGTGTGAATTATGGGTTAGTACTCTTGTTCTTCAGTGTTTCGGCCGTAGGCGCTCCAATAGTCTCAGCGATGGCCAAAGATGCAACTGGTAATTTTAAAAGCGCTTTCCTCATTGGCGGAGTTGCTAGTTTATGTGGATTGGTCATTGCTTTCTTTACCAAACCACCGCTTGATAATAACGGTGAGTTAAAACTAAACCCTAGCGTGAGTAAGTAAGCTATATCAATAAATGTTGTGGAGTGAGAGAAAATGCCGAATTATAATGAACTTTACCAAGAGAAACTTTGTACACCAGAAGAAGCCATTAAGCTGGTGCAGGATGGAGATTTTCTTATCGTACCAACTGGAGTTGGTGAACCACCGGCACTTTTAACCGCTTTGTCAGAGCATCGACGTGAATATAATGGTGTGAAAGTGTTCCAGATTCTTCCTCTTAGAAGGTTCGGATATATTGACCCTGAAACAGTCGACCATGTCCGCCATGTTGCCTATTTCTTGGGAGGTGCTACAAGGGCAGGCGCTCAGGAAGGCTGGATCGATTACATCCCAAGTTATTTCAGCAAAATGCCAAGGATGATTGAAGATGGACTTTTGACGGTTGATACTGTCTTTACAATTTGCTCACCGATGGACGAACATGGGTATTTCTCGATCAGTTTGGCAACAGATTATACGATGGCCGCGATTAAGGTAGCCCGGACTGTCGTCGTAGAGGTCAATCCCAACGTTCCCTTTGCCAATGGGAATTGCTTAGTTCATATATCTGAAGTGACAGCTATTGTCGAAGACGACACTCCACTAACAGAAGTTGGACTCCCTAAGATTGGGCCGGTTCAGGAGGCAATCGGTAAATACGTGGCAGACTTAATTAATGATGGTTCGACGATTCAAATCGGATTTGGGGCCATTCCAGATGCTGTCGTGATGCAACTCACCCACAAACATGATTTAGGGATTCACTCGGAAATGTTCGGGGATGGGATCTTGACCTTGATCGAGAGTGGCGCAGTGACTAACCGAAACAAAAACTACCTACCCGGTAAAGTAATCGCAACTTTTGCCCTGGGAACAAAGCGTCTCTATGACTTTATGCACCGCAATCCCCATGTGGAGATGCACCCTGTGAACTTTACAAATGACCCATGTCTTGCAGGGAAAAACGATAACTTAGTGACTATCAATGCTTCAATACAAGTGGATTTCCTAGGTCAATGCTGTTCTGAGAGCATGGGAAGCACCCCCTATAGTGGAACTGGAGGGCAATCAGACTTCGTACGGTCCGCCAATCGTTCCAAAGGCGGGAAATCCTTTATCGTGCTTCCAGCCACAGCGAAGGATGGAACCATTTCGAGGATCACCCCGATCCTAACTGCAGGTTCTGCTGTAACGACTTCGAAAAACGATGTCAACTACGTCGTAACGGAATATGGCGTAGCTCGGTTGCAGGGTAAATCTGCAAAGGAACGGGCCCAAGCCTTAATTGCCATTGCTCATCCTAAGTTCCGTGAAGAACTAACGGCCGCCGCCGAGGAAATGAATTTAATTTAGCTCTTTTGAGATGTTGGAAACCAGACTTGTGTTCAGTAAACAGGCTTCGATGGCTAAGATGTAGAATGCAAAGCACTTCTTCTCGGAAAGAAGTGCTTTGCATTTTGTGATGTTTTTTCTGAATAATTTCTTTATTGCAATGATATCTGTTAATTAGGAGGAAATTACCTCTTCTGAGTCGAATAATCTAATAACATCAAATTTGGGGGAGGCGTGGCAATGTTAATGGATGGACGATACAACTCCATCACCCTCGATGAAATACTGGACAATACAAACAACGCAATTATTGCAGTTAACCCCCAAGGTCGAATTATATACGCAAATCGCGCTGTGTTTAATATATTGGAAATTCCCGTTCGGGATTTTTTAGGGCAGTCAATAGCCTCCCATTTCCCTGAAACAGGGTTACTACGAGTATTGCAAACCGGCATTGCTGAGTTGGGTCAGAAGATGAAGGTTAATAATACTGTCTTATTAAGTAATCGTACCCCAATCTATATTCATGGTGAACTAGTCGGAGCCGTGGCTGTCTTCCAAGACATAACAATTCTAGAAAAATTCCTAGAAAATCTTGTTATAGAGCACGAGAAGACCAAGCAACTTCAACGCACTCTCGAAGTCGTTCTTAACACATCCTATAATGGCCTCATCGTGGTTAACAAAGAAGGTACTATTACTATGACGAACCAGGCCTTTGCTACTTTTTTTGAGAAATCACCAGAAGACTTAATGGGTAAACATATTACGGAAGTTTATCAAAACCCGAAATTTATAGAAGTTCTTGAAACAGGTCAACCAGTGTTTGGGTACGTCCATGGTGACTTAAACGGTCATGAAGTCATTGCCAACAGAATCCCCATTATCCAGGATGGTAATGTTGTGGGAGCTTTGGGGGAAGTAATTTTTAAAGATGTTAACGAACTCTTCGCCTTAACGAAAAAGGTTGATTCGTTGCGTTATGAACTGGAATATTTTAAAAAAACAATGCTGCAAAAGAATAATTCTGCACTGGAACTATTAAGAGGGAATAACCAACTCATGGCTTCGTTGGTACAAACTGCCCAACGCGTGGCCAAATCAGGCTCTACTGTGCTCTTAAGGGGAGAAAGTGGGACTGGAAAAGAATTATTTGCGCAATTACTTCATTCGGAAAGTAGTCGCTGTGAAGGTGCTTTTATTAAAGTGAACTGTGCTGCAGTTCCTGAAAATCTACTTGAATCCGAATTGTTCGGGTATGATGAAGGAGCCTTTACAGGAGCCCGTAAAGGGGGTAAAACTGGTAAGTTTGAACTGGCTGATGGAGGAACCTTGTTCCTTGACGAAATCGGAGATATGGAAATGGGTATGCAAGTTAAGTTGTTGAGGGTGATCCAGGAACGAGAAATTGAACGATTGGGTAGCAACAAACCTCGGAAAGTAGACGTGCGTTTAGTTGCAGCGACCAACCGTGATCTTGAAGGAATGATTCGCGACAAGCAATTCCGTGAAGACCTGTACTATCGCTTAAACGTGGTGACCTTAACCATTCCTCCTTTACGAGACAGGAAGGATGACATTGAAAGTCTGATTAAAACATTTTTGCATAAGTATAATCTCCAGTTTGCGCAAACAGTGACAGCTGTATCAATAGAGACGCAAAACATTCTGATGAAACATCGTTGGCCAGGCAATATCAGAGAACTTGAAAATATCATTGAACGAGCCTTTAATATGGTTGACGGCTCGGAAATTCAGCTTAAACATCTACCAAGCTATTTGCAATTACTCGCAGGCCATGAATCGCGCCCATTCGTCGGAGGCTCATTGGAAAGTATTCTCTCAGGTGTTGAAAAAGAAGCATTAATCTATGCCCTTGAAACTGCCAAGGGGAATAAAGTTCAAGCGGCCAAAAATTTAGGCTTATCCCGTGCTGGCTTATACAAGAAACTTAATAAATATGACTTACATTAATCCAATCGTGAGACTCCCACTTCTACAAGTGGGAGTCTCCCCCGTACTCTGCTTCGGTGGGGGTAGACTCCCCGGAGTCTCGATGTTCAACTTTAGTTTGGAGAGTTCACTCCCTTGACTATCCATGCACTGAGTTAGTTGAGGTTAGTTTCATCTTAGTTGAACTAGGTTCACTTCTTAATTTGCGAAAATAACGAATAAGATGTGTAAACTATTTAATACATGTATCTAAAAGTAGACATATGCTTAAAGCGAGGACAAAGAGGCGGAATGTAAATTAAGTGACTGAATGTGTAAACATAGGTAGACAGCTGCGAATCAGAGTATATATGCGATTCATAGGGAAAATAAAGGCTGTGACCCTTATGGAGGGCTTAAATTGAGCTTTATAAATAATGTAAAAGTTCTTTGGCATAACAATTGCAAGATAATTCAGTAGATTCGGAATAACAGAAATATTAAATCAACGGGTGAACTTAATTTGGGAGCCAGTGACAGATTCTAAAGGGCTAAACCTAGAAATTTATGAATATTGAAATTAGAAAGGGTGGGGAAAAATGCCGAATTATGAAGAGCTTTACCAAGAGAAACTTTGCACACCGGTTGAGGCTATTAAGCTAGTGCAGGATGGAGATTTTCTTATTGTACCAACTGGAGTGGGTGAACCACCGGCACTTTTAACCGCTTTGTCAGAGCATCGACGAGAGTATCATGGAGTGAAAGTATTCCAAATACTACCTCTTAGACGGTTCGGGTATATTGACCCTGAAACAGTCGACAATGTCCGCCATGTTGCCTATTTCCTGGGAGGAGCTACACGGGCAGGCGCTCAGGAAGGCTGGATCGATTACATTCCAAGTTATTTTAGCAAAATGCCAAGGATGATAGAAGATGGACTTTTGACGGTTGATACAGTCTTTACCATTTGCTCACCGATGGACGAACATGGGTATTTCTCGATCAGTTTGGCAGCGGATTATACCATGGCCGCGATTAAGGAAGCCCGGACTGTCGTTGTAGAGGTCAACCCCAACGTTCCATTTGCTAACGGGAATTGCTTAGTTCATATATCTGAGGTGACAGCTATTGTCGAAGACGATACTCCACTAACAGAAGTTGGGCTCCCTAAAATAGGGCCGGTTCAGGAAGCGATTGGTAAATATGTGGCAGACTTAATTAACGATGGTTCGACGATTCAGATCGGATTTGGGGCCATTCCGGATGCTGTCGTGATGCAACTCGCCCATAAGCATGATTTAGGGATACACTCAGAAATGTTCGGGGATGGAATCTTAACCTTGATTGAAAGTGGCGCTGTCACTAACCGAAGCAAAAACTATCTACCAGGTAAAGTCATAGCAACCTTCGCCTTGGGTACAAAGCGTCTCTATGACTTTATGCACCGTAATCCCCATGTGGAGATGCACCCAGTTAACTTTACAAATGACCCATGTCTAGCAGGAAAAAATGATAACTTAGTGACTATTAATGCTTCAATTCAAGTGGATTTCCTGGGTCAATGTTGTTCTGAGAGTATGGGAAGCACCCCTTACAGTGGAACTGGAGGTCAATCCGACTTCGTACGGTCGGCGAATCGTTCTAAAGGAGGGAAATCCTTTATCGTACTTCCAGCCACTGCGAAGAATGGAACAATTTCGAGGATCACCCCGATCCTAACGGCAGGTTCTGCAGTAACGACCTCGAAAAACGATGTAAACTATGTCGTGACAGAATATGGGGTAGCTCAGTTGCAGGGTAAATCTGCAAAGGAACGTGCTCATGCACTGATTGCCATTGCGCATCCTGATTTCCGTGAAGAATTAACGGCAGCCGCCGAGAAAATGAACTTGGTTTAGGCAAGGTACATGGTGAGACTCTCACTTCTAGAAGTGAGAGTCTCACCATCAAATAAAATTTAAGGAGCGATTTAATGACCAGAGCAGTTATTGTGAGTGCCGCAAGGACCCCTTTCGGCACAATGGGTGGAAGTCTCAAGGATATCTCCGCTGTTGATCTTGGTGCTCATGTGATTCGGGAGGCACTTGAACGAGCGGAACTTCCCGGGGAGATTGTCGATAATGTCCTTATGGGTATGGTTATCCAGGGTGGAGTAGGGCAGGTTCCTTCTCGTCAAGCGAGTATAAAAGCGGGACTTCCTGTGGAGGTAACCTCCGAGACAATCAATAAGGTCTGCGCTTCCGGGATGCGTGCAGTGAGTTTAGGAGAGACCATTATTCGTGCTGGAGATGCAGATGTAATTATTGCTGGTGGAATGGAGAGTATGTCAAATGCTCCATTTGCCTTAAAAAAAGCTCGCTTTGGTTATCGCATGGGAAATGACAGTATCATAGACTTGATGGTCAATGATGGATTATGGTGTGCTTTCCACAATGTTCACATGGCAGTACACGGTTCTACTGTGGCCAAAGAGTATGGGATTTCACGGGAAGACCAGGATGCCTTTGCGTTTCGTTCTCAACAGTTAGCAGTTAAGGCCATCGAAGCAGGCAAGTTTGTCGATGAAATTGCTCCGGTAGAAATTCCCCAAAGAAAAGGTGAAGCTCTGTGCTTTGCAGTGGATGAAGGACCACGGAAGGAGACCACCCTTGCAAAGCTTGCCTCATTACCGCCGATTTTTGTCAAAGACGGAACTGTCACAGCAGGAAACGCACCTGGTGTTAACGATGGTGCGGGAGCAATGGTTCTCATGAGTGAGGAAAAGGCCAGGGAAATGGGTAAGAAGCCACTGGCGACTATCCTCGGGCATGCCAGCGTAGCTCAAGAACCTGCCTATATCGCAACAACTCCGGGTATGGCAATTAATAAGCTTCTCAAACAAAAAGGAATGACCATCCAAGATGTCGACTTAATTGAAGCGAATGAAGCCTTTGCGGCGGTCGCTCTAACGAGTCAAAAGATTGCTAAGTGGGATCCTTCTAAAGTTAATGTCAATGGTGGAGCCATCGCCTTAGGGCATCCCATTGGAGCGAGTGGCGCGAGAGTTATTATGACCTTAATTTATGAGTTGCGTCGTCGTGGCGGCGGTATCGGGATTGCGGCGATCTGCAGCGGGGCTGCGCAGGGAGATGCAATTATGCTTGAGGTATACGGAGCCTAGGAAATAAAGTCGTAAATATCGAAGGGGGAAATGGGATGGACTTTCAGTTTAACCAGGACCAACTGATGATGCAGAAGATGGTAAGAGATTTTGTCAATGAAGAAATCGTTCCGATAGCCATGCAAACCGATGAGACGCATGAATTCCCGTTAGAGACCATTCGCAAGATGGGTGAGCTTGGACTCATGGGGATTCCGATCCCTGAGGGATATGGTGGTGCAGGTGCAGACTTCTTGTCCTATATTTTGGCAATCGAAGAAATTGCCAAAGGATGCGCCTCTACAGCTGTCATTTTAGCAGTACATACCTCGGTGGGAACGTTTCCTATTCTATATTTTGGGACAGAAGCGCAAAAACAAAAATATTTGCCAAAGCTGGCCAGTGGAAAATACATTGGGGCGTTTGCTCTAACAGAGGCCAATGCTGGTTCGGATGCGTCGAGCCTACAAACGACGGCTGTGCTTCGAGGAGACCACTACATCCTGAATGGAACTAAGCGCTTTATAACGAATGCTGGTTACGCCGATGTGTATTTAGTCATGGCCTCCACAGATCGTGCTAAAGGGCCACATGGGGTCACCTCGTTTTTGGTGGATAAGGATACTCCCGGCTTTAAAATTGGGAAAAAAGAAGAGAAGATGGGTCTGAATGGCTCAGCAACGTGTGAATTGATCTTTGAGGATGCTATGGTGCCGGTAGAAAACCTTTTGGGAGCAGAAGGGCAAGGCTTCAAGGTTGCGATGAGTCTTCTGGATGGTGGTCGGATTGGAATCGGGGCCCAAGCTTTGGGGATAGCTGAGGCTGCGCTTGAAGCAGCACTCGCCTATTCTAAGGAACGAGTACAGTTTAAACAACCCATTGGCAACTTTCAAGGAATTCAATTCATGCTTGCTGATATGGCAACACAAATCGAAGCGGCCAAATTATTGGTTTATCAGGCAGCCTCCCTCCGGATGGCCGGACTTCCCTATGGCAAACAAGCCTCGATGGCCAAAATGTTCGCCAGTGATACTGCAGTCAAGGTGACTGCAGACGCGGTGCAAATTTTCGGTGGGTATGGATATTGTAAAGAGTACAAGGTTGAACGCTATATGCGGGATGCCAAAATCACGCAAATTTACGAGGGGACCAATCAGATTCAGAGGATTGTTATTTCAAAACATTTGAGGTCCTAGAATATAGTCAAGAAAGTGGAGGGTAAGTTATGAAAACAATCATGGTTATAGGGGCTGGACAAATGGGGGGCGGAATTGCTCAGGTTGCCGCCCAAGCAGGCTACGCAGTTATTTTAAATGACATCAAAGAAGAATTTGTCATGCGGGGTTTTGGAATCATTCAGAAAAACCTCGATCGCAGTGTCGAAAAAGGAAAACTTACGGTTGAAGACAAAGCGTCTATTTTAGCTCGTATTACGAAATCAACCTCCCTGCAAGACGCAGTAGCAGCCGACTTGGTCATCGAAGCCGCTGTTGAAAATATGGCAATTAAAGCACAGATTTTCTCTCAACTAGATGTTATATGCCCGGAACATACGATTCTTGCAACGAATACATCCTCACTACCCATCACTGAGATAGGAGCGTTCACCAAACGCCCGGATCGCGTGATTGGAATGCATTTTATGAATCCCGTGCCTGTGATGAAGCTTGTCGAGGTAATTCGGGGCCTAGTTACTAGTGACGAAGTGTATAAAACCATCGAAGCTCTCAGCATTGACCTCGGAAAAACGCCGGTAGAAGTCAATGACGCTCCTGGATTCGTTGCTAACCGGATCTTAATTCCTATGCTCAATGAAGCCGTACGTACGTTATATAGAGGGATCGCCTCTGTAGAGGCTATTGATAATGTTATGAAGTTGGGTATGAATCACCCAATGGGTCCATTGGCGTTAGCCGACTTAATTGGACTGGATACCGTCCTAGCTATTATGGAAACCCTTCATGATAATTTAGGTGAATCTTATCGACCATGTCCGTTACTCCGTAAATACGTTAAAGCTGGCTGGCTTGGTCGGAAATCCGGCCGTGGCTTTTATATCTATGCAAACTAACTTCTAGTGCATTCAATATGCTCGTGATAATGAGGAGGAAAAAACGTGGAGTATACCAATCTAATATTAGAACATAACGGTGCGATCGCCATCCTAACTATTAATCGCCCGAAAGCCTTAAATGCGTTGAACGCAGACACGCTGTTGGAACTGTCCACTGTGCTCGATGAGCTGGGGAGGGATTCCAGTGTCAAAGTGGTCATACTCACAGGAAGTGGAGAAAAGGCCTTTGTCGCCGGCGCAGACATAGCGCAAATGAAAGAGCTTAACGCTCTGGAGGGACGGAAATTTGCACAATTAGGCCAAGCAACCTTTCGAAAGCTAGAACTTTTATCTCAACCCGTGATCGCTGCTATCAATGGATTTGCCCTAGGGGGCGGATGCGAGTTAGCCATGTCCTGCGACATACGTTTAGCGAGTGAAACCGCGAAATTCGGTCAACCAGAAGTAACTCTAGGACTTACGGCTGGATTTGGTGGTACTCAGCGGTTACCGCGCCTAGTCGGCACCGGAGTGGCGAGCGAGCTGCTATTCACTGGAGACCTCATCGATGCCCAAGAGGCTTATCGGATCGGCTTGGTGAACCATGTTTACACTTTAGACACACTTATGGAAGAAGCTCTAAAGCTTGCAAACCGAATTGCAGGTCGTGCTCCTGCCGCTGTACAGCTAAGTAAAAGTGCTATCCAGCGTGGCAGTAACATGGACCTAGATAGCGCACAAGCCTATGAAGCTGAGGTTTTCGCCCTGACGTTTAGCACACAAGATCAAACAGAGGGTTGTTCAGCGTTTTTAGAACGACGTAAACCAATTTTTGAAGGCAAGTAATGTGAGGTACAAGGTGCGATGTACGAACAAGAGAGTAAGTAACGAGAGGATGGATTTATATGATTTTTGATTTAACAGATGACCACATCATGATGCGTAAAATGGTTCGGGATTTTGCTGAGAAGGAATGTGGCCCGGGAGCGGAAGAGCGTGATGAGACCGAAGAATTTTCGATGGAGATATGGAAGAAATGTGGCGAGCTCGGACTTGCTGGGATTACATTTCCGGAAGAATATGGTGGTGTTGGAGCAGACTACATTTCGTATGCCATTGCGGTAGAGGAACTGTCTCGGGTCGATGCATCTGTAGGGGTCACCATTTCAGCCCATGCCAGCTTATGTTGCAATCCGATTGCTATGTTTGGGACTGATGCGCAAAAGACTAAATATTTAACCCCTTTAGCTTCTGGTGAAAAACTCGGCGCTTTCGGCTTGACAGAGCCTATGGCTGGTTCCGATGCTTCAGGAACGCGTACTACTGCAGTGCGTGATGGTGACGATTACGTTCTCAACGGTAGTAAAATCTTTATAACAAATGCCAGTTATGCTGACGTGTATATCGTCACTGCTCAAATGGATAAAAGCAAAGGGAATAAAGGAATTGCCGCCTTCATTGTCGAAAAGGGAATGCCCGGTTTCTCCTTCGGTAAAAAAGAGAAAAAGATGGGTATCCGGTCTTCGGCTACCTTTGAATTAGTGTTTGAAGATGTCCGTGTTCCCGCGGAAAACCTACTTGGTGCAGAGGGACAAGGCTTCAAAATTGCTATGCAGACGCTGGATTTTGGTCGCATCGGCATTGCTTCCCAGGCCTTAGGAATTGCCCAAGGTGCTTACGAGCAAGCTCGCAAATACACCAAAGAAAGAGAACAGTTTGGCAAACCGATTGCTTCCTTTCAGAACACTGCCTTTAAATTGGCAGACATGGCTACCCAAATTGAAGCCGCCCGCCTTCTTGTCTATCAATCCGCTTATCTAGCTTCTCAACATAAACCAGTTGGCAAGGCCTCCGCAATGGCTAAACTTTTTGCTTCCGAGACTGCTATGGCTGTAACCACAATGGCAGTTCAACTCCACGGAGGATATGGTTATACACGGGATTATCCTGTTGAACGTATGATGCGGGATGCTAAGATTACGGAGATCTACGAAGGAACTAGTGAGATTCAACGAATTGTAATTAGTAGCTTTATCCTTAAAGAGCAGTAATTCAACCGTTGTTATATCATTTCCTGTATTGAGACGTTATAGAAACTGGTTATATGGATAACAGCAAATTTAGCGAAGTATCTCTAAAAAAGGTACTTCGCTAAATAGAGTGACAGTCTTAAAACTTAAGATGTGCAGGATTAGTAATTTATTTAAGGAGTTGACTATTAATGAGAGAAGTTGTCATTGTAAGTGCTGTACGTACACCTGTGGGTTCTTTTTTAGGTGCCTTAGGGCAAATATCAGCCGCTGAGTTAGGTGCGATTGCTATCGTTGAAGCGATGAAAAGAGCAGGGATTACACCGGATCAGGTTGATGAGGTTATTATGGGTAACGTGCTACAAGGTGCGCTTGGACAAAATCCTGCTCGTCAGGCGTCGATGAAAGCTGGAATTCCTCAGGAAATTCCTTCCTGGACACTTAATAAAGTGTGCGGATCTGGAATTAAAGCTGTCGTTTGTGCCGCTCAGGCTATTATAGCCGGAGACGCTGATATAGTAGTAGCAGGCGGAATGGAAAGCATGTCTCTAGCGCCTTATGCGCTTCCCAAAGCTCGTACAGGGTATCGGATGGGCAATGGTAGTTTAATCGATACGATGGTTAATGATGGATTAACGGATGCTATGCATAATATTCATATGGGCATAACGGCTGAAAATATCGCAGAACAGTTTGGTATTTCCCGAGAAGAACAAGACCATTATGCAGTGTCCAGTCAAAACCGTGCGGAAGCCGCCATTAAAGCAGGAACATTTACTGAGGAAATTGTACCCGTGTCCATTCCGCAACGCAAAGGTGATCCCATCGTTGTCTCTCAGGACGAATTTCCTCGATTTGGCGCAACCTATGAAGCCCTTGCTAAACTTAGGGGTGCGTTTAAAAAGGATGGAACCGTTACTGCTGGAAATGCTTCTGGTATTAATGACGGGGCTGCAGCAGTCGTTGTTATGGCAAAAGAGAAAGCTGTGGAACTAGGCTTAACTCCTCTAGCGACTATCACATCCTGGGGTTCGGCAGGCGTAGATCCACTCATTATGGGAACCGGTCCCATTCCCGCCAGCCGAAAGGCGTTAAAAAAAGCTGGACTGACAATTGAAGATATCGACCTCGTAGAAGCGAACGAAGCTTTTGCTTCGCAAACGTTAAGAGTCGCTAAAGAGTTACAACTCGATATGGCAAAGACGAATGTGAACGGTGGCGCGATTGCCATCGGCCACCCTGTTGGAGCTTCTGGTACTCGAATTCTCGTAACTTTATTGCACGAGATGAAGCGTAAAAATGCCCATCGTGGCTTAGCCACACTGTGCATTGGTGGAGGCCAAGGGATTGCCATGATTGTAGAACGGTAGAAAAATGTGTAATAATAAGGGCCTTAATCACTAATAGCAATACCTTGGAGTGTATACTTATGAAGGGCGTCTCTGCTTGCAGAGCCCCTTCTTTCGTATTTCTGTGGACAATCTTAAAGGCAACGGTTAGAATTGGAAAAAGGAACGAATGTTTTTTAGCCTTTCGGAACAACTTGGGATAAAGGATGCGTGAAATGGGTAAGAAGATTGACCAGCGGATTCCGCCGAGACAACCTGCCTGGAATATTTGGCAAGGATTGTTGCTTATCTCGCTTGTGACGTTAATTGAATATCCGCTCGGGTGGTTGGAAACACCGAATGACTTAGATTCTTTGCGTGGGATTCTCTACTTTATAGGAGTTGGATTAGGGGATGCTCTCGTTTATTTTAGTGTTATTTGGATATTTCTCCGCCTGATACGACGACCGTTTTCTGACCTAGGCCTTGTTAAGCCGCTCAAACGGTTTGTTGTGCTGGGGTTTATAGTTGGAATTTTTTTATTTGTAGGCATCGGCCTTTTAGGAAACGTTCTGACCCACATATTTGGAACCCCAGCTCCGCAAAGTTTTACAGAAGCGGTAAAAGGGGTAAACTATCAATGGGAATTCGGACTTCTCGCGCTATTAGGTGGAGTGGTAGCTCCAATCAAGGAAGAGTTGCTTTTTCGTGGCTTGATCTATCCGCCACTTCGTCAAGCCTTGGGACGGGGTAAAGGTATGCTCATAACGGGCCTATTTTTTGCCACATTACATTTTGATATCGTACGCTTTCTACCCTTGTTAATTGGAGGGGTAGTGTTGGCATGGTTGTACGAGCGATCTGCGAGTATTTGGCCCGCTGTCGTAGCTCATGGAACTTGGAATATTTTAATGGCCGCCGCGTTATGGATTCAGCGATTTTAGTAGGATGAAGAAGGAGAACTATTAATGAACGATAAAATATTAGAAAACAATCTCTTGGGCCAGAAGTCAACGGTAGAATGTCTCAGACTCATCTCGGACGGCTCAGGTATCGGGTATATGAGCGGTATTGCAACGTTCGTGCCAGGGCTTCTTCCTGGAGAAACCGGGGAGGTTGAGGTGTATGAAGCTAAAAAGAAATGGCAACGCGCTCGGTTACTGAAAGTTATTAAGCGTTCGCCCGAACGCATTGAGGCCCCTTGTTCTGTCTGTGAAGAGTGCGGGGGATGTCAACTTCAGCATACGACTTACGAAGAGACTCTAATATGGAAGCAACGCTGGGTGGAGGATGCACTCTCGAGAATTGGAAAAGTCAACGTCGAGGTCAAACCCATTAGCGGGATGCTTATCCCATGGCGTTATCGCAATAAGGCGAATCTACACCGTGAACCAACTGGTAAACTAGGCTATTATAAGGAGAAATCGAAGGAACTTGTCCATTTCTCAGATTGTCTTTTGTTAAGTGAGCGTATGAATCGATGGATCCGACTAACTGAGGAATTTCTAACCGATGGCTTTGCAGAAATACACACCTTGTCATTTCGTGAAAACAACAGAGGAGAAGGGCTCTTACTGTTAGAGGGTCCACCAACCAAAGCTTTATCGGCCGAAGATAATCCGGAATTCTTTGAGGCGTTATTTAAAGAAGGGGTGCGCTCTGTTTGGGGAGTCGATTCGGAAGGCAGTTTAGCGCTGGTGTGGGGAGAGGAAGGATTTAGCCAAACAATACTCGACATGAACTTTAACGTCTCTCCATTATCGTTTTTGCAAGTAAATCCGCTTCAGACGGACGTCCTATACGCTCATGTCTTAGAGGCAGCAGCTCTGACAGGGGACGAAATCGTCTGGGACCTCTATTCTGGGATTGGAACACTCGCTCTAGCACTATCCGCAAAGGCGCAGAAGGTAACGGGCATTGAGGAAAATCCTTATGCAGTTGAGGACGCGATCCAAAATGCGGTCAACAATAACGCTGTAGGGCATGTTGAATTCCTCAAGGGAAAAGTCGAGTCACGGATGACGAAGATCGATGAGGAGCCTGATGTCGTTGTTTTAGATCCACCAAGATCAGGAATGCATCCGATCGTTGTGCAACGCTTGCTTGAGCTGAAGCCCCAGCGTATAATCTATGTTTCTTGCGACCCCGGGACCCTGGCACGGGATCTTAATGTCTTAACACAGGAAGGCTACAAGGTTGAAAGTGTGCAGCCAGTGGATATGTTTCCGTGGACTAGGCACGTCGAAACAGTGACTTGTCTCAATAGAAAACACAGCTGAAAGCCTTGAGGAATCAGGGTTCTTTCTCTTTTAGAATATGTTTGCGTGGACAAAGGGTTAGTATGGGGGAATATGTTCTTAATTTTAGTTTCATCTGGGTGCAAATCCCCTCGCCTCCGCCAAATAAGAACTCAATAATTGATACAATTGAAAGCCCAGCATTAGCGGGCTTTTCGGCGTTTTGAGGATATTTTAGCATCGTTTTAAGCGGTGCTGTTTAGCTTTTTGGACCCCAATAATTAAAAGATGCACCCCCCTGAAGGTGAAAACTACCTTTCGTTAAAAAGTATAGGAATCGTTAAAAGGTTTGAGGAATCTTCAAACCATTCCCTTACGATTTCTATGTATAACATTTTTATGTCTGATCTATGGGTTATAATCAAAATATGGTAACTAATGAATAATCCGGAACGAAATGAGTTCATGAGCGGCTCATTTTAGTCCGGATTATTCACGCGTTATTTGAAGTCGATAGCTATCAAACAAGAGAGAAGAACTAAGCAGAGTGAGTCTGCTGTTTACTTAATATTTCAAAAATTGACTTTAGGCTATTTGGGTCAAGTTCAATGTTGTTTTCATATGCGTATTTAACAGCATATCCTAATGAAGCGGTCATAGTACTCGCTACAGCAGCACCTATTATTTGTCCACCTCCAGGGACGAATTTGATGAGTTGCCTAAAAATGTTTTTACCTACGTTTCCAACTATAGTTGTTATTATTAGCTCTTTTGCTGTTTCCTTTCCTGTTGGCTTGTCGTAAAGTGTGGCTAACTTAATTAAAAGACCAACCTGTATCGATGTGATTGGAATAATATCTGCTCCGGGTAATGGAGAAAGTCCTATTGCGCCAGCTGCAGTAGCAGCTCCTATAATCCATTTATTCGCGATTGGTGATTTATCCTTTAGAAATCGGGCAAAAAGAATATCCTTTCCCTTCACTTTCAGGATATTTAGCACAACGTCTCTTAGTTCATCAATATTCTGCCCATTTTTCGATGAGATAGGTATTATCGGGTAACTGCTACCAACGTTTTCTTTTATGAAATTAGTTTGAATCAAAATGTCGGATGTGCTAGATGCATCTATTTTATTTAATACAATAACAATTTGCTTATTAATAGTCTGAATTTCGTTAAAACATTTTTTCTCTTCATTTGAAAAGACAGTACCAGCGGAATTCAATAGAAACAAAATTACATCCGCACGCTTGTAAAAATCAATAGTCTCATTGGAATTACTTTGGTTAATGTCATTTAACCCCGGAGTATCAATAAAGACGATTTTGTCTTTTCCCTTAAGTCGATATCTTCCAAGTTCTACTGTTTCGCCGGGTTTTGCCCCGACCTTAGCGACCTCTTCACCCATAATTCGATTAACTGTAGAAGACTTGCCAACATTCACATCACCTACTAACGCAATAAGGATCTCCTTTTCAAGTTGGGCATTTATTTCATTCAGTTTTTGCTCAAATGCTTCGTCCACAGACTTCCTATACTGCTCTTCGTTAAATTGATTTTCGTTATTGTATTCCATACTGTCGCCTCCAAGCAATCTTATTAATTTACTATTGACTATATTCTACATTTGGCACTATTTTCCTTCTGGATTAGAGACTAAACCTTTAATTATTGTATGGAACGACGATTACACATCACATTGGGGACCCTTAGCATGGATAGCCCAACAATTATGAGCTACTCTTTAGAATAAGGCAATACAAGGGGGTGATAATTTTGAAATATTTACAACGAGCCAAGTTTTTCCTCGGCTAAGGCTTCGATGACTACATACAGAGGTTTCTGGCTGGCGATAATGTATCATCGGATTCAATCTATCCAGGTTACTTCATTGGCTCTATGGTCCCACAGACAGGGCACCTGGAGACTTGTGCCAAGAACGTGCTCGTATGAGTACGGTGCTGTATTCGAGATGAAGGTAGGTCCTTCGAAGCCGGTTTGTAGGAGCAGGCTTCAAACAGCCGTAAGCTGCTTCAGTCCGAAAGGGTGCGGTGGTGAACGTTACGGGAAAAGCCGAGGAAAATCTCGGCATGTATGGATTAGAGAGATGAATGAAGTGAACCCCTGTAAGCACCGAAAGTGCTAATTGACATCAAAACCGGAGCTTGTCTCCTCTCTGGGATAAGCATGGAAGAAACCTACTTACTGGCCATGTGGTGTCCGGTGTACAAGGGGCATGACTCTAATCTAGGCTCGGATACGGAACTTGGGAACTCTTTATGTGATTGATGCTAAGGGAAAACCTTATAAGTGTAAACCACGAAGGGGGAAAGTACCGATGCACATGGAGGGGGCGGATCATCCCGTAGTAGTGTTGAACCTCTTGTAATGAGAGTGGAGCGAAGGGGATGGATCAGCTCAATGAAGGTTTTTGCCAACTGGGAAACTGGGAGGAGCATACGACTTTCTGCGTCGTTTTGTGGCCGTAAGGCGACAAGAGAACGGCTGAGACGAGCCGTGTAAATCGAGAGAGTGCGCCATGTCATTCAAGACTTGGAATCGTCCGAGTATCGGACCAAAGCCCTTGGAAATGCTTTGAGAACAACCTACTTACCTAGACTCGAAAGGGCGAGGGGACAACAGCATGTAGGTAACGCAGAGGATATTTGAAGATTGTTAATATGTCGCTCTGCTAGTTCTGTGTAATATGGTTAAGGCTAAACTGCTTAAACTCCAATGACCAGTGATGGAAATTTACATTCAGGGATACACAATCTAAACACTCCCTGCCTGCAATATACTCAGATAAAACTTTCGTCTGAGGAATTCCAAGATTGTAGGACGTTGAGCAATGAGCTCAATCAAGGTGATAAGTAGAGAACCTAAGTTACACTAGTACGTTCCAGTCATGACGAACATGGGATTGCCTAAGGGGGGAGACCCCTATGGTAACGGAGTTTTCATAGTATCCAAAGTGGCGGTTGTAATGACGGCTGCACAGGCGGACTTTAATATGTGCCGCTGGATCGTTTGTACCACCGAAAGGGTAACCAAGTATGTGGGAGATCAGGATAAGGAAGACAGGTGGTTACGATATCAATTGCTTGGAGGTATGCGGAATGCAGAAGGCCAAAAAAGAATTGGATATCATCAACGAAAGTTGATTGGTAATCACTGGCGAGCGGAGTGACGAGGAAACTGTCACGCTCCGTTCTGAGAGGGGTTATTGGAAAAGTGCTGTCTTCGGAAAGCAACTCGCTGGTCGCCTACTCTACTTTATGCACGGTTCTGTGGGGGACTGGTGGTGAAATTCCTCCGTTCTACCCGGCGATAATAGTGCTATATCGGCATTGAGCTGAAAGGCTTGGTATGAGCGGCTTTGAGAAGTGATATAGTCTTTTTAAAGTGTCGTAGTGTGCGGGGGAATATATTTCATTTGTATTGCCAGATCGTCTTTTTTGACGGCCTGGCCTTTTTTTGCATTTTATTGGATTATATTTGCTATCGTGGAAGGATATGAGGGGGAAATGTAGAAATATTATAGAGGAATAATCTGGGCTTTTCGAAGGTTCTCCCGCGGAACAATGATAAATCACTTCAATTTGTTATATGTTTCCTAAGCTCCTGGCCAAGGGGGTTCTTTTGCTCATGTTGTAATTTTATAAGGAGGCTTGAGTCATGAGTCACAACCATGTTCAGTGCAGGTTTATTGAGGTGATAAACATTGACCTTGATTTTGAGAACCCACGAATCGCACGAGTTCTAGAGATGTTTCCAAATCATGAAGACATCACAGCCGAACAGATCAGCCTTGCTTTGGGCACAGATGGCAGTGATTCCTCTCGTACGACTTTCACCAGTCTGAAGGAATCAATAAAAACAAATGGTGGAATCATTCACCCGATCATAGTGAACGAGACAAATGGTCGTTATACAGTAATCGAGGGGAACACACGTGTACAAATATATAAAGATTTTAAAAGTAAGGGTGTTTCCGGGCAATGGGATGAGATCATGGCGGTTATCTATAATGATATTTCCGAAGAAACTGCCCACGCTATTCGACTTCAATCCCATTTAGTTGGCCCTCGTGATTGGGATGCATACTCTAAGGCAAAGTACTTGTTTACTCTTTATCATCAGGAAAAACTACCATTTTCTCAAATCGTCGATTTTTGCGGAGGCGATAGAGCAAAAACTCGCAAATACATCGATGCCTACCAATCGATGGAATCTCACTATCGTCCTCAGCTAGAAAATGACGATGAGTTTGACCCCGAGAAATTTTCTGCGTTCATTGAATATCAAAACGGAAAAGTGCGGCAATCTATTGGAAATCATGGGTACACGGAGGATGACTTTGCGTTGTGGATTATATCTGAAAAGATCCCTCAATTGGCAAAAATTCGTCAACTACCAGCTGTACTAAACAACCCTCAGGCAAAGACTGCTTTTGTTAGCGGAACGATTGATGACGCTTTACGAGTACTTGATTTTGCTAATCCAACTGGGGCTTCACTTAAGGAAGCATCTCTCGACCAGCTTGCTGTGGAAATTGCTAAAAGGATACGAGAAATGCCATACAACATCATGAAAAGCTACAAGACTTCGTCTTCATATGCCGAGAAGAAGGCGAGCATTTTTGAGGCATTCGATCAACTGAAAGAATTTTGTGACGATATCAGTGGTGAGGAATAATGTCAGAATCCCAATCACATATAGACTTAGTACAACTTCTATATGTGTATCTTGAAACTGTATTGCTAATAGACTCCGGTCATATCCTGGTTGATACACCTGAAATCAGTAGACAAAATAAACCCCCATTGATTCGAGATTTCAGACCGGATATATATGCGAAAGTAAAAGGAACCCTTTTTATTGGTGACGCCAAAACGGAATCTGACTGGGATAGGAAACATAGTCTTGATCAGTATCGTGCATATGTTCACGAATGTATTACTCACAAAGGCTCATCTATTTTACTCATCGCTGTTCCATGGCACATTGAGCGTAGTGTTAGGTCACGGCTAAAGCGTATGTTCCCGAAAGAATCTAACCAAAATCTGACCATTGTTGTCATCAGCGATATGTGGAGGGTCTAGAATGCAAAAAATTCACCTTGCAAAAGAGCCGTCGACGGATGCTAAACATCTTGCTTTTGCATATCAATTGGAAGCAGTTAACGCAGTTAAAGATTTAGAGTATGCAGCTGTGTTCCATGAACAGGGGCTTGGAAAAAGCAAAATTGCTATTGATCTTATGCTCTATTGGTTGTCGAACAAGATTGTAGACTCAATCGTTATACTTACAAAGAAATCACTAATCAATAATTGGAAGGACGAATTGGATTTACATACATATCTAAAGCCAAAAATACTAACTGTAGACAAAGGTAAAAATTATAATATTTTCAATGGCCCGTCCCGCGTGATTCTTTGTAATTTTGAGTTAGTCATTTCAGAAAAGGAACGCTTCATGCTGTTTCAAAAAACGAGAACAGTTGCAATTATCATAGATGAGTCCGCAAAAATCAAGAATCCAGAAAGTACGATTACCAAAACGTTATTCGATATAGCAGAAGGTTTCTCTAAGCGCATAATCATGACAGGGACACCAGTGGCAAACCGGCCATATGATATCTGGGCTCAGATATTTTTTCTTGATCGTGGTTCTAGTTTAGGAGATAGTTTTGCCTCTTTCAAGCGGAATACTGACCTGACAAATGACCTGGCCTCTAGTCCTGCAAAACGGCAGGCTTTTGAGGACTGCATTCGATCAATATATAAAAAAATCGACAATTTCACTGTTCGAGAAACAAAAAAAAGTGGCATTATTACTCTCCCCCAAAAATCGTATCATCAAGTTATGGCGGGATGGGAACAGCATCAGCTGGATTTATACTGCCAAATTAGGGACGAGTTAAAAGCATACGTAGTGAAGGACAAACAGGCTGTTATTGATGAGTCAGACGAAGTCCTAAAAAGGCTCTTGCGACTGGTTCAAGCTGCCTCTAATCCCATTTTAATTGATGAATCCTATGACCAGCAGCCTGGAAAAATGGAACAATTGGAAAGCATTATTGCTGAAGCGGCTAGAGCCTCTGAGAAAGTTATTGTCTGGACTTCATTTACAAAGAATGTTGATTGGATTGCCAATCAGTTGAGTGATTATAATGCTGTTCGCGTCCATGGAAAAATGAATATGGATGACCGCAATCGTTCTATAACCCTTTTCAAAACCAATAATACCGTAAAAGTACTAATTGCTACTCCTGCTGCTGCAAAAGAGGGGTTGACGCTCACAGTTGCTAACCATGTTGTATTCTATGACAGAGGCTTCAGTTTAGATGATTATCTTCAGGCTCAAGACAGGATACACCGAATATCCCAAACAAAAACATGTCACATATATAATTTGATTATGGAAGGCTCGATTGACGAATGGGTCGATGTTCTTCTTACCAGTAAGCATGCGGCAGCGCAACTGTCTCAAGGTGACATTGGATATGAAACATACCGAAAAATGATGGATTACAGCTTTGGTGATATTATCCAAAGAATCCTCTTTATCGGAGATTAGGGGGGGTTCTTCAATGGCGAACGATAACAACATAACTATCGGAAATCAATCATACAGTTTTCGAGAAGAAAATCTATTACAATCCACATTAAAATTTTATCCTGAGAATCCAAGAATCTACTCTTTGCTTGTAATTGATGAAGTAATTCCTGAGCAAAAAGAAATAGAAAATCAGTTGACAGACATGGAGCATGTTAAAACTCTTCGACAATCCATTGAGGCAAATGGTGGCTTAATTGATCCTCTCATTGTAAGAGATGGTGATTTTGTTGTTTTAGAAGGCAATAGCCGATTAGCGGCATATCGTTTACTCGCAAAAAAAGACCCAATAAAATGGAGTATGGTCAAGTGTAGGCTTCTTCCTGCGGATATCTCCGATGATGCTGTCTTTACACTTCTGGGTCAATACCACATAGTTGGGCGGCAAGACTGGAGTCCATTTGAACAGGCGGGATATTTGTGGAGACGTATAAATAATAATGATATTCTCCCCGAAGTTCTAGCGAAAGAAATGGGGTTATCCATTACAAAAACAAAAAAAAGTGTGGCAGTTTATGACTTCATGATCGATCATGATGCGGTTGATTCACAAAAATGGAGCTATTATGAGGAATATCATAAATCTAAATCTATTAAGGAAGCAAGAGCTGTTTATTCTGACCTTGATAAAACTATTGTTTCGCTGATAAAAACAGGTGAGATCTCGCAAGCGATTGACATTCGTAATAAGCTGGAACCAGTGACCAAAATTTATAGCGAGAAAAAGAGAAAGAAAGTTTTAAAAGAATTGATTTCAGGCGAGGCAACTTTGGAAGAGTGCTATGAAAAAGCCGAACTTAGCGGAGTTAATACAAACCTATTGAATAATCTTATCACAGTTAAAAATAAGTTAAACGCAATGGAAGAGCTAAAGCATATTTCCTCACTGTCGACCGAAGATCTTAATAAATGCAAATTTGAAATCAAAAAAATTAGTTTACGGATGAAGGAACTTGAAAAAAGATTTCATCTATAAGATTATTTATCAATTTCTTGGGGCGATAGAAATATCGCTCTTTATATTGATCTCAAGATGGTGATCGTTTACGTCATAATAATTCTATACTTGATCACCTGGTTGATCCATGGTAAATTATAATTATACTTATAAAGCGAGGATGTTCACAATGAGTAACATTTTATTTATAGAGCCAAATTATAAGAACAAGTACCCACCTATTGGCCTTATGAAGCTCGCAACATTTCACAAGATGATTAGGCATGATTACGTGCGTTTCTCTAAGGGCGAGCTTCCTGATGCAATGGTAAACGGGAAATGGGATAGGGTATATGTCACATCACTGTTTACCTTTGAATGGAATGAAACGATAAAAGCTATAAAATATGCTCTTACACTCGTTGATTCTTCAGAAAAAGTAGTTGTCGGTGGTATCGCAGCTACGCTAATGCCGGAGCAAATATACCAGGAAACAGGTGTTCATCCTATTTGTGGACTGCTGAATGAGCCAGACAAATTAGGAATTCCGGGAGATGAATGCATCGATCATCTTATTCCAGATTATGCGATCCTTGACGATACTGCGGATCAATATATATATCCATTTCATGATGCATATTTTCTGAGTGCAACCAAGGGCTGTGGTCAGCGGTGCGGATTTTGTGCAGTTCAAACGTTGGAGCCCAAATACGTTCCTTACATGGATATTAAGGAGAAGATTAAAGCTATCGACAGAGCGTTTGGCAAAAAACGTGACCTACTGTTGATGGATAATAATGTACTTCGTTCAAATCAATTTAATCAAATTATTGACGATATTCTAGAGGCTGGCTTCGAAAAGGGTGCAAACCACGTAAACCCAAAGACAGGAAAAAAAGTGCGCCGTTACGTTGATTTTAATCAAGGACTCGATGCAAACTTTCTCACTCCAGATAAAGCCAGACGACTCGGTGAAATCGCTCTTCGTCCGGCCAGGATTGCTTTTGATCACATAGAAGATAGAGATACCTATGAACGGGCCATTCGTTTGTGTGCAGAAAACGGTGTTACAGAACTTTCAAATTACATTCTATACAACAGTGAAGATTTTAACGGTAAGGGGAAGTCTTATCATGCAGATACTCCCGAGCACCTATATAACAGAATGCGTATCACGTTGGATTTGAAGGAAACAATTAACCAAGCGCTTCCGGAAGATAGAAAGATCGATTTGTTCTCATTCCCCATGCGTTATATACCACTTTCGGCCAGAGAACGAGGATATGTCGGGTCAAAATGGAATCCAAAATTTCTAAGGGCAGTTCAATGCATGCTAATTCCGACGCAAGGAAAAGGTGTTGGTAGTCGATCATTTTTTGAAGCTGATTTTGGAAAGGATGCAACCGCATTCGAAAGATTCATCTGTATGCCAGAAAAATTGATTGCAGCACGCGGAAAATTCTTCGTGGGCGGTAAAGGACGGACAAGCGAAACGGATGAACAAATCAATGATCGAAGAAATAGATGGGAGTTAAATCAGTTAAGATTGGCAGAATGGGATCGACTGTATGACCAGCTTTGTGAGGAACGTAATGAGTTTATTGATAAAATCAGTGACAATGAATACCTCCCAGAAAAGCTGTTTGGATTGCGTACTGGCCCTCAAAAAATACTGTATTTGCATTATCTTACAGAACCACGCATTCTAGCACTTTTGGGAAAGCTTGAAAGCGGTTCTCCCACTCGAATGTTGATAAAGCACTATCTTGTTAAAGAGTTTCCTACAATGTATGATGGACTCGTCTCATTACTGGTATCGGCTGAAATACAGCAGTCGTTTATGTTTAAAAATTTCTTGGATTGTTTCGGACATGCGGGACTGCGCTCAATTATGCAGGCACTCGAACCAAAAGATTATGATGCAGACAAACAGATGACTATCTGGTCTAAAATTTGCAAAAAAAGTGGCATTACTTATATAGACTTTGAGCTGATCCGTATTTATCGCCGCTATGTTGAGTTGGCAATCCTACCCGAAGCCATACACTCTTTAGCACGTATGGCTATTAAGAATGAAAACATGCAGGAGTTAGGTGTTATATTACATGAGTATTTTCCCGACTTTAGAAATAGGCTCTCAAACAATCTCGAAAACGAGCATGGGAAGCAGACTCTATTTCAAATGGCAGATTTAATATTCGGAAGTATTCAAATGAAGCTATCGAATATGGTTGTGGAGGTCGTATGAGCAAAGTAATTATTGGAAAATATGCATTAGAATCTTTAACATCTGGGATGTATGCTGATTCATTTGTTGTATACAGAGAGTATATTCAAAATGCTGTAGACTCTATTGATAATGCCTATCAGAATGGATGTTTACTTATTGGACAGGAACAGGTATTGGTTACCCTAAATCCTTTTGAAAAAAGCATAGAATTTTCTGATAATGGTCTTGGAATAGCGGCTTCGGAAGCAGAGCGTACATTAACTGGAATAGGGAATTCCAAAAAAGATCTTACTTCAACCAGAGGATTCCGTGGCATAGGGAGACTAGCGGCACTTAGCTTATGTAAAAAATTAACTTTTGAAACCAGTTATCCAGGAGAACGGTTGGCATCGAGACTGACGATTGATGCATTCAAACTGAATGAATTACTGACATCAAAAAACGCTAGTCATGATATTTCTGCTGATGAGGTCATGGAGAGTGTATGTCTTTTTGAACAATTTAAAGTTTCAAGTAAAAATCATTACTTCAAAGTCATTATGGATGGCCTTGATATCGGTAGTGATCTACTAAAACTTCCGCTTGTAAAAGATTATTTAGAGCAGGTCGCGCCCGTACCTTTCGATACTAATAAGTTCGCGTGGGGTAACGAAATCATAAGAAGAGTCCAAAAATGTGGGTACACAATCCCCCAATATAAGATTCAAATTCGCAGTGCAGCAGAAACATTAGAAGTCCTAAAACCGTATCAGGATAGATTTTTAGTTGATAAAGCGCGAAATCTTTACGACACCATTCAGGATGTTGTGATCTATGAAATATATGATGCTGAAAATAAGATTATGGCTATCGTGTGGTCCGCAACCACGAATTATGTAGGTACTGTTGTCGACAAGGCAATTAAGGGCTTGCGTACTAGGAAAGGGAATATTTTGATCGGCGATGGACAGACGCTAAATACGGCATTTAAAGATGCTCGCTTTAATGGATGGATTATTGGAGAGGTGTATGTCCTAGACTTAAGATTATTACCAAATGCTCGTCGTGACAATTTTGAAAAGACACCATCCTATTTATTGTTTTCTGAGAAGATGACCGCGTTTGCTAGCGATATTATAAAACAGATTCGTGCTACTTCATTAAAGCGAAACTCCAATCTTGAGGCTGTTATAAATAAAACGGAATCGATAAGTGAAGCAACTATTAGTTCGTTAGAAAAACCGAGACTTTCCCCCCAAGAAAAAGGAAATATATCACAGAGACTAAACATAACTAAAAAGGAAGTTGTAAACACCGATACTAATCAAGCTTTGGAAGGGTTGTTCCAAGACATTGCTTTTGAGCAACTAGATATGCTTATTGGCAAGGTACAAGGGGCAACTGCGTACAAAGCAATTAATCTTATGAGTTCTCTCAGCAAAACAGAGAAGAAGATTTTAGAGCGCGTATTTCACATTATTCGGACACAACTTTCTGAGTCCGATACACAAAAGGTCGCAGATGCTATACTTGCTGAATTTGCCATCAGCAAGTAAGAGAACTAATAGTTATCTTATAAACTCCATAAAAATCAGCAATTTAGCCTCACTCACTGTCAACCCATTGATTTCATAGGTATTTCTGTCGTTTTTAAAGTTCATCAAATTTGGTGTTTTTTTAGTTTTTGTCAGACTTCTTTTATGTTTCAGCTGAGAACGATAAATCCCCAAAGCACCACATCCCCAATCCAACCCGCGCACCTCATTCCCCGATTCGGGAAGGGTGTCCCGTTGCTTGGTAAAGAGGAGTCTGTAGCAGTTAATGGATGTACTGGGTGGGTTGAATCTCTAAAATTTGGAGGTAAAAGAATATGATAGTAAGTCATGTGCGGGACGTTTTAGGAACACGTATGGACAATGACCAAATTAAAAATGCCGTTAAAAGAACACTCATTTCCCCAACCGAAGGGTGGGAGGGGAACGTTATGCGCGAATTTGAACTAGGTCAGGGAGGTTATACTCCTCGCCATACTCATTCGTGGCCACACATAAATTACATTCTCGAAGGTGAGGGGACATTGTATTTAGATGGTCAAGATTATTCGTTAACGGCAGGGTCGTTTGCTTATGTACCCAGTGATAAGCTGCATCAATTCACAAATACAGGCAATGGCAGATTTGCTTTCCTATGTATTGTCCCTGAAGAAGGAGATAAGTAGGCTCCGGGTGCTTCACGTTCACCCAAAGCCCCGCATCCCCAATCCACACGCCCAGACCATCCCCAGATATGGGGATGGGTGTCCCGTGCTTGTCAAAGTAGGACTGGCGCAGTTAAGTGATGTGCTGGGTGGGTTGAATTTCTAAACTAAGTGGAACTGAATACCCTTGTCGGGTAATCAATGTTTTGATGCTATAAAAAGCGTCTTTTTTTCGCTTAGAAAAGTATATATTTCATATATTTCGAGCTGGCTTTTATTTATATATCATTAATGGCCGCAAATATTAATTTTAATTTATAGTCGCAATAATTACGTTTTTTTGGTTAACTCTTGTCAGAATTTACTCATATACACCATCTAAAAAACCATAGCGTCCATGTTCCTTGTTTTTGGTAAACTCGATAACATTTACATTTGGGTAATTTGTCAACGAAAACGGCAATTTCTCTTTTTGTTCCACGATTATTATCTGACCATATCCACGATGCTCAAGCAAATACTGAATAAAGGCTAATCCCATAGTATTAGCCTTATTTGTAAATTCGGATTCCGACAACTGACTAAGGGGTGAATCTGCGATAAGAAAGCCGGGTGCGTATTTACCGCATTCAGAAAGATACTCCATCGTTGCAAGAGCAACTATAGTGTTTAGTATGCCGCAAAACCCGCCGCCCATAGCTGTCGCCTTTTGTCTACCTCTCGCTTCCAAATCGAATGTGTCCATATTTAATCGCGCGGAACTATACCCCTCAAACATGACAGCTTTGAGTATGGATATCAGCTTATCCTCAAATGCACCTAGTATTTCACGGTCAAAATCCTCTTTAATTTCATATTGCGTTTCAAGTCTATTCGGTTCGGTTTCTTTTTCGCATAACTCAATATTGTATTTCCGTTCTTCATCTTGAATGATTTCAATTTCCTTGGACAGTTCTACGGCTCGACGATAATCGTCCAACTTTTCTTTGAGCGCAGAAACACGGGGATTTAATTCGTGGGTAACAAAGGAGTCGATTTGCTCTTTTTTCGCTTCAAATTCGCTGATATTAGCCTCAATAGCATCTTGTTTTGAAATAAGGTCTTGTTCGGCTTTCTCTAATTCCTTTAAGTGTGTCCGAATATGTAACAGTTCTGCTTTCGCAGCTTCAACATATGACGTATTTTCATGTACAGTGATGTCGCCGTCGCAGAACGGACATTTCCTATTTATCGGTGTGGATCGTTTTAACTTTTCGCCTTCAACGACGAATGTAAGCCTTTCAATATCTGAGTGATACTGAGTCCGCAGAATACTAAAGCGAGCAGATATGGTTTCGCACTCCGTCAGCCGTCCGTTATTAGCATAAATCTCAATCATTAATTGCTTGCTTTCCTGAATAGAAGCGTTAATTATATCCTGAACCTCGTCAATTTCCGACACCACGGCGTTGACCTCAGTCTTTAAATCAAGGTTTTTCTCGGAAGACCGTAAGTCCAACAATTCTCCTTCGCGCAACACTAGACGTTTGATGGTGTCCTTTATATAGCCCATTACGGCATCCTTTTTCGCTGCTTTAATTTTCTTATCTTCGGGGGTTATAACCTTTTCCGCATCCTGTCCTGTTAGCAAAAACAAGAGAGATGCTTTTGAGGGCGTATCGGAATAATAATTGTTGGGGGTTAAAAGGACAGACGATGCCCTTGCTACATGCTCCTGTTTAATTAAAAACATATGCATCATAGTCCGCCAAGTCAGGCGTTGCTTTTTCCCCGATTTGGTCGACAAAATCTGGTGGGGCTCTTCAATCCCTATCATCTGCAACCAGATTGTATTTATGTTGCGTTTGGCAGTTGAGTTAATACTGTAATTTCCATGCTCAAAGTCCGTGTCATTGCCTGACACGGATATTTTTGTTTCTTTTAACTTGCGTTCGAAAATAACGGTTCCTTTCTCGGTGCGAGTATAAAGCCGAAAACAATCATACCCAAGGCTTTTGTCAAAACGGAAAGGCCTATTTAATTTTTCCTCAAAACCAAACACGTAATCAATACATTCTAGTATGTAGCTTTTCCCGGTGTTGGAGGGACCCACAACGAAATTAAGCCCCGCGCCAAATTCAACGGAAGAAGGTTCTTTACCATTTCCAGTGACAAGCAATTTTTCAATGTAAAATTTGGGCATACAGCTAACTCCTTTGCAATGATAAAACTGTACGTCGATTTATCATTACAATAATTTCTTCCTCGGTTTTTCCCTGCAATATAGTAAGCACTTCCCAGGCTGAAAGGCGATAATCATCAGCATAAACGCTTTCAAACCTACCGCAATAATCCCTGCCGCTCTTGCTTATAGAATACACAAATCCGTATTTAGCCGCCTTCACAACAGCAAATCCGTCTACAACAAGCCCCTTCAATGCCTGTCGCGTCAGTTCGCGCCTTGATGCAAATTCCCCGAACCGATAACTGCCGTTTCCGTGAAGGTTCTCATTCGAAATAAAAAAGTCACGAGCGTAAACGATTACGAAGTCCAGTGCGCACAACATATTTTCCGTCATCTTTTTCCCATTAGACACGTCGAGCAGCAGCAGAATCCGCAATGACATTTCAAAGGGTGTTCCCAAAACCTTATGCATTGAACTTCACCCATTTCAACTTGCCGTCATTAACCAGAAAGTGGCAAATACCCATTTTTATATTGTTACTAATCCAATAAGGCGAACGGCTGAGTAAATAAAGGTCGACCCGTATATTCACAGCTTGCTCCATTACGGCAAGTAATCTTTCATACCCGTTCGGGAACCTTCGGCGGGCTGTATTTTTAACTCCGGTCAGCGTTTCGTCTTTCAAAACCTCAAACTGGTCTGAATAATTGCCGTCAAAAGCCTCGCTTACGCCCCGGCGGATTGATTCGGCGGCAAAATAGTCTATTCGCCTGTCTTTTAGGTCATCGCCATACATAGCGTGGCTCGAAAGCGTTTCTTCGCAGAAATCCGGCACGCTTTCGGCTTCGCCATATGCTGCGTAAAGTTCTGTTACATAAAGCTGTTCGTGTTCCTCAATTTGCGCAGGCGGAACAATTTCAGGTGGTTTTGGAAACGTCGATAGCAGTTCGTCTAATTTGCTTATTGCTTCATGAATATTAGGCTTGGTTATCTGATCTAATTGGCTCGTGAAAGATCCGTCTGCACGGTTATCCCCGGTGGATATTCCAGTAAATACACTTTCTATCAAATCAGCGCATTTTCTAGCGACATCCGCATCAGTTCCGTTTGTTTCTATCTTTTTTTCAGCTAATACCTTCATAATTCCCTGCATCGCGTCAAATGAAAATGCACCTATGTAACTTTCGAATTTTGCCTTGTCTAAATGGCTCGTAACAAATGTTGCATGGTGTGGGGAAATAGGTTTTTTGCCATTATATATTCTTTTAAGGTATTCAGATTTAGCGTCTAACAGGGGGCATTGATCATCATCGGTGTCTTCAGTAATGTTTCCAATCAAAGCCACAACAAAGTCCGACTGAGATTTCCCACTGCCGCAAAACGGATACAACATCTGAGCATATTCACTAAAGGTCACGGGGTTCACCTCCTTTAACAGTTTGTCCAAGCCCATAGTACGGGTTAGTTCGGTTTGGAACGGTCTTGTACGAAGATTTCGAACCCCGATCATTAAAATAGAGAATGTAAGGTAAGCCAGGAAGCGATCATTAGTCTTTCAAGGGTCGGCAGACACTCTTGTCAGCAGACAATACAATTATATTTATTGTTTATACATTTGTCTATGATTGCCAATGCACTATTTGCGAAAACGGTAAATAAAGGAGGGAAACCAACTGAGTGACATATCAAATCTCCACCAAAAAATAAAAAGTTCGGTCATCATAAGCTTGATGCCAAAGGAATCAGCCCTTGTTGGGGAAAGTGTGGGAGACGAGTAGTCATGCGATTAAGAACAGAAGTAGTGAAGAAGTTAATCTATGAGAGCAACCTGTCTCAAAACCAGCTTGCAGTGCAAATCGGTATCAGTAAAGGTTATCTGTCAAATTCGATAAATGGCAGGCGTGGAGTGGGACGAAAGCTGATGTCAGGGCTGCTGAGGATGTTTCCAGAGGAATGCTTAGCGAACCTAACTCACGAGAGGCGGGTGGGGCTATGAAGTTAGTTTTTGTGTGTAGCCCTTATCGCGGGGATGTGGAGTATAACACCAGCAGAGCCCAAGGGTACTGCAGATACGCGAGTAGAGAAGGTGTCATACCGTTTGCTCCGCACCTCCACAACCCTCAATTTCTTGATGACAACATACCGGAAGAACGCCAAACTGGTATGCAATTAGGCTTACATGTGTTGAAGCGTTGTGAAGAGCTTTGGTGCTTCGGAAACAAACTGACTGAAGGCATGGAAGCAGAAATCAGAGCAGCGCTTCAGTGGAAGATCCCAATCAAATATTTTGATGATAAATGTGAGGAGATCATGACAAATGAAAGTATGGCTTGAACTGACCCAAGAAGAAGGTGAATCGTTGTTTGATACAGTGAAAGGTTTTACTATCGATCGTATGAAAACCGCAGTGGCGATTGCGCCAAAGGATGAACCAGATAAAGAAGCGGTTGTCGAGGATAAAGCGGAAACAGCACCCAAGGAAGAGCCAACAAAAACAGAGGACATCTCTTCAGTTACCTTGGAGATCGTCAGGGCGGTTCTTACAGAAAAGAAGAGATCAGGGAAGGATCTGAAAGCACTATTTGGTAAGTTCAGAGCAAGTAAACTTTCGGAAGTAGCACCAAAGGACTATGCCTCACTCCTCAAGGAAGCCGAGGCGCTGTAATGGCTGAACATGCCAAACTGTCAGCATCAAGCTCCCATCGTTGGCTGGTATGCACCCGCTCGGTAGAATCAGAGACGAAATTCCCTGACTTGACAAGTGTCTATGCGGAGGAGGGCTCAGCAGCTCATACCCTAACAGAGCATAAGTTAAGAAAGTTCTTAAAAATACGTTCAAAAAGACCAAACAGTCAATTCGATTCTGCTGAGTTAGAAGATTATACCGACGTTTACGTAACCTTCGCCTGCGAGAGAATCGCTGAGGCAAAAATGAGATCCAAAGATGCAGTTGTTTTGATTGAGCAAAGAGTGGATTTTTCACAATATGTACCTGAAGGTTTTGGAACGGGGGATTTGATCATCGTTTCCGATGGAATGCTTGAAGTCTGTGACCTCAAGTATGGGCGTGGAGTGGCTGTCTCGGCAGAACATAATCCGCAGATGCAATTGTACGCTTTAGGGGCTTTGGCAATATTTGACGACCTCTATGATATTCAAACCGTCAAAATGACGATTTGCCAGCCGAGGCTGGATTCCCTCTCGACCTTTGAGATGACAGCGGACGAGCTGCTAAATTGGGCAGAAAAGGAACTAAAGCCCAAGGCAGCGATGGCAGCCAACGGTGAGGGAGAATACAGGGCTGGAGAGCATTGCCGCTTCTGTCGAGCCAAGGCTACGTGCCGGGCAAGGGCTGAAATGAACCTGGAATTGGCCAGATATGACTTCTCTGACCCAGCGCTGTTAACAGGGAAAGAAGTGGCAGATATCTTAGCGAAAGCTGAACAACTCAAGAGCTGGGCCTCAGATATATGGGAGTATGCTCAGATTGAAGCAATCGCTGGCCGGGAAAAGTGGCCGGGATTCAAGGTCGTTGAAGGGCGCGCGAATAGAAAGTACAGCGATGAAAACATGGTCACCCAAACGTTACTAGCAACCGGTAAGTATGTCGAGAGTTCCATCTACAATCGCAAGATCATCGGCATTACTGAGATGGAGCGGCTACTTGGCAAAAAGAGCTTTAACGAGCTACTAAGTAAGCTGATCGAAAAGCCTGCAGGTAAACCAGCTCTCGTGCCTGAATCGGACAAGCGTAGTGAATGGAATTCTGCTACGGCGGATTTCAAATAAAATTTTTTGGAGGATGAAAAGCATGGCTAACGAAACGACAAAAGTAATTACAGGTAAGGTGAGATTCTCATATGCCAACGTATGGACCCCTAAGAGCATCAATGGTGGGGACGAAAAATATTCTGCCAGTCTCATCATTCCTAAAACGGATAAGGAGACCCTCGCAAAGATCAACGGGGCGATCAAAGAAGCCGAAAAAGCTGGAACTGCCAAGCACGGAGCAAAGTTCGTAAGCGGTGCTGGATTTAAACGACCTCTCCGAGACGGAGATATTGACCGATCAGATGATGAGACCTATGCCAATTGTTATTTTGTGAACGCTAACAGTGCCACTAAACCAAATATCGTGGACAAAAATGTCCAGCCCATCTTGGACAGCTCAGAATTATACAGTGGTTGCTATGGTCGAGCAAGTATTGTGTTCTATGCCTTTAATGTTAATGGTAACCGCGGCATTGCCTGCGGCTTGCAGAACCTTCAGAAGTTAGCAGATGGAGAGCCACTTGGAGGGCGCAGTAGAGCCGAAGATGACTTTGATTCATGTGATGATGACGACTTCTTGAACTAATTAAAATGGGGGTGCTTGTAAGATCAAACACCCCCAAAAAAGGAGTATACCATGAACGATTTGCAAGTTATTAATCACGAAAACAGACTTATGGTAGACAGCAGAGAAGTGGCCGAGATGGTGGAGAAGAACCATGCGCATCTTATGAGAGATATTCAAGGTTATATGGAAGCGTTAGGTAAATCCAATTTTGGATTGTCCGATTTTTTCATTGAAAGTACCTATCTTTCCTCGCAAAACAAAGAGCTACCCTGCTACCTCATTAGCAAAAAGGGCTGTGACATGGTAGCCAACAAAATGACCGGTGAAAAAGGTGTGATCTTCACTGCCATGTATGTAACCAAGTTTGAAGAAATGGAAAAGCAGTTAATAAAGCCCACATCCATCGAAGATGTCCTTATTGCCCAGTTGCAGTCAATGAAAGACATTAAGTTAAAACAGACACAACAAGATGAAGCGATCAAACTACTTGCTGCCAAAATAGAAACTCGTCCCACAGATTTCTTCACTATTGCTGGGTACGCGAGTCTCCGCGGTTATAAGGTGGATATTAGCCGGGCTAATCTACTTGGGAGAAAAGCGTCAAAACTTAGTCGAGACTACGGGGTAGAAATGGGAAAAGCCACGGATCCAAGGTTTGGACAGGTGAATACTTATCACCTAGACATTCTGAAAGAAGCCTTCATTTGAAAACGTTAGGCATCGATATAGAAACCTATTCAAGCGTGGACCTCACTAAATGCGGGGTCTACGCTTACACCACCGCACCAGACTTTGAAATATTGCTGTGCGCCTACGCCTCTGATGATGCGCCAGTGCAAATAGTGGACCTTGCAAGTGGTGAAAAGCTACCATCGGATATCGTGAAGGCATTAACAGATGAGAGTGTTATAAAGACGGCCTTTAACGCCAATTTTGAGCGCACTTGCCTGTCGAAGTATTTCAAACAGGAATTATCGGCCACTTCTTGGAGGTGTACAGCAGTACAAGCAGCGATGTTAGGTCTTCCACTCTATCTTGCCGGTGTTGCTAAGGTTCTAAAATTAGGGGAACAGAAAATGAGTGAGGGCAAGGCGCTAATCCGGTATTTCTCCATTCCGTGTAAGGCAACACATGTAAATGACGGGAGAACAAGGAACTTGCCAAGTCATGCGCCGGACAAATGGACAGTATTCAAGGACTATTGCAAACGAGATGTTGAAGTTGAGCAGGCTATACGAAAGAAACTTGAGAAGTATCCGATCCCAGATAGTGAACAGAGGCTTTGGATACTGGACCAACAGATCAACGATCGAGGAATTTCGATTGATACAGGGCTAGTAAATAATGCTATTAGTTGTGATAAACAATACAAAGTTAATATTTTTGTTGAAGCAAGGGAACTAACTGGGCTTAATAACCCGAATAGTGTGGCCCAGCTTAAAGAGTGGCTTTTAGATAACGGCATTGAGATCGAGAGTTTATCTAAAAAGGCAGTGGCCGAAATGGCGAGTAACACGGACGGCGAAATACAAAGGCTACTCCAACTACGGCAAGAAATGGCGAAAACGTCCATTAAAAAATATGACGCAATCATAAGGGCTATCTGTCCGGACTATCGTGTGCGAGGTCTAGTGCAGTTTTATGGGGCCAACCGAACCGGAAGATGGTCTGGGCGGCTCGTTCAAGTGCAAAACCTTCCACAGAACCACCTAAAGGACCTAGAACTTGCACGCAGGCTGTTGAAAGAGGGAGAATACGAAACTCTGGAACTGCTGTTTGATAGTGTGCCTGGTGTGTTATCTGAACTCATCAGAACAGCCTTCATTCCATCCGTTGACCACCGATTTATCGTAGCAGATTTCTCAGCGATTGAAGCTAGGATTATTGCTTGGTTGGCGGGGGAGAAATGGCGTCTTGACGTTTTTGCAGGGCATGGCAAGATTTATGAAGCATCCGCTGCACAGATGTTTAAGGTTCCTATAGAAGAAATAACCAAAACATCACAGCTCAGGCAAAAAGGGAAAATATCTGAGCTGGCACTTGGCTATGGCGGCAGTGTTGGTGCCTTAACCGCAATGGGAGCTTTAGATATGGGTGTTGCTGAAGATGAGTTGAAACCACTCGTTGCAGCTTGGAGAGCTGCGAACCCAAATATAACCCGTTTTTGGTGGGACGTTGATAAAGGTGCACTCAAAGCTGTAAGAGATAAAATGCCTCAAGCTGTTGGTAAGATAAAATTCTATGTTGAAAGCGGGATACTGTTTATTTCTTTACCATCGGGCCGAAAGCTATCCTATATTAAACCTAAAATCGAGCTCAACAAATTCGGCCGAGAGGGCGTCACCTATGAAGGTATCGGTGAGGGTAAACAATGGTGTCGCATAGATACTTACGGCCCAAAACTGGTGGAAAATATTGTCCAGGCGACCGCTCGAGATTGCCTAGCAGAGGCCATGCTGAGCATAGATCAGGCGGGTTACAAGATCGTCATGCACGTCCACGATGAGGTAGTTATAGAAGCCCCGACGGGCTTTGGTTCACTCGATGAAGTATGCCGTATCATGGGACAACCTCTTTCCTGGGCCGAGGGTTTAGCGCTACGAGCCGATGGCTTTGAAACAGGATTCTACAGAAAGGACTGATTGAATGAACCTGACTATTGCTACAGGTAACAGCCGAAAAGAAAAACAGTGGAAATACAAAGAGATGACCTGGAATGAATTATTGGAGAAGGTAAGAAACACCTACCGTACCAGTGAAACGGTCGCTGACTATAGAAAATTATCCAAGGGTAAACAAGATGAGATTAAAGACGTCGGTGGGTTCGTGGGCGGTAAGTTAAAGGACGGCAGACGCAAGACTGGTTATCTAGAGCATCGCAGTATGCTCACTCTTGATATGGACTATGCTCAAGTGGATAGCTGGGATTTCATCGTCATGTTCAATGACTTCACCTGTTGTATCTATTCAACCCATAAGCATACTCCAGAGGCTCCTAGGCTTAGGCTTATTATTCCTCTCATGAGGGTAGTATCCGCTGACGAGTATCAAGCCATCGCTCGTAAAGTAGCGGAGGATATTGGCATCGAGCAGTTTGACGATACGACCTATGAGGCTACAAGGCTTATGTATTGGCCTAGTACCTCGTCTGATGGAGAGTATATATTCAAAAGCCAAGAGGGGGCGCTGCTTGACCCCTATAAAGTGCTGGCTGTCTATCAAGATTGGAAGGACACCAGCCAGTGGCCTTCATCATCCAGACAAAAAAATAGTATCAAGAAAACACTGGAAAAGCAGGCAGACCCCACGACTAAAGATGGGATTGTCGGTAGTTTTTGCAGGGCCTACAGCATAGAGGCAGCGATCAATACCTTCCTAACCGATAGTTACACACCCAGTGATATACCTGACAGGTACACCTATATCGGCGGATCAACCTACGGGGGCATGGTCATTTACGACGATAGATATGCCTTCTCTCATCATGCCACAGACCCCGCCAGTGGCAGGTTGTGTAACGCCTTTGATATAGTTCGCCTGCATAGATTTGGTGAGCTCGACAAGGCTGCAGACGAGGGCACACCGGCGTTTAAACTCCCGTCATACGTTGCCATGCAGGAGCTTGCGATCAAGGATAGCGCGGTTAAAAGACAACTTGCCGATGATCGCCTGGCGACAGTTTCAGAGGATTTTAAGTCTGAGAAAAATTGGGCTGAAAGCTTGGAATACAAAAAAGATGGCACTTTGAAAGCGACTATAGACAACATCCGTTTAATTTTAGAAAATGACACACATCTATCTAAGACCGTAGGATATAACGTGTTTGCCAATAGAAATGAGCTATTAAGGGATTTGCATTGGCGTGGTATCAGTACGGGGGCTTACTGGTCAGATACGGACGACGCGGCTCTCAGACATTACTTAGAGCGTGTCTACAATATCAGCCATACGAGTAAAACCATGGATGCGCTGTCGGTGATTGTCGAGCAGAACAGGTTCAATCCTGTGAAGGAATACCTAAACGGTCTTGTATGGGACGGAGTCGCACGCCTCGACACAATGTTCGTCGATTACTTCAGTGCGGAGGATAACGAGTATACCAGGGCCGTGACCAGGAAAATGATGTGTGCGGCAGTGGCGCGAATATTAAAGCCAGGCTGCAAGTTTGATTTTATGCTGCTGATGATCGGCAAACAAGGTCTTGGCAAGAGCTATTTTCTGAAAAGGATCGGCGGTAAATGGTACTCCGACAGTTTGAATACCGTCACTGGAAAGGAAGCCTACGAGCAATTACAAGGCGTGTGGATCGTTGAAATGGGAGAATTATCAGCCGCCAAGAAAGCTGACATTGATGCTTTAAAGCACTTTATCTCAAAGCAAGAGGATATTTTCCGCGAAGCGTATGGTAGACGGACGGGCGTCTTTCCAAGGCAGTGCATCTTCCTCGGTACAACCAACGACTACGAGTGTTTACGGGATAAAACTGGGGGTCGTCGTTTTTGGCCGATCAACGTGGGAGAAGGCAAACAAAGCGTTTTTAATGATCTAAACGTTGATCAGTTATGGGCTGAGGCAGTCCAGGGATATAAGGCAGGAGAATTGTTGTTCTTAAGTCCTGAGCTTGAGGAGTGGGCCAGGAGGATTCAGGCCGAGCACACGGAAGAAAGCGACAAGGCAGGGCTAGTCTATGGATACTTAGGCACGCTACTTCCGGCGGATTGGGCCAATATGGATTTAAGCTCAAGACGGATGTTCTTATCTGGAGATTTTACTAGCTGCTTGGGCACGGTGGTACGCATCAGAGTTTGTACCATGGAGGTTTGGTGCGAGTGCCTAGGAGGCGATCCTAAACAGCTTTCAAACATTCAAGCGCGTGAAATCCGAGGCATATTAGATCAGGCTGAGGGTTGGGAAAGGTATAGTGGAAAGTTCCACTTCGAGCTCTATGGTCGTCAACGAGCGTATATTCGAAAGGATGCCCAAGGGAACAAGGGAACAGTGGTTTTGAACACTTTTAGTGATTTTACGACAATAGAGGGAACAGAGGAACAGAGTCATAGCGGGCCCAATGGAACAGAGGGAACAGTAGTTTAAACACCTTTTAGAGATATCAAGACAACAGAGGGAACAGTGGAACCGTGAAAAAGCCGTCTAGCCCAAAGAATGTTCCCTCTGCAAACCGTATACACCAAGGGGTGCGGGGGTTTTGGTACAGAGGGAACAGAGTCTATATATAAGGTAATTAAATATAGATATATAAGTGACGCGCGAGGCACACGTACTGCATATACACGTAGGGTAAATAGAAAAGTCTGTACCCTTGTCCCTTTGTTCCTTAAATCAAAAAGGCGGGCGCATCATGAGAGAAAAAGCAATCGAACAAAGACTCAGGAATGAGGTAAAGGCTTGCGGCGGTCTGGCGTTAAAATTCGTTTCACCGGGTGTAGCAGGAGTGCCAGACCGCATTGTGCTGGCTCCCAATGGTCGGGTGTATTTCGTAGAGTTGAAAGCTCCAGGCAAAAGCATGACGCCAAAGCAAGTTAAGATGGCGACAGTCCTTGAGAGGCTTGGACATAAGGTATGGGTGATCGACAGCGTAGAGAAGGTAAAGGAGTTCATCAATGAAATACGTTCCGCATGAATACCAAGACTATGCAGCAAAACAAATTTTGGACAAGCCCGCGTGTGGGTTGTTCCTTGATTTGGGAATGGGGAAAACAGTGGTAGCCTTAACGGCCATAGATGAGCTTTTGAATGACCACTTCGAGATAGATAAGGTTTTGGTGATCGCACCATTGAGGGTTGCAGAAGATACCTGGAGCAAGGAGTGCCAGAAGTGGGATCACCTAAAACACCTGCGGATTGCTAAAGTCTTAGGGGCGGCGAGAATTCGGATAGCAGCTTTGAAATCGAAAGCGGATATCTATCTTATAAACCGCGAGAATGTGCAGTGGTTGGTCGAGTACTGGGGAAAGGACTGGCCCTATGACATGGTGGTGGTTGATGAGTTATCAAGCTTTAAGTCAGCAAGTTCTAAACGGTTTAAGGCCCTGCGAAAAGTCCGACCACTAATCAAGCGCATTGTGGGGCTTACTGGCACACCGGCCCCCAACGGACTGATTGATTTGTGGCCACAACTCTATTTATTGGACATGGGTGAGCGTTTAGGTAAGACACTAACAGGTTATCGGGATAGATACTTTGAACCGGATAAAAGGAACCGTAATGTCATCTTCAGCTACAAACCAAAATCCAAGGCGGAAGAGGCAATCTATCAAAAAATATCAGACATATGCGTAAGCATGAAAGCGTGCGATTATCTTAAGATGCCAGAGCGGATAGACAATTACGTAGAGGTTAGGATGTCAGAGAAAGAAAAGGCCTTGTATACTCAGATGGAGAGAGACATGCTACTTCCGTTTGCTGATGGAGACATTGATGCAGTAAATGCCGCGGTGTTATCGAATAAACTACTGCAAATGTCAAACGGTGCAGTCTATGATGAATTTGGTGGCGTAAGACATATTCATCGTCGTAAGCTTGATGCTTTAGAGGACTTGTGGGAAGGTGCCAACGGTAAGCCGATACTTGTGTTTTATGCTTATAAGCATGATAAGGACAGACTTCAGGTTTTCTTCCAAGGTCAAGGTGTCACCCCAAGAGAGCTTAACACTTCAGAAGACATAACTGACTGGAACGATGGGAACATAGCGGTAGCCCTGGTCCATCCAGCATCAGCGGGTCATGGCTTGAATTTACAAGCTGGCGGGAATATCATCATTTGGTTTGGGCTTACGTGGAGCTTGGAGCTATACCTTCAAGCTAATGGACGGTTATACCGTCAAGGCCAAAATGTAACAGTCATTGTTCATCACATAGTAACTGCCGAAACCATCGATGAGCAGGTTATAGGGGCGTTAAGTCGCAAAGAAACAGGACAAAGGTCACTCATAAACGCTGTTAAGGCTAGAATAAAGAGGTGAAGCTGATGGACACTAAAACACAGGTCGAACAGTTGCTAAAGAACTACAATGAAATTAAACGCAGCTTGGACGTACTGAAGTTTGAGATAGAGCAGTTTACGGGTACTAGTTATAACGAGGTCATAGAGGGGTTAAACTTTGCCAAACCAGAGAGTGAGCGTGTTCACAATACTAACGTTTCGGATAAGACCGCTAGGATTTCACTTATTTACCGGGATTTTGTTGACATACAGAATGAAGAAGCGTTAAGAGGGCTAGTGCGGCAGTATTATATACTGAAAAGCGAGCTAAAAATGTTGGAGTATTGTATAAGCAAGTTACCACAGCGTCTCTCTGAGATTATTACTGACATGTTCGTAGTAAGGCTTTCATGGGCTGAGCTTTGCAATAAATATTATGTCTCTATTGCTATGATAGGAAAGTATCGTAAAAAAGGTATTGCCGAGATTTGTAAGATGTACGATTTAAGAATAAAAAAAACAAAGGTATAACGAAATATTATTATTTACAAGTAATGGGTAGGATGCTATAATTAGTTAAGTTATAAGCGATTTTGCTTAGTAACTTGCCAGTATCTTCAGACAGATGTGGAAATGAAAAAAATATTATGTTTTCATTTGCCATATCTCTGTGTCTGAATAGATGCAGATTTTTTATTATAAGGAGATGTGGATTATGGAAAAATTTGAGGTCAAAGCGAAATCATTCAAAAAGATGGAAGATCCTGTTGACAAATCAAGCGGAAAGGTTAAGTATGTATGCTACGTGCAGGCTAACAGCATCCCACTATCATTTGATGATTGGATGTCAACGAATCCTAGGGAACAAAAAATGACAACTAATGTTGCAAATAAAATTATAGAAAGCTTGGATATGAATCAGAACTTCCATGAACTAAATCGAGGCATACTAATGTCTGTCGGCTCTGTTGAATATGATAATAAACAAGGTTTGGTTACCTTAGAAATGGATGATCCTGATGTTCATGGAAATATCGATGGTGGTCATACGCTGAGAGCTATATTAGATGCAAAAAATAAGAATACATTGTCCGACGACCGTTATGTTTTCCTTGAAATATTTACTGGAATAAACTCTCCTGTAGAGCTTGCCGCAGCAAGAAATACGTCAGTGCAGGTGGATTTAAAATCAATTGCGGAGCTAGAAAACAGTTTTGAGGTCATTAAAGAAGCCTTTAAGGATGTCCCCTTTGCAAACAGGATTGCTTATAAAATGAATGAGCATTATAACGTGGAAGGTATAAAGCCTATTGATGTTCGAGAAATCATTGCGATAACAATTATGTTTAGTCAAATGCTTTATCCATGTAAAACCAGTATGGGAACTATAGCAGAAAATCAACCTGTGCAAAGCTATACTGGAAAGGAAGCGAGTTTGAAGAAATTTCTAAATCTTGGTAAGGTAAAAAGAGAAGAAATGATTTTAAATATGGCACCCATTATCCCGGACATATTTGAACTTTGGGATAAAATTGAACGTAACTTTGCAATTGAGTCTAACAAAGCGGGTAAAAGATACGGCACTCGAAAGTATTCTAAATTCAATAATGGAGAAATTATTGATTATGCACAATTTTCACAAGAGGGATTGCAATATTCAATTCCTAAAGGTTTAATTTATCCACTAGTTGGATCTTTTAGGGCTTTAGTTGAGATTGATAGCAAAACGAATAAATATAAATGGTTAAAGAGACCATTAAGTGTTTGGAGTGTACTTGGTGGTAAACTTACATCTATTATTTTAGATGAAAGATCTGATAATACTGATTTCCTTGGGAAAAATACAAATCTGTGGAGTAATTTATTTAAAGAAGTTTATATTTATGGATATATGTCTTAACCAATATTCGGTAGAACAAAGGTAGAAGGTTGGTTGAGTGACAGTGTAATGTTTTGGATGTTATAATAAAAGTGAGAAAAATATATTTTCAGCTAGAGAGGCTCTTGGGCATGTTGTCCAAGGGCCCTTTTTTATGTGAAGGCAGTGATGGATATCATAAATGTATGCATTGCGTATGGGGCGACAGGGTAAGCGAGAAGCTTATCTTTTGTATGTTCCCAGAATGCGTAAAGAAAGGTGAGAGCCTGATGCCAACCAAGCCGAAACGTCCATGCTCCCACTCAAGTTGTCCGGAACTGACGGAGGGACAATATTGCGACAAGCACCAAAAGCTGGTAACAAGAGAATATGACCGTATGCGAGGCTCCGCGGCAAGCCGCGGCTATGACAGTCGTTGGCGTAAGGCACGCAAACGTTATCTGACAGAGAACCCGCTATGTATGGAGTGTGAACGTGATGGTAAGCTCACAGCAGCCAATGTGGTCGATCATATTGAAGCCCACAAAGGAAACATGACACTCTTTTGGGATGAGAGTAACTGGCAAAGCTTATGCAAGACTTGCCACGACTCAAAGACTGCCCGAGAGGATGGACGCTGGGGATAACGTTGTTAATAACCTGTGCATAACCTGTTGATAAACATAGGGGGAGGGGGGTATAAATCCTTCAGACCTTTTGAAGCAAGACCGGAGGCAAGCTTTGCGCAAGATTTCGCAGGTTCAAGCAGGGGTATAGGGGGCCAAGTTGATATAAGTGAGGTGAGATCATGGCAAACGGACACGGGGGCGCTCGTGTCGGTGCGGGCGGTAAGAAAAAGCCCATTGCAGAGAAGATTCTCGAAGGAAACCCTGGAAAAAGGAAACTAACCATTGTGGAATTTGAGGGTGTGGCTGATTTGACAGGACAGGAGATGCCACCACCGAGGGACTATCTATCGGCAAGGCAAAAGGGCGGCAAGGACACCTATGCTGTAGAAATATATCAGAAAACATGGGATTGGCTTAAGGAACGCAAGTGTTCTCACCTGCTCAATCCTCAGCTATTAGAACAGTATGCCATGGCGGTGTCACGCTGGATTCAGTGCGAAGAGAGTATTACCGAATTTGTATTTTTGGCTAAGCATCCGACAACGGGAAATGCCATGCCTTCACCGTTCGTTGCCATGTCGCAGAGCTTTATGAAACAGGCCAACAGCATCTGGTATCAGATCTACCAAGTGGTGCAAGACAATAGCACTCAAAGCTATACAGGAGCAACCCCGCACGACGAGATGGAGCGTATACTGACAGTAAGAAAGAGTCGTTAAACACGCTTTAATCCGCGTGTTTTTATTTTGGGAGGAAAACAATGGAAATACAGAAAATACCCACCGATCGATTAAAGGCGGCAAACTATAACCCTCGCAAAAATCTCAAGCCTGGCGATGCGGAATATGAGAAACTTCGCAAAAGCATGGAGGAATTTGGTTATGTAGAGCCAGTCATATGGAACAAGCAGACCGGCAACATCGTAGGTGGGCACCAAAGATATAAAATTTTGACTGAGCTTGGTGCAAAGGAAATAGACTGCGTGGTTGTGGACATGGACGAGCTGCGTGAGAAGGCGTTGAATATCGCGCTCAACAAAGTGTCGGGCGAATGGGACATACCGTTGCTGACTGATTTGTTAAAAGACCTCGGAGACAATGGCTTTGATGTTTCTCTTACAGGCTTTGAAGCAACAGAGCTCGATGAGATGTTTGGTGATGACAACGCTGGATCCAATGATATCAAAGAGGATGATTTTGACACGGACGCGGCCCTTGCAGAAATAGAAACCCCGATAAGTCAGCGAGGGGATATATGGCTGCTCGGCAAACATCGTTTAATGTGTGGTGACAGCACTTCTCTGGATGAGGTCAAGGGATTGATGGACGGTCAGAAAGCTCGGCATGTCTTTACTGATCCTCCATGGAACGTTGACTACGGCGGGAGTAGCCATCCAAGCTGGAAACCCGGTCGTCAAATCCTCAACGATAAGATGAGCACAGAAGATTTTAAGGACTTCATGCTGAAGGTATTCACGACCATGAGCGCGGTCAGTGAGCCGGGCTGCATGACCTACGTTGTAATGAGTGCCCAAGAATGGGGGGGCCTCATGGATGCCATATGCGAGGCTGGTTATCACTGGTCAAGTACGATTATCTGGAAGAAGGACTCGCTGGTACTCTCCAGAAAAGACTACCACACCCAATATGAGCCTATATGGTATGGATGGCTAGAGGGTAGTAGCAGACTTTGTCCTTTGGTGGATCGAAAGCAAAGCGACGTGTTTGATATTCCGAGACCAAAGCGCAGCGAACAACATCCGACGATGAAACCGATTGAACTGGTGGCGAGGGCCATCACCAATTCCAGCCATAAGGGAGACTTGGTACTCGATCCGTTTGGAGGTTCTGGTACAACGATCCTCGCGGCAGAGCAGACCGAAAGAGTCTGCAATATGATGGAACTCGATCCCAAATACGCGGATGTCATTGTGAAGAGATTTATCGAGAGCACTAGTGACGCCGATGTTTTTTTAGTTCGTAACGGAGAAAAGGTGTCCTACCAAGAGGCGATAGTAATGTCTTGACTTCCTTGCCATATAGAGTGATGAATGTATCTACCAAAAAAGAAAGGTAGGTACAGACCATGAAAAACGATAGCTTAAGATTTTCCTCCAAGGTAACGGGCTTGGAACGCAAACAGGTGGCAGCGGTTATAGCGACTACAATCGGAGAGCAAGTTGTGTATGCAGGAGCACCCAGTTTCAACTACATTGCTGTTGGCTGGACGATTGATAGAAACGGTATCGTAACAACGCCCGAAACTGAAATCAAGGAGGAGCATGTAACCCTAAGGATGGTGCTCGACGCACTAAGTATTGCAGGCGCAAAGGCAGAGGGGAATTGGACAGTAACCCTTCCAATGGATGGACATACTGGGAATACCCTTCGCAATCTTGTAAACCTGATTTGGAGCAAACAAAACCTTATACAAAAAGCACTTGCCCGGTATGAGGCCATACTCTCGGCCAGTTTTGTCACCGCGATCAATGCCGTACCCATTGACACATTGGAAGATTTTGTTGGCACCATAAATAATGCTAGCGAAGCCGGGCAGATCAGCGGGCATAATGATCTGGATATCGACTTGGTAAACAAGACCCTACAGTTTAGCTTTTTCAACGCTAACCTAGATGCCGAAGAGGTTCATGCTTTTGGCATACTTTGCTGGCAGCTAAACGAGCAAGCTAAGAAGCAAAAGTTTAGTTCAACCAAGCAGAAGGAAGCAACCAATGACCGTTACGCCTTCCGCTGCTTCCTTTTAAAGTTGGGATTTATCGGCGATGAATATAAAGCTGCGCGCAAGATTCTCCTTAGCAAACTGGATGGGAATGCTGCTTTTAGAACACCTGAAGCGCAAAGGGCACAGTTCCGACGCTCTCTGCGAAGGGGGAGTGAGCTGATGAGAACTGAGCAATTGATGCTGGAAACCTTGAAAGGGCTACTAACGTTGCACAAAATTAAATGGCTATCATGAGCGTTCAGAGTACTTAATGTCCATAACAAATCCCAAGAGGAGCTTCGCGAGAGGTTCCTTTTCTTGCTCAATCTTGGAAAGGAGGCGGCCACCATTGGCAGACAAAGGACAAAGCCCTATATTGATAAGGCAAAAGCTGAACATGCAGTGCAGTTCATTAATCTCTTAAAACATACCAAGGGCGAATGGTACGGCCAGCCCTTTGACCTGATCGATTGGCAAGCGAAGATTATTAATAATATTTTTGGCTTAATTAAACCAAATGGTTATCGGCAGTTTAACACTGCTTACGTTGAAATCCCCAAAAAACAAGGTAAGTCAGAGCTGGCGGCGGCAGTAGCGCTGCTTCTGACCTGTGGCGATTTTGAGCATGGGGGTGAGGTTTACGGCTGTGCTTCGGACCGCCAGCAGGCCTCTATTGTGTTTGATGTTGCAGTGGAAATGGTTGAGCAATGTCCGGCACTCAAAAGTAGGATTAAACCAGTGCTTTCTCAGAAGCGGTTAGTATATAAGCCGCTCAACAGTTTTTATCAAGTGCTTTCTGCAGAAGCGTATACCAAGCACGGATTGAATGTTCATGGCGTGGTGTTCGACGAACTTCACGCCCAGCCCAACCGAAACCTTTATGATGTTATGCTTCATGGTTCTGGCGATGCCCGCAAACAACCGCTGTTCTTTCTCATCACGACCGCTGGCACTGATAGACACAGTATCTGCTGGGAGGTACATCAAAAAGCAGATGACATCTTAAAAGGCAGGAAGGTTGATCCCACATTCTATCCGCTGATTTATGGTGCCTCAGACGAGGAAGATTGGACCGATCCGAAGGTATGGAAAAAAGCAAACCCCTCCCTGGGTATTACTGTGGATATCGAAAAGCTACAGGTTGCCTGCGAAAACGCCAAGAACAACCCGGCAGAGGAAAACTTGTTCAGACAGCTTAGGCTAAATCAATGGGTCAAGCAATCAGTACGTTGGATGCAAATGGAGAAGTGGGACAAATGTGCTTATCCAGTTGACATTGGGAGGTTAAGAGGGCGCGAGTGCTACGCGGGACTTGATCTTTCCAGTACGACGGATATTACAGCGTTTGTCCTAGTGTTCCCACCAGAAAGCGAAGATGACAGATATCAAGTGGTGCCGTATTTTTGGATCCCGGAAGTAAACATTGAACAGCGCGTGCGAAGGGATCATGTTCCTTATGATACTTGGGAGAAAAAGGGCTACATTAAAACTACGGAGGGCAACGTAGTCCACTACGGATTCATTGAAGCCTTTATTGAGGAGCTCGGAACGAAATACAACATCAGAGAAATTGCCTTTGACCGTTGGGGTGCAGTGCAGATGACGCAGAACCTCGAAGGATTGGGGTTCACGGTTGTGCCTTTCGGCCAGGGCTTTAAGGATATGTCTCCAGCGACAAAGGAACTAATGAAACTTACATTGGAGGAGAAAATTGCACACGGTGGCCATCCTGTATTGCAGTGGATGATGGATAACATCTTTGTCAGAACAGATCCAGCGGGGAATATAAAACCGGACAAAGAAAAAAGCACCGAAAGAATCGACGGTGCAGTTGCGTTGATTATGGCTCTTGATAGATCGTTAAGGCATGAGAACGGTGGTAATATCTATGATAAGCGAGGTCTTTTAATACTTTAACGGGAAAATGAGTAGTTGATGAAAGGTATTACCGTTGCATCAACTACTCAAATGTTTTGTCGCAGGATGCGAGTCAAACTGTCTAAAGGGCTATCCGGCGGAGTACGAAAATTATTGTTTCAGGCGCAATAATTCGGTTGCTGCTTTGAGTCTACGGTCTGGATCTGAAGATTTTAATTCATCTTCTAAAACGTTTAAGGCATCCTCAAACAAATCATTTAGCCTCGTAGAATTAGGTTTGGATATAGATGTTTGCTTATTTAGATGTTTTTCAAGTCCCGAAGTTTCAATTGGGTCAGGAAACTGGCAAATCGTGTTTCGATTCTTTAATAATTGCTGAACACTGGCTTCAAGCTCATCGATCTTAACGTGAGCCTTCCATTCTACAGGACGTCTATGACACATACCATCATCTTCGTTATCATATATGTCCTGGTAATCGTAATCTCCTAGGACGCCAATATGAGCCCAATTTTTATCGGTAATAAGTATAATGTCCCCGCTTCTTATGGTGTTAACAAAACAATTAACTTGACCCAAAATGTTCCCAAGCTTATGACCAGAGGTTTGGTAAACCCTAGCTAGTCTGTCACGAAGTTCATCTTTGCCAACTTGATCCAGGTTACCTACCTTTGGCCAGCCTATGCAAACAAAATCTTTATCAAGAAATTCCTGGATCCGTTCAATCCCGTGTGGCTTAGTCTTAATTTGAAATACGTTCATCAATATTCCTCCTCATGCGTTATGCTTCGTTACGCATATAATAACATATCGAGAATCCTCTGTCAATGCATAAACCAGCGTAACGCATAATGACGAATAGAGACGGAAATTGAGGGAGCTGATATCGCGATCATTCTAGTTATGGAACCAGTATTGCAGTCAGATAGGCCACCTACAAAATGATTGCTATCAAGAAGCTTCAAAAGGGGAGGTGATAATACATTGAACTTTTTTCAACGAGCAAAGTTCTTCTTCGGGCAGGGCTTCGACGACTACATTCAGCGCTTCCTAGCAGGCGAAGACGTGCCCAACATAAATAATCCCGGTCAAATCGATTCCAAAACAGCCATGAAATACACGGCTGTTTTTGCTTGTGTACGGGTACTTTCGGAGACTTTGGCGGGTACACCCGTGATGCTCTACCGGAAGAAAGATAATGGAGACCGAGAAACTAGAAACGATCTTGCGATTTATGACATTCTTCATAACCAGCCAAATGAGGAAATGTCTCCCTTTAACTTCAAAGAGGCTTGCATGGTTGCCCTTAACCTCGGCGGCAACTCAGTCAGTCAAAAATTGGTCAATAGAAATGGTGACCTCATTGGATTATACCCCTATGAATGGACGAAGATGACAATCACCCGGGACCCCACAACGAGCAAATTAGTCTATAAGGTTAGGGATGGAACAAGACAACTGGATTTAGCAAGGGATCAGGTTTTTCATATCTCGGGACTAAGTCTAGATGGTGTTGCTGGGCTGTCCCCCCTTGAATATATTTCTTCGGCCATTAGGCTGGGATTATCGTATGAGCGATTCGGCGTTAACTTTTATAAAAATGGGGCTAACTCTTCGGGCGTCATTGAGTATCCGGGAGCTCTCGCGGATCCGGCTTATGAACGTTTAAAGAAGGACTTCGCTAAAAGTTATCAGGGCTTAGCCAATACTGGGAAGCCGATCATCCTAGAAGGCGGCGCAAAGTTCAGCCAATTAACGATCAAACCCGCAGATGCTCAACTGATAGAAAGCAAGAAGTTTCAGTTAGAAGACATTGCTCGAATCTATCGAGTGCCGCTTCACTTGATACAAAACCTTGACCGAGCGACGAATAATAACATTGAGCATCAGAGCTTGGAATTTGTCATGTACACCATGCTTCCCTGGTTCAAACGCTGGGAAGAAAACATCAATATGCAACTCTTAACCCCGCTCGAACGCAGAGCGGGGTTTTATGTCGAGTTCAACATTTCGTCCTTACTTCGGGGTGATGCTCAAAGTCGGGCGACTGCGTATGCGACGGGAAGACAGTGGGGGTGGTTATCGGTCAATGACATTAGAAAACTAGAAAATATGACCCCCGTAGCTAACGGAGATATCTACCTACAACCCATGAACATGATCGAGGCCGGTAAAGCTCAGTCAACGTCAGAGACGGTTAAGGCCATGGCAGAGGAGATTTACAAAATGATTAAAGAAAGAGGGTGATGAACGTGGGTAACAAAAAGTTTTGGCAGTTCCGCGCTAAAAAGGACACTGGAGCCGATGAAGGTGAGCTTTTACTCTACGGCGAAATATCCAGCAGCACTTGGTGGGGAGATGAAGTAACACCAAAACAGTTCAAACAGGACCTTGATGCGCTGGGAGATATCGGCACGTTAAACATCTACATTAACAGCGGTGGAGGTGATGTGTTCGCGGGTCAGGCTATTCACAGCATCCTTAAACGCCATAAGGCCAAGAAAAAAGTATACGTTGATGGACTAGCCGCCAGCATTGCTTCCGTAATAGCAATGGCTGGCGACACTGTTTATATGCCTAAAAACGCAACTCTCATGATTCATAACCCTTGGACAATTGCCATCGGTAACGCATCCGACTTTCGTAAACTGGCCGAGGATCTGGACATTATCAGCGAAGGGATCATTGCAACCTATGAGGGAAAATCAGGCCTGCCAAGAGATGAAATTATTGAGTTAATGAATGCCGAAACTTGGATGAGCGCTGAGGAGGCAGTGAAACTTGGCTTTGCTGATGAAATCGAAGAAACAAAGCAAATCGCGGCATCAATCACCAACGGACAGATGTTAATAAACGGTCAAACCATTGATTTGAGTAGGTTCCGAAATCCCCCGAAACAAGCCTTTGGGACACCAGCCATAGCAATTGTTGCAATAGAACATCAGTCTAATGCTTTCTCTGGAGGAGTTCAGAACGAAGGCAGAACATTATCTTCTTCCAATGAAGAACGCATCAGGCAGGCAAACACCCTTTTGGGGGAGGTCCTAGACCAGTTAATCGAAAACGGAGCTCACGGAAAAACCGACAGCGCCATTACACCCCTGGAATCTACAAAACCCGAGGAGAACCGGCCAAGACCGATAGACATCTATACTGCCCAGATTCAAATTAATAGGAGGCGACTAGCCCATGTTTAAAGCATTACTCAAAAAGAAAATCGATGGACAACAAGCACTCATTAAAGCCGCTATGGACGATGAGAGAGGATTGTCTACTGAAGAACAAACCCAATTTGATGCTCTTCAGACGGAAATTGCCGATCTGGAAAAGACTCTTGCCGCCCAGAAATCAATCGATGAGAGACAGGCTGTCCTAAATACTCCCGTGAATCCACCTGTTTATGCAGTGCCAAAATCCAGAGATGATAAGAAGTTCTCTTCCTTTGGTGAACAATTACGCGCGGTCGTTGAAGCAGCCAAACCGGGTGGTGCTATTGATCCCAGACTTTCCATCAAGGCAGCCAGCGGCTTGAATGAGTCCATTGGCAGCGACGGAGGCTTCCTAGTCGAGGAAGACTTTACAAAGGAGTTGCTCAAACGTACCTATGAGACGGGAATTCTAGCCAGCAAATGCAACAAAATCCCTTTGAGCACCGCTTCCAATTCGATGAAAATTAATGGCGTTGATGAGACGAGCCGAAAGAATGGATCCCGCTGGGGTGGCATTCAGGCCTATTGGGAAGGAGAAGCCGATGCTTTAACCGGAAGTAAACCAAAGTTTAGACAAATGGAACTAAATTTACGGAAGTTGACGGGACTATGCTACGCCACCGATGAACTCCTCTCAGATGCCTCCGCGCTCGAGGCGGTGATCATGCAAGGGTTTTCTGAAGAGTTCGGCTTCAAGGTGGATGATGCTGTCATCAACGGCACCGGCGCTGGGATGCCTTATGGGATCTTAAATAGCAAAGCTCTTGTATCGGTGGCTAAAGAAGCGGGGCAAGCCGCTGGTACTATCAATGTAAAAAACGTGGTTAATATGTGGTCTCGTTGCTGGGGGCGGTCTCGCCAAAATGCTGCATGGTATATCAACCAAGACATTGAACCTCAACTCTTCACAATGTCCCTCGCAGTGGGAACCGGTGGTGTACCCGTTTATATGCCAGCCAGTGGCATTTCCGGATCTCCATACAGCACCCTGTTTGGCCGACCTGTGATTCCTCTGGAGCAATGTGAAACACTGGGTACCATGGGGGATATCATCCTGTCTGACTTCTCCCAATATTTATTGATCGACAAAGGTGGAATTAATGCAGCGTCCAGTATCCACGTCCGTTTCCTATATGACGAGAACGTATTCCGGTTTATTTACCGCGTTGACGGACAGCCGGTGTGGAACGCTCCTCTAACCCCGTTCAAAGGTTCCAACACGCTAAGTCCGTTCGTAGCTTTGGCAAATAGGTCCTAAATCTAAGAGATGGAGGTATAAGACATGAGTGATTTTATTCCCGAAGAAAGTAAACTTGTCGAATCAATAGCCCCACAAGCGGGTGGCGATATTACCGGGGATTATGTATCTTTGCGGGACGTTGAGAAGTGCTTCGTGTTTGTCCATATCAACCAAGCGAATGCAGCAACCGTGGCAATAACGATCGAGCAAGCCACAGACGTAGCAGGTACTGGCAGTAAAGCCATCACCAACGCCGTTCCAATTTGGGTAGATCAAGATTGCGCAGCTACCGATGCGTTGGTTCGACAAACCGATGCAGTCGACTTCACTACTTCTGCTACAATCAAGCACAAATTAGTGATTTTCCAGATTGACCCGTCTCACTTGGATGTGAATAGCGGTTTTGATTGCATTACGGTAAAAACCGCAGCCTCTGATGTGACCAATATTACAGCAGCCCAGTATTTTCTCGCCGATTTGCGATATGGTGGGGCTACGCCTCCCAGCGACATCATTGATTAAGAAATACCGTATGGGGGCGCTTTGTCGCCTCCAAACGACTTAAGAGAAAGGGGGCTGTCATGAATTTAGTCTTAAAGACACCTCCGGCCCATGAACCCTTGGAGGTTCTGGAAGTGAAGGCATATCTCAGGCTTGATGATGTGGCAGACACCTCTGAAGATGACTATCTGAGTGCCTTAATTATTGCTGCCCGAGAGTATTGTGAAGCGTTTCAAAACCGCTCCTACATCACTCAAATCTGGCAATTGAGCTTTGATTATTGGCCTGACTACATCATAGATATTCCGAGAGGGAACCTGCAGACCATTAATTCGGTCTCTTATATGAACTCCGTCGGGATAGTGACAACGCTTACTGAAACCGACCATTATGTTGCAAGTACGCGAGGAGTTTTAGGCAGGCTATCACCTCCCTATGCACAGCCCTGGCCATCGTTCGTACCGTGGCCGCTGGATGCGGTCGTGATTGAGTTTACTTGTGGCTATGGCGATACCGCTGAGAGCGTGCCACAAAAGGTAAAGCAAGCCATGAAACTTCTTGTAAGTCACTGGTATGAGCGGCGGACTCCCCTAAGCGAAACAGGACAAGCACCTGGAGAGATTGCGTTTGCTGTGTCTGCGCTTCTTTGGCAGGACAGAATAGTGCCGATATAAAGGAGGAGTGCTATGAATCCGGGGGATCTAAGGCATAAGATCAGCATCCAATATAACGCAGCCCTTGATCAGACGAATGATAATGGCAGCCCGCTGGAAGATTGGCAAACGCTAGTCACAGTGCACGCCAAACGAAGCGGTCTCAAAGGACGCTTGTTTTATCAGGCTGCAGCTGCGCAAGCGGAAAGTGACGTTATGTTTATTATTCGGTACCGCACTGACGTTAAAGCAGGCATGAAACTAATTCATGGAGCAGAAAGCTTCGAAATTAAAATCCCACCAGTCGATGTTGAGGGTCGTCGAGAGTATCTGGAACTACACACAAGGCAGGTGTTACAAAATGGCGGCTGAGATAGCACTAGAAGGCATCGACGAACTAATAGCAAAACTCAATGCCATGGGTGCAAATCTTAGTACACTATCCAATAAAGCTTTAAAGGCTGGCGCAGACCCGATATTTGCTGAGATGGTTGCGAATGTACCCGTGAGAACAGGTAAAGCAAAAGCTGAATTAAAAATAGGAAAGGTAAAAATAAAAAGTGGCATTAAGTATGTTTTAATCGGCCTTGATAAAAGCGATAATAGCAAAGCCTTTTATCTCAAATTTTCCGAATTCGGTACTTCCAAAATGCCAGCTAAACCTTTTATGGGTCCAGCCTATGAACAAAGAAAAAAACAATCTCTAGAAAATATAAAACAGGTATTGAAGGGAGGTTTAGGGTCGTGATTAATAAATTAATTATGGATACCCTCAAACCTCTTAATATTCCCGTGGCAAACCTTAGGTACGCTGGTGCTGCTTCAACCTATATAACTTTTTTTACTTACAATGAGCAAGGTGAAGCCTGGGCAGAAGACGAGGAGGTCGTCACCGGTTTCTATATGCAGGTCGATGTGTGGTCCAAGGTTGATTTCGCGGTACTGGTAGAAGAGGTTAAATCATTATTGGGGAATGTTGGCTTCTTCAGGACTTTTGTCACCGAATTGTTTGAACCTGACACCAAGCTATATCATAAAGTTTTAAGGTTTGTTTATTACGGGAGGGAAAAATAATGGCATTAACAGGTATCGAAAAATTATACTGGGCAGAGAGCGTCCTAGATGACACGGAAGGCGCAACCTTTGACCTTCCGGTTTATCTTCCAGGCGTGAAATCCTTAGATTTTGAGCCAAAGTATGATGCGAGCAAACTATACGCTGAGGACAAACTTTGGAATCAAGCAACCAGTTTTACCGAAGCCACGGCAAAGATTAATTTAGCGGATCTAACGAATACTCAGCTAGCTAAAATGACGGGTGGGAAAGTAGCGGCGGAAGGCGGAGCCTACTTTACCGATAATCCCAATGCACCCTATGGAGCCCTTTTGTATAAAGCACCTAAGGATAACGGAGAATTCCGCTATGGAGTATTTTACAAGGGGAAGTTCACACCACCCAAGAGAAACACAAAAGGCAAGGAAGGAAAAACAGACTTCCAAACGCCTGAATTAGAAGGACTGTTCCAAGGCTTAAAATACAATGGTATGACGGAATATCATGTCGATACAGACGATGCGGATTGTCCGGTAAATATCGAGGCAACTTGGTTCACCGGGGTCGTTATCCCAACGGAAAAAGGGGTTGTAATCGTGGTTCCGACAGTAACGAGCGTGCCACTAGATGCGGCGACCTCGGTTGATGCATCCGCAAATGTTCTCTTTACGTTCAGTACTGAAATCCGGTCATCGACCGTCAATGACAGTAGCGTATTCTTGATGAAGGCCGATGGAAGCGCTGTTACAGCAACCTTGAGCGTCGACGTGACCCACAAAATTGTTACTTTAGACCCCACAGACAGCATGGGATCAGGGGCTTATGTAGCGGTTTGCACCAAAAATGTTAAGAGCCTTGCGGGCGTTGCAATGGCAGCGAATAAGGTGGTTAACTTCACAGTTTAATCATAGAGGGGAAGCTTCGGCTTCCCTTTTGTGTTGAAGGGAGGATATTCGTGATTACAAACATTGGCGATAAAAAGCTATTAATACCCAGAGCCAAGGCCGGGGCGTTCAGGCGGGCACTAGAATTGACTCAGGATAAAGATTTATCAAAAATGAACTCTAAAGATTTAGATGAGATGGTTGAGTTCTGTTGTCAGGCATTGGACTACAAACTGACAGTCGATGAATTTTACAATGAAGTGTTTGCCGATGAATTAGTGGAAAAGATCAACGAGATCATGGGCGTTATCATTGGTGCCACAAGTGACAAAATGGGTGAAGCCGGAAAAAACAAGTAAGTGGAGATGGTGATGAGGAAGCCCTATCTCCACTAGATTGGATTAAAACCCTCTATCTTAATTTGCTCGATCAGGGATGGACAATGACAGCGATAGACGACATGGACCTTTCTTGGTACCTGGACTTAGTAGTCTTTAAAAATAACGGCACTAAAAATAGAGCCAAAAAGAAAGTATTTATCAATCAGGTTTTTTAAGGAGGCGGAACTATGGCAACAGAAGAGATAGGAAGCCTTGCGGTAAAAATCGGGCTTGATAATACCGGGTTCCAATCGGGAATTACGAGGATCAATACGCAATTAAAGGTTTTGGACAGTGGCTTTAAGGCTAACACCGCAGCGTTGGGCGAAAATGCTAAAGGAATTGACGGACTTCGGTTAAAAGCCGAGAATTTATCTAAACAAGAAGCATTGCAAAAGCAAAAAGTTGATGCTTTGCAAGTTGCTTACAACAAAAGCGTTGAAGCTAAAGGTAAGGACGCAAAAGCGACCCAAGCACTAGAAATTAAATTGAACCTTGCCAATACTACGTTGACTAATGTGCAAAGAAATCTGGTGATAACCAATAGAGAACTAGAACTACAAAGCTCAAAATGGACTTCACTCGGTTCAACGCTTACAAGCTCCGGCAACAAAATGAAGTCCGTGGGGGATAGCTTTAGTAAGGTAGGCGCCAGCATAACTAAAGTATTTACAACGGCCTTACCCGTGATTGGTGTGGGAATACTAAAGCTCGGTGAGAACTTTGAAAAATCGTTTAACACCATAAGACTAGGGACTGGTGCGACTGGGGAAGCACTCAAAGGCTTACAAGAGGATTTCAAAGCAACCCTTAGTCAAACAGGATCATCCATGGAAGATACAAGTCAAGTAATCGCTGACTTAAACACTCGCACAGGTCTTAGTGGGAAGTCCCTTCAAGACTTATCACTGCAAATGCTTAAATTAGCAAAGATAAGCAAAGAAGATTTAAACACCTTAATTCCAGCAACGACTAGGATGTTCCAGGATGCTGGAATAAGCACGGACAAGTATGCGGAGGCTCTGGATTATACCTTTAAAGTGTCTCAGAGTACGGGCATTGGAGTTGGAAGGCTACAGGAACTCATGACCCAGTTTGGCGGACCCTTAAGGCAGATGGGCTTTGATTGGCAAACAAGTGCTGCCATGCTTGGCAAGTTCGAAAAAGAGGGTGTCAATACAGAACTAGTCGTTGGTTCCCTGAGAATTGCATTAGGTAAGATGGCTAAGGATGGTATTAAGGAACCTGCTAAAGAATTACAAGGTATGATCGAGAAGATCAAGGCCGCTGGAACAGCTGGAGAGGCAAATGCCCTCTCCTTAAGCATGTTTGGAGCAAAAGCAGGTCCTGATATGGCAGCCGCAATAAGAGAAGGCAGAATGGACTTAGCCGGATTACTTAAAACGCTTGCCGATAGCCCGGAAACCATTAATAAAGCGGCCGTGGAGACAGCAACTTTTTCAGGTAAATTAGCAAAGATGAAAAACCAAATGGCGGTGGCCTTCGAGCCCATCGGGACGAAGTTCGTTGATTCCTTTGATAAATTATCGCCAACCATTTTAAAAGTAAGCAATGCGATCGCTGATATGGCTAAGACAATCGCCAACTTGTCGCCCGCACAGCAAGAGATGATCCTGAAAATTGGGTTAATGGTCGCGGTAATTGGGCCAGCAATTTCGATTGTTGGTAAATTAATTACCATCGGAGGTGCAATCACAACCTTTTTCGGAACCATAAGTGGTGCAATCGCAGTGGTTACGACTGGAGCAGCTGCAGCAACACCCGCCATTGGAGCGTTAGCCGGTGTTTTTACAGTTCTAACAGGTCCCGTAGGGATAGCGATTGCCGTCATTGCGGGATTGGTAGCTCTGGCCTTGGTTGTTTATAAAAATTGGACACCAATCAGTGGCTTCTTTTCGAATCTATGGGTCGGTATAAAAACCGCCTTCACTAGTTTTTGGGAATGGCTTAAAGGCTTCTTTGCAAAATGGGGTATTGAAATCCTAGCGGTATTAGTCCCGTTTATTGGAATACCACTGCTAATAGTAAAGCATTGGGAGGATATTAAGTTAGCCTTAGCCGCAATATGGGATTGGATAAAGGCTACAGTAACTAGTGTATTTACTAGTATTGCTAACTTTTTTATCAATGTTTGGGGTGGTATTAAGACAGCAACTGAGACTATTTGGAATGGAATAAAAGCATTTTTCGCGCCCCTCTTGAATTCCATGAAAGACGGTATGGCCACAATCATGGAGGGAATTAAGAACATCTTCAGTGGCGCTTGGGATGCCATAAAGAATATTTTCCTTGGGGCCTTGCTACTGTTAATTGACTTGGTAATGGGCAACTTCACCAAGTTGAAAGAGGATGCCACCCAACTATTTGAGAATTTGAAGGCAGCGTTCAGCCAAATATGGGAAGGCATCAAGCAAGTATTCACAGGAACTGTTCAAGCAATATCCGGGTTCTTAAAGACTGAATGGGAGGGCCTGAAATACCTCGCAGAAACCGTATGGAATGGAGTAAAAACTTTCTTTGAAAATTTATGGGAGGGTATAAAATCAACGGCAACAACCGCATGGACGAACTTCAAAACCTGGATAACGGATTATTGGATTCAGATCATCCAAGGAGCTAAGGATATCTGGAATGGGCTTATTAACTGGTTTGCTGAGTTACCTAGGAAACTTTATACTCTGGCGGTAACTATGTTTACGTCAATGAAAACCGGAGTTTCTGAAACGGTTTCTGGAGTTAAGGATGTGATCGTTAGGGGGATTCAAACGGCATTAGATTATATAACAGAGCTGCCTTCTAAAATGTTCACTTGGGGAGCAGATATGATAAAGGGACTCATTAACGGCATAAAATCCATGATTAAGTATGTGGGGAATGCAGTAGAAGGGGTTGCTGAAAACATAAGAAGTTTTTTGCACTTCTCCGTTCCAGATCAAGGTCCATTAACAGATTACGAAAAATGGATGCCGGACTTCATGGGTGGACTGGCCTTGGGAATTGAACGGAATAAGAGTTTAGTTAATAATGCCATAAGCAATCTAGCAAACGATATGAAATTTAAGGTTAATGCCAGCTTGGTTCCAAGTATTGCAGGTACCGGATCGACAGTAAGCAATACATATTCTTACGGAGCTTTGCTGCATACCGATAAGATCGTCATTGCTAATGATATGGATATAAGGGATTTAGCTTATAAGCTGGAATTTTACAGGGGGCAAGCAGCTGCGGCAAGGGGAGGGGCATAAATGTTCAGTTTTAATTTTCACAACAAAGATAGCTATACCTACTTTGGCATTGTGATTGAAAAAAGACCGATTATCCCTAAGCCGCAGAGGAATGTTCAATACATCGAAGTGCCTGGGAGAAGTGGAAGTCTCAAGGTGGATGATGAAACTTATAAGGATATTATCATCCCGATGCAATGTGGCTTTAGTGATGATAATGTTGCTGATCAAGCAGACACAGTAAAGGTATGGTTAGATAGTGGGGAAGGACCTTTAATCTTAAGCAACCAACCCGACAAATATTATGTGGCGCATATATCAGATCAGGTTGACATTAGCCAGGAGTTTAGGGTATTCGGAAAGTTCCTGGTTAATTTTAGATGTCAGCCCTTTAAATATGCAGTAGCCAACTACGTTATTACGTTAACGAATGCCGGAACCATCACGAATCCTGGAACGGTCGCCAGTGTGCCGATCATTACCATAATAGGTACCGGAAATATAACATTGACGATCAATGATGTGGATATTCAGCTAACTGGGGTTAACGGGTACATCACTATAGATAGCGTTTTGAAGGACGCTTATAAGGAAGTAGTCCTACAAAATAGCATTATGAACGGAGATTTCCCCGTTTTAATACCCGGCGATAACTACTTAAGCTGGACAGGAAATGTTACTTTAATCCAAGTGACCCCAAATTGGCGGTGGTTATAGTGATTAACCTATATGATTCTACAAACTTGGATTTTTCTCATAACGGTCTTGTAGTCCTTAGTGATTGTAAGACCGCTTTTATTGAAGAAGAACTAAACGGAAAATATGAACTTGTTCTAGAATACCCCATCGATGCTCGCGGCAAATGGCGATATATAGTAGAAGAAAAGATTATTAAAGTTGCTGGGCAGTTGTTTAGAATCTACCACAAAGAGAAGACAATAGCTGGTATTAAGGTCAGTGCTAGGCACATTTTTTATGATCTATTAGACAATTTCGTGGAGAGTTGCAGCATCGGTAATTTAAATGCTGCAGGTGCCTTGAATTCGATACTTTCAAGCACCCAGTATTCCCATGGTTACACCTCGATGTCTGATATTGACGCCTCAAATACCTATACGATCGATAAGCAAAATCCTGTTGAAGCCATTATGGGTGATGGCGGTGTCATAAGCCGTTATGGAGGTGAACTGCTACGAGACAACTTCTCGGTACGACTTAATCAAGCTCGAGGGATGGATCGCGGAGTTCTCATATCCTATGGTAAGAATGTAATTGGCATTGATGAAACTCTGGACATAGGAAGTGTGGTTACTCGGATTCTTCCCATTGGAAAAAATGGATTACTCCTCCCTGAAAAGTATCTGGACAGTCCATTCATCGGTAATTTTCCTCACCCCATTGTGAAATTCATAGAGTTCAAGGATATTGAAACTGAGGATGCTCTCAGGTCATCGGGCCAGACCTATCTCAGTCAGAATGACAAGCCCTTAGTGAATTATAAGGTTGATTTTATTGAGCTTACTAAAACCATAGAATATAAGAATTATTCAATCCTTGAGACAGTTTATATGGGCGATACGGTTACGGTACGGCATTCTAAGCTCGGTATTGATATCGAATGTAAGGTTATCCGTATAAAGAATAATGAGCTTACTAATCGGATCGAAGAGGTCGAGCTTGGCAGTTTTAAACCTAATCTTGCAACAAGCATAAACACAGCCATAACAACAATCAATAATCAGCTAGCCCAAGATAAATCGGATCTACAAATCGCCATTGACAATGCAACAACACAAATCAATTCTGCGCTTGGTGGGTATGTGGTTAAGCGTAACGGTGAACTACTTATCATGGATACAGAGGATATATTTACGGCAACAAAGGTGTGGCGCTGGAATGAGGGTGGCCTTGGATATTCAGGAACTGGATACAATGGGCCATTTGAGACAGCAATTACAGCAGATGGACATATCGTTGCTGATTTTATAGATACAGGTACGCTTACCGCGAGCTTAATTAAGACGGGTACGCTTACCAGTAAAACGGGTAAGCTGAGCATCGGTATTGATGACGAAGTATTAAACATCGGTGGAAAAATAGTCTATGACGGAGCCACAGGACATGTTACATTTGCTCCGGACGTGGTTTTGTCATGGGAGAACATTGACCCTACGACTATACCCCCACTAAGCCCTGATTTTGGTTCTAACTTTACCGCTATTGGCAACACCTGGATATACACAGGCACTTTAGGTGCCCAGCAAGTTAAGGGGTTATTACTTGAAGGTGTGACAATTTTAGCAGGCAAGATTTCTGGATTAGATAATGCCGCTATATTGCACATTGGGGAATCTGGTGGAAATATTAATACAGCATATGATCTAACTGCAGGAGTAGGATATCGAGCGTCAATAAGGCTTATTCCTGGCACTATGGATAATGCCCATTGTGGTTATTTGCAGGTATTAGAAAATGGCGAAGTGTATTTCTATGATAATGTTGATGCTAATCAAGGAACTCCTTATGCTTCTATACGACACGATGGATTTTATTTGGGTGCTGGTCTAGCTTATGCTCCTGTTGGTACTACAACCATCGTTTATAAGTCTGATGGGACGGGGTTTGATACGGATTTAGATGGTTCTCAAGATAGTTGGACATGGACAAAAGATGGTAATGGCAGAATAACTAAATTGGTAAGCTCCGGCAGCAGAGTGGTTAATGTTACTTATTAGGGAGGTGCTGGCATGGTTCAGGATGATTGGAATCAAGGGTTTGTCACAGGTTTTGTATCAGGACTTTCAACCTCTGGGCCTAGCAGCAACAGTTTTCGATTTAGGGAGAATCTCTCAGTTGTATTAGACGTGCAATGTGGTTTTTCTTTGGCTGAGTCCAACACTCTAAATACTATTAACACCCCTACTGAAACTTTATCCATAACATTAACCTAGGGACGGGAGGTTCACTATGGCAGAAAGAGCAAACTTTAATGCTTTACAAGTAAAGGGCCACTGTAAGATAGAGTTACATGATGCTGAAACAGGCGAATTGACTGATACGCAAGAGGGAGACAATTTTTTATCTTATGGGTTGCTTAATGCCTTATTAAAACAGATACAAAAAGCTTTATTCGTAGGACAATGTCCCAATGCGGGATTGGGATTTCCTGCAATAGGGGATGCTTCTGGCCAAACGAATAGTTATAATGGGTTATTTCGGTACTTAGTTCTTACAGATTCAACTTTGCCCGAAGACTCAGCCACAGAAAATTCTATTCCCGGTAACGTGCTTGGATGGGCTAATCGCACAGCATACTCAGGCACAGATCCCTTAATAGGCACTATCAATGCTACAGAAACTTTTGCTACTGAGAAACTTGTCCACTGGGTATTTGACTTTGGAACTGATAAAGCTAATGGAACTATTAATAGTGTTTGTTGGGTATACACTTATCCTGAGGTAATAGGGTCATTAATGATTACAACAAATATAGCTGGGTCAAATATTGCTTTTATAGCAAGTTTACCTAGAGTGTATCTTGGCACAGCTGTAGTTTATGGGGATGGGTATTTTTGGGCCTTGTTTCTAGCTAACTCTGTTTACACCTTATATAAAATTAATCCTACAACTTTTCAAGAGGTTGCCTCCTATGTTATTGCCGGTGCATCAAGTTACAGTTATCCTTTTGTTATTCTTAATGGATATATGTATTTTTTGGACAGTTCATCTAAAGTCAGAAGATTAAAGTTGTCTGACTTAACTTACACACAAAGTACTTCTACCTATTCGGGCTATGCTGTAGTCGCTACTGATGGGATTTACTTGTATACTAGTTTCCTCAATAGCTCATCAACAACTGTATATCAAATCAGGATATCTGATCTAGTTACACAAACTTCAAAAAGTTTTTCACCGGGTTATATTCTTTCTATGTTCTTTTTGAACAGTATTTTATACATTGCATCTGATTCTAGTACCACCACAAACAAAGGTCTATATACTTGGGATTATGCTAACAATCTAGCAACTAAAATTTCCCCGGTAAGATTAGCGGGTATATTTTCGGATGGCGCTAATGTTTACAAGAGTTATTCGGAGACTTTTTTGTATGGAAGCACTGGAGTTAGTTCTAGGACTCAACTGGCCTCAATTGCTAGTATTACAGACCTCGAAACGTATAACTTGATGGCTAGAAAATTACTAGCTTCTCCTGTTGTTAAGACCAATTCAAAAACAATGAAAATCATCTACGAGTTTATTCTTGCTTGATGATAGAGTTTAATTTCAAGGGTATTAACTATAAATTAAAGCCTCCGGTGTGAATACCTGAGGCGGCGTTCAACCGTCAAGTCGCGGTTATTTTTATTTGTATCTAGAAAGGTGGTTCGATCGATGAACGATTACTGGAGTTACTTAGTAGCCATAGGCGCATCGCTAGCGTGGCTAATCGGCGGGTTCGATTCACTAGTGCAGACTTTAGTGATCTTTGTCGTGATGGACTATCTCACCGGATTATCGAAAGCGTGGATAAACAAAGAGCTTAGTAGCCAAAAAGGTTTGCGTGGAATTGTAAAAAAACTCGCCTTAATCTCCCTTGTGATTGTGGCAGAGCAGATCGACTTCCTCATTGGTGGTAATGATTTTGTGCGGAACACGATGATTTATAGTTTAATCACTAATGAGACCATCAGCATTTTGGAAAACACAGGTAAGATGGGGTTACCCATACCAAAGCAGTTCTATATGGCTCTTGATAAATTAAAGAACAAAACCGAGGAGGAGGAAATGTGAAGCCAAACATGACATGGGTTCCGTCGCCCAACCACAGCAGTTCTAAGGGATATAAAACCATAGCAATTGTCAACCACATCATGGAAGGCACTTTATTAGGAACTGACTCATGGTTCGCTAATCCCGTAAGCCAAGTTAGTTCCCACTTTGGGGTAGGAAAAGACGGGGTGATCCATCAATATGTAGATCTCAAATATCCTGCTTGGGCCAATGGTGGTGTAAATAAACCCTCTTGGCCCTTACTTATTCCGGGGGTCAATCCCAATTATTACACAGTCAGCATCGAACACGAAGGCGACAGTGGCGACGTAATGCCGGAGGCGCAGTACCAAGCCACACTAGCCTTACATCGTTGGTTAATTGGGGTGTTGGGAATACCTGTGACCTGCGACAATATTATCGGGCATTACCAGATTGACTCAGTGAATAAATCAAAGTGTCCAGGAACAGAATTTCCCTGGGATCGATTATTTCAGGATTTGCAAGGAGGAAGCGATGTGTTAAAAGTGGCTGTTTTGTTGTACACGAAGGATGATTATTGGGCTGGCTCGGACGTTGCAGTAAAGAATGGCAATCGTGCGATGTTTGTTCGCACGGCAGATCATTCGGTTCCTCCCGATGCCATGAGTGCGCAAAAACTTATAGTAGTTGGTGGACCGGCGACCGTACATCAGAATGAAGTGCTACTATCGGGCAATAACAAATATGATACAGCTTCAGCGGTAGCGAAGTACTTGGGATAAGTATAAATAGTGTAAAACAAAGTAGGTCAGCAATGGCCTGCTTCTTCATTTTCGAAGGAGGGCTCGTATGTTGAATTTCCAATTGATGTTCAACTCTTATATCGACTCCAAAGTTTGTACCACACTAGGAACCGCCCTGGGTTTAATACTACTTGATTTGCTTCTGGGTATTATTCTTTCAATTAAGAGAGGCAACTTCGACGTTCGGAAGTTACCACAGTTCTTGAGCAGTGGCTTTTTGCCTTATGTTGGGTCTTTACTGATGCTTGCTTTATTCGTAGAGAGCATCCCGGCTATTGCAGCGATTTTTTATACTTCTGCAGCGACAGTCGTAGCTAAATTCCTTGTGGATATTAAAGACAAAATAGCTACGCTGATTATCTGATTAAATATTGAGGGGCCACGAGATCAGCATATCTGATCATCCTACGAATCCGCGGCTGAACTGAAATGAGATAGTTCAGATAATGGGGAAAAGGAATTGGGAGGGAAGGTAAATGCATAAAATCCTATCGGTAGAGTACGAGGTTGTTCGACAAATCATATCTAACCTCCTCCAAAAGGGGATCATATCCAAGGCTGAATTCGAGGCCATTGATAAGGAAAATATCAAAATATTCATCAAAAATAATTGACTTGCTAGTTAGGCAAGACAGAGCTATCATTCCTACACCCGGACAATCTATCGGGTGTAGGATATTTTTTTGCCATTAATATGTTCCAGCATACTTCACTTTCACTTCTTAATTGTGTTAATGACGGAAAGGAGTAACATGAAAAAGATACGAACAATAGAAGCCATGGTTTTGGGTTGTGATGTAAACGGCAGAAGAGTCGAACGTCTTAAAGTATGTGCTTACTGCCGCGTCAGTACGGATCAAATCGAGCAGCAACAAAGTTTTTCAGCCCAAGCGGAGCATTACACCGATTATATCAAAAACAATCCCGCTTGGGAGTTTGCAGGGATTTATGCCGATCAAGGCATATCTGGTAAGAACAAAGCAAAGCGCCCAGAGTTTATGCGGATGGTCAAAGATGCTGAGAATAAAAAGTTGGACCTTATCATAACCAAATCAATTTCCCGCTTTGCTCGCAACGTGACCGACTGTCTGGAAACCGTTCGTAAACTAAAGTCAATCGGCGTCGGCATTTACTTTGAAAAAGAAAATATTAACACTTTACACGCCGAGAGCGAGCTAATGCTTTCGATCTTAAGCTCAATTGCCGAAGAAGAATTGGTGTCCATATCGCAAAACATGCGCTGGAGTAATCAGAACCGCTTTAAGCAAGGTAAGATCATGGTCAATACAAAGCGGTTCATGGGTTACGACAAGGACCCAAAAGGCAAGCTGTTGATTGACGAGAAGCAAGCAGCCATTGTGAGACGAATATTTGCAGACTATATTTCTGGGAGTGGCCTTTCGTTGATTGCAAAGGGATTGGAGAAAGACGAGATACAGAATATTTCGGGGAACGAGAGGTGGTCTGTTTCAGCGATTTCGTGTATTCTGAAAAACGAGAAATATATTGGAGATGCGATCCTCCAAAAAACAGTGACAGCAGATGCATATAATAGAAAGAAAAACAAAGGCGATGCCCCCATGTACTATGTCAAAGATAGCCACCCCGCCATTATCAGCAGGGAGGATTTTGAGAAAGTAGAGAAATTGATGGTAGATCGGGCCAAGTCCAAAGGTAATGTTGAGGGATCCAGAGAAAAATACCTAAACCGATATGCCTTGACCAGTACAATCTTATGCAACCGTTGTGGAAGCAAGTTTAAACGGCATCTGAACAATTGTGGCAATGTGGCCGAGATAGCCTGCTGGGTTTGCAATACCTATATTAATGAAGGAAGAAGCAACTGCGACATGGGTAGGGTAAAAGAAGAGACTATCAAGGCTTTATTTGTTAGAGTGTTTAATAGGCTTTATACAGAGCGAGTAAGGTTGCTAGGGGATTATAGAGTAAGGTTGGAACGTGAAAAGTTTTCTAGGTTTGACCTTGGACGAATGACAAAACTAGATGAGGAAATCGAGTGTCTAATCAAGCAAGAACGGGTGCTTTTTGCTATAAAGGAAAAAGGCTATGCCGACCTTGGACTGTTTACGACCGAGCACGAAGAACTGGTGAGTAGCCTTACAAAACTTCAAGTTGAGCGGGAGGAGTTAGTAGGTATCTCAACAAAGCAGGACAGTCGGATAGCAAGAACCTTAGAACTCAACGCCATTATCGAGGCGCAGGGGTGCATTATTTCAGAGTTTAAGGACGATTTGTATACTGCAATAGTCGAGAAAATTGTAATCATGGAACGCACAAGATTGGTGTTTCACTTAAAAAACGGCCTTGCTTTTGAGGAACGATATTCCTTAAAGCGAGGCCGTGATCAATTATAGGGAGGTTTCAGAGATGGCAGTTAGAAATGTTTCCGTTATTCCAGCGAAAGCTATGCAAGAGTTAAAGGGTCTGGAGGTTACAGCGAAACCTAGAGTATGTGCTTATTGCCGCGTTTCCACTGACAATGAAGAGCAGCTATCAAGTTACGAAGCTCAGGTGACGCATTATACAGGTTATATCAAAAACAACCCAGATTGGGAGTTTGCAGGTATTTACGCAGATCAAGGGATCAGCGGCACCAACACCAAGAAACGCCTGGAGTTTAACCGGATGATCGAAGATAGTATGGCCAATAAGATCGACATGATTATTACCAAGTCCATTAGCCGCTTTGCCCGAAACACACTGGATTGCCTTCAATATATACGCCAATTGAAAGAGAAAAATATCGCAGTGTACTTTGAAAAGGAAAATGTAAACACCCTGGATTCGAAGGGAGAATTCATGATAAGTTTGCTCGGAAGTTTGGCCCAAGAAGAGAGCAATTCATTATCACAAGCCACACGCATGGGGATTGTCTTTAGGTTTCAAAGCGGTAAGGTCAAGGTTAACCATAACAAGTTTCTCGGCTTCACCAAGGATGAAAACAGCGAACTAATCATTGTGCCGGAGGAAGCTGAGGTGGTCCGCAGGATCTATAGAGAGTTCCTTGAGGGAAAAAGCACCTTGAAGATCGCACGTGGACTTCAGGTTGATGGGATACTTACTGGCGCTGGTAAGACAAAATGGTGGGACACTACAGTTTATCAGATTCTGAAGAACGAGAAGTACATGGGCGATGCCTTACTACAAAAGAGTTATACAGTCGATTTCTTAACAAAGAAACGTGTAAAAAATAAGGGTATCGTCCAGCAATACTATGTTGAGGACTCTCACCCGCCTATTGTTCCGAAGGCGGAGTATGCAGCGGTTCAAGCGGAGTTTGTTAGGCGGTCAAGTATGAGGGGCTATTCCAAGACAGGCAAGAGCAATTTCACGAGTGAATATCCCTTTTCAGGAAAGCTATTCTGCCAAAATTGCGGCTCAAAGCTAAGACACACCTTTTTCGGAACAGGTAAAAACAAACGGGGGTATTGGTTATGCATTAATCATCAGATGAATGGCGACAAAGCCTGTAATATGCGATCCCTTAATGAAAGGCATTTGGAGCAGGCATTTGTAAGGGCCATGAATAAGGTCATCGGGGGCAAAGATGCTTTTATCGCCACACTCATGCAGAATATATATAGAGGGCTTGAAACGATAGAGGAAGAATTTACTGTCGAACAGATCGATGTAAGGCTCCAGGATCTGCAGCGGGAGATTATGAGTTTGGTAAGGCTCAACGCCAAGACGGGGCTTGATATGAGGGTTTATGATAAGGAATATTCAACACTTGGTGCTGAGATTGAGCGTATGCGGGAACGGAGGCAGAAGCTGAAAGACAAACAAGCTGAGCAGGTGCTTAGGGTGAATCGTATACAAGAAATCGAAGAGTATCTGTTAGCGCAGGAATCGCCGCTTGAGAAGTTTGATGAGGATCTATTTCGTAGGGTGGTTGAAAGGGTTAAGGTTCAGTCGATGGTTGAAGCAGTATTTGTGTTTAAAACAGGGGTTGAGGTGCGGGAGATATTGGGGTGATAAATATGGATAGTGAAAAGCGGTGGTAGAGGTAGAAAGCTACTCGGCCGGCGCTTTTCTTGGATTCAGTGTATTGTCCCTACGACGTGATATGATTAGCATAATAGATAGTATTTAATATATTTTATATATAATTAAATTATACATAAAATATATTAAATAAGTATAGACAATAAAAAATATATATACTATAATAAATTATAAAATATAATAAAAATGAGGGATTGAAATGGACGAGAAAGATAATCTTACGCCTGAAACAAAGAACGATAAGTTCGTTAGAGTAGCAGAAAGTCGAACCAATAAAATTATCGATATGATTAGATTGCTCGGGAATTGCTCAAACAAGGCTGTTTATGACTATACGGAAGATGAGGCCAGTAAGATTTTCTCCGCGATTGAGATAGAACTGAAGAATGCAAAGAGCAAGTTTATAGGCTTCGATTCAAAAGATGATAAATTCAAGTTAAGGTAGGTGGGACGTATGAATATTGGTTGGAATTTCCCTAGAAATAACTACGGCCAGATTTCAGGTATCGGTGAAGCTGGTGTAGAAACATTCAGAGGTGCTCCATTCAAATCACTTGCTCGAGAAATATGTCAGAACTCTCTTGATGCACGATTGAGCCAGAATGAGCCAGTACGGGTTGAATTTTCTCGTTTTGAGATGTCAAGAGAAACATTCCCAGAGAGAGATATACTTGATGGTGCGTTCAAAGGCTGTACTGATTTTTGGACGAGTCAAACAGACGCAAGAACTACTAATTTTTTCAAAAGTGCAAGCGTAGTGATCAATGATTCAAAGATCGCTTTCTTGAGGATCAGCGATTTTAACACCACAGGTTTGGTTGGTTCGGATAAAGAATTTAATACCGACTGGTGTAACTTGGTAAAGGCATCTGGAGTATCCGATAAGCCTGGCTCGGCAGGCGGCAGTTTTGGAATTGGTAAGTCTGCCCCTTACGCGTGCTCTCAGTTAAGAACTGTATTTTATAGCACCTTAGATAAGGATGGTTTAAGGGCGAATCAAGGAGTTACAAGACTTGTGTCGTTCAAGATTGATGATGAGTTAACCCAGGGTACTGGGTACTATGGTCATAAAGATAAAAACACAGCAATATGTGATTCTTTTAATTTAGATAGCAGTTATGTTAGAACAACTTCGGGTACTGATATTTACATAGCCGGATTTGTAAATGCCACTGATTGGGAGAAAGAGATAATACTAGCAGTTTTAGATGGTTTTTTGGTTGCTATATGGAAAAATATTCTCGTTGTGCAGGTCGGTAGAATTGAAATATCAAAAGATACATTGCCGTTTCTAATAGAACAATATAGAAATGAAATTGGGACGACCTTAAACTACTATGATGTTTTAACTTCCCCAGATACTAAAAAATTCGATTATGATTTTCAGGGGCTTGGTTTAATTGAACTATATTTGTTGATTAATCCCAACATGCGCAGAAAAGTTGCAGTAACGCGAAATAGTGGAATGAAGATATTTGAAAAAGGAAGCATTTCTTCATACATTATGTTTGCTGGAGTACTAGTTATTGAAGGTAAAGGTGTGAATGAATTATTTAGAGCTATGGAAACTCCGCAACACGACAAATGGGAACCCGACAGACACCCAAGCCCTAGGGTAGCAAAACGAAAAATAAAGGAGTTATTTGATTATGTAAGAGCTCAATTGAAGTCAATGGAAATTAATAAATCACAAGAAGAGAGTGATGCAGAAGGCGTGGGCGAATATTTACCCGACGAAGTGGAGTCTGAGTCACCTCAAAATGAAGCTAACAAAGAAGAAACCATTTCAAATAAAACTAAGAATATGGAAATCACGATCGTTGAAAAGGCCCAGAGATCGAGCGGATCTGAAAATCGCCAAGGTGAAAATGCTAATGAAGAGACAGATACTGTGGGAAGTCCATCTGAAGAAGGTGCCAATAAAGGTAACGCGCATACTGGTAAGTCGACTACCAAGCACGGCGGGAAAGGTGCTAATAAGGCCTCTGTGGAAGATGAAAAGGGAAAAACTGCAATTAAAAAGTTAATTGAAATAAAACCGATTCATTTAAGAATATTTTGCACTAATAAAGAAGATGGACAATATGTATTGATGTTCAGTCCAAGTAAATCTGATCCAGATGGTTATGTCAGTGTGGAATTGTCTGGTGAACAAAGTAATTTGCAAGCCATAATATTGAAAGCGTGTTTGAATGATGGAAGTAAAAAGGCACTTGAATTTTCGAACGGAAAAATCTCTTTGGGCCCTATTATAGAAAAGCAACCAATGAATATTTTGTTCAATGTAGATTATAGCGAATATTGTTCTATGGAGGTAAGGCTATATGGATATTCGGCATAAACTATTTCCCTACCCTGTATTAAGAGAATTATCCGACGATTACATAGGAAGTTCCTTTGATTCGCTTGTCGATGTAGCAAAAGAAGGTTATGACATTATTTTTAGATTCATGTCCTCCACTAATAATCTAGAATTAGCACAATTGATTGCTGATGATAAGGCGGAATATGTATTTCATATTGAATGCTCGCAGACTTCATATAGGACCATTGTTCGTTCACCGTTAGAAGAATTCCAATGTAGAATTCCCGAAGGGAAATTGAACGGAAAAGTTAATGTGTGCCATTTTATTATTGCCAAGCAGCACATATCAGATTTCACAAATAAGCAATTTAATTCAGATTATTCAGGTATTACTTTCATAATTGAAAAGGGAAATATTTTGGCCATTGGAAAGCAACACGATATCAGCATAGATAAAGAGTTAGAAGAGTTAACGAAGATACCCTCAATTTTTTGTATATTGAGAAAAAGTACAGATGAGATATTAGGAAACACACTAGTGCCAGAGCCGGAACTAGAGCAAGATAAAATTAAAATTTGGTTGCCAAGTCAGGAATACTATGATTATCAAAGAGTCGTAAGAAGATTAGAGTTTCAGCCTGCCACGCATTCAATGGTAATATTTCCTTCTCTAATATATATATTTGAAGAAATCAAACGAAGTGGGATTTCTGAATACGAGGATTTCCGATGGTTCAAATCATTGCACAAGGCTCTTCAGAAATTTAATTTTAACTTAGATGATCAGGGCTTAAATGAAAAAAGTTCGTTTGAGTTGGCTCAAATGGTTTTGAATATGCCTATTACTAGATCATTAGATTCATTAGCCAATATAAATGATGAAGAGGAGGCTTCATAGTGAAACTTCAATTTTTACCTGAAACTGCACTCTTTACCTTAAAAGGAAATATTGATAGCAATTTAAAAAATTACACACTGGCAGAAAACCAATGGATAACTAGTTTTTTCGATGGGGAGGCTCCTTTTAGAGACTTCAAAAGTGATGTGAGTGATTTTACATTAGATGTCTCTTTTGAAAAACCGGAGGATTCGGATCTTGAAAATATAAAAAGAATATATACCAACCTGCATTCCTTGACTGAAACTCAAGCGTCAGATGAAAGATTGTGGGCGGGTTTAGCACATGGACAATTTTGGAGTTATATGCGATATCGATGGTCGCTAGACAAAATAGAACCTTCTGAATTAGACATACGAGGAAGATATTTCTTTGGTCATTCTAAAAAGCGTTCCTTAATTAGTAATGCCTTGGCTAAGCTTTGGTGGTATGGAAAGTACACATATTCTGAAAACAGAGAGAACTGTTATGAACTTACTGAATATTTATCCCGTGACATGACCAAAGGCCGACTTCTGTTTTCAAGCAATTTCTCAAGCAACCCTATGATAACAAAAGCGTTTTTGGGAGCAATGATAGATGTTGAAAAAGACGGTGGTCGAGTAAATAGGACAGTTTTTGGCGAAACAATAAAATATTTAAATTTGTTAGGCGGAACGTGTGTTTTAGATGCGTTTTCTGAGGAAGAGCTTTATACCAAGATTATTACTAAGACAAAAATCCTGGCACTTACACAAGCTATTTAATCGAGGACTGTAGCTCGGTTTCTGTGTGTTTTCTAATTGAACGATAGGTTATTGCTAGGCACGTGGAGACGGTAGTTTGTCTCAATAGAAAACACAGCTGAAGGGCGCTTGTAGCAAGGGTTTCGGGATTGTGCTTATTTAGTAATAGGAAATATATGTAATAAAATAGCTTAAATGTTGTCTAGGTGCGTCCGTGGGAACATATCAGTGCTTTTTGGTTGAAATATTATATACATGGCTTAAAGGGATTCAATAAATGATAGATAATGTAAGGTCAGACCGTTTTCAGGACGGTTTGACTATTTTTGTTTTTTCTTGGGATATTTCCACGATCTTGGGAGGAAAACGAAATAAAATGTGGAAAGTGTAGAGGTGACTTGTCTGGGGAGAAACCCGTCTCGCAGTATAAAGATATGTATTGTTTCATACCACCAGTAATGGTTGGCTGTGAACATAATTGATCACCAAACGCACATTGTAAAATGTCAATAATCAAAAAGTTGAAGTCATATATTTGTTTGCAAGTAACTCTACCTTGTACGACGATGATATTACATTGTCTTGAATCCACTATTATAGATTGGCGGCGTGTAATGAGATTAATCTATGCGAAAGTTCCACAAGACAACAGATCTGCAAGAACAAGTTATTCTTTAACGGATTTTTTTGAGATTAATGAGTTTCTAGAAAAATATGAACTCTTGTTTGATGATATAAGCGGATATTGCTATGCTTCACCTTTTTCAAAAACAGAAATAATTAATAATAATTGTATATTTGATATCACTAGCGTTGCATAAAATTGATGTTCGTTTGTCAAGTTGTGCCTTGCTGCGATATACAGCGAAAATCGCAGAATAC
>MCHG01000070.1_pt1 | contig 75929 bp, 65 predicted proteins | sample 787351 | NCBI WGS metagenome assembly MCHG01 (sample SAMN05430296, study PRJNA330682) | permafrost metagenome | biome: Cold desert; feature: permafrost; material: soil; isolation source: enrichment culture inoculated with soil incubated with H2/CO2 at 20 degrees... ... | reverse complement strand
GTTTATATCCCGAAGGGAAGTAAAGTAGTCTTTTCTTCTCCAACGTTTTGCAAGGTGTTTTATGCAACCTATCCTGCGAACTGGGCAGATTTTTGCGAGTGAACTCGTTCAACTAAAGATTAAAAACACTAAGTCGGATCGGGATTATATCCCAAGCAAAAGGTGAGCCACTCTGGGTTGAATTGACATGGGACAAACGCATTGATGGGTCCCCCATGCCAAACCATACTACGGAGTCAATGGTTTTTCTGTTATGACAAATAGGCACCAGCAAATCCAAAAGGGACGCTGGTGCTTATTTTTATTGATCTTTGGAAAGGTCGTTCCACCTGTACCATGAGTTCATGTATACTACTCTATTTAAGTGGGAATTATAGGTACTGTTACCATTTAAATAAAAAAAATGTACTAACTAGAATAATTCTAAGGGGAGTATTAAATGGATCATCCCAAATCGAATTCATCGGTACGACGTTACATGGCATATGTCGGAACACTAGGTACAACACAGCTTCATCTTAGAAGCCCCATGGTCAGTGTAGCGTGGACTATTGCATTTCCTGGACTTGGTCACATATTGTTATCGAAATATACAAGAGGCTATCTTTTGTTTATTTGGGAGCTTTTGGTCAATTATAATGCACACATTAACCTAGCAATTCTATATTCCTTTACAGGCAAATTCCAAATGGCAAAAGACGTTCTTGATATCAATTGGGTACTGCTTTATATGCCAACTTATTTGTTCTCCATTTGGGATGCCTATCGAACGACAGTTGACCTCAATCATCAATATATATTAGCAGCCAGAGAAGATGCCGAAGTTAAAATGTTTAATATAGGACAGCTTGAAGTTAACTACCTGGATAAGGTCACGCCATGGAATGCGGCTATGTGGTCAGCACTTATGCCAGGTCTCGGACAGGTCTTAATTCATCGCATTCCTGGTGCTTTGTTTGTTATTCTTTCGTCTATAGCGATTGTCGTGCAGGCTAAACTAATGCCTGCTATCCATTACACTTGCCTAGGACAGATTGAGTACGCAAAAGCCATACTAAATCCACAATGGTTATTAAGTCTGCCTAGTGTCTACTTCTTCGCTATCTATGATGCCTATGTAAATAGTGTGTCAAACAATCAACTTTTTGATTGGGAACAAGCAAAATTTCTAAGCAAGAATTATCAAAATAGAAATTTCAAAATGCCGTTAGAAAAGCGAATGAAAGAGGTACTGGTATGTATATTATCTCAACATTTGACCATTCCAATTATCTAGAATTAGCTATTACAGCAATTCAAATGAAAGGAATTACCAAGGAAAACATACTAGGTGTATCAATGGATTAAAAGAGGCGAAGACAGAGAACTCTTTGATTCTCTGCATTCCTCGGATGGTTTAAGTATGTTGGATTTACCCTTTATCCTAGCAACTCTATTTTGTGTCATAGGCGGCATTTACGGCTTTGTACTAACATGGGGGCCAATTTTATGGGGAATAATCGGTATATTTTTTGGTTTAAGTTTAGGAATAATAGTTGATAACCACTAAGAAATATGGTGATAGACAGAAAAAATTAAAAGCCTCGGAGGTTGTATTAATCATTGAGTGTATAGAAACCCAGGTTGAGATGGTAAAAGACTTACTTTGGGAACACCATGCTCTTGGCGTTAGGAAATTAAATCTGGCTGATAATGAAACATAAACATTAACTTACTTTACAGTAAGAAGGGACTGACTGATCATTGTTTTACGTTCCGTACTGGACTATGGTAGGCGTATTTATGGCTATAGCATTAGTGGCTATCTCGATACGTAAGCTAACTTTTATTGATAGTTTGGTCATAGTAATGGTTATAGCACTATCACTGGGTAGCGACATGCTTCTTTGTAAACAGTTCCAAATGTACCACATTGTAAGTGTAGATTATAAAGGGTGGTACAGCTTTTGGTCGGGTCTATTGGTATATCCAAGCCTAGCAATTACGTTTATAAAATTTGCACCTAAGTCAAACTATGCCGTTGCCTTTTACGTCACTTTTTGGTCGTTAGCGCTTACTCTCTTTGAGATTTTCATTGTAGTTCCCTATAAAATTTCGGTGTATGCAAAGTGGCAAATCATACCCTGGTCACCAATCACCTATTTTGTAGCTTTCACTCTAATATATACCTATCATAAATTCCTCGAACAAAGAATGCTTCAAAATGAAATTATGAGGGATGTCTGAAAAAATGAAAATAACAACGTACTTATTATCTATTGGGCTTATGTTTGCGTTGCTAGGATGCGAAACCGCAGTAGCTACAAAGGAACAACCTAACCACACTTCATCGACAGGCCGCGCCGCCCCTTTCTCAACAATGAATCTACCAAAAATGTCTATGGATGAATTCGTACAAATAAGGATTGGAATGACTTACGAACAAGTAACTGCACTTGTTGGCTCACTTGGTTCTCTAGTAGGTGAAACCGGTAATCCTGGCAATCAGTTACACACTTTAACCTATCAATTCAGCGGTGAGAGAAGTATGTGGAGCGACGCCAATGCCCAGTTGGTGTTTCAAGATGGTAAACTAATTAGCAAGGTTCAAAAGAGGATAAGGCAATCTGAATACGAAAGAATTGGCAAATTTAAATAAAATTCTATTACTAATTTAAGCTTTAACCATTGGAAGATAGAGACGCTTTTTTCTCTCCAATGGTGGAGTTTGATCATCCTCATTGTCATTTCCTAATGCTATATGGTGGGTAATATCTTCGACCAATTCATTCAAATTCTTTGCTTATTAATTATATATGAAAAACAAATGAAGAATTTGCGATAAATGCTATTTCCCAATGAAGTCTAGGAAGCCTTAGGTGGATAGGCTTTCACATAAACACTAGCTTCTTTCGAAGTCACCTTATTTATTGCGATTTCGACATGGTCGGTAACGTATAATTACGACACTGGCTAATTGAAAAAATAATAAACTAGATTAAGAAAGAAGGATGTTGGAGAAATGGCTAAGAAAATTAAACTAATTATCGCAGATGACAACCGGAATTTTTGTCAAATGTTACAGAACTATCTCCAAAGCCAAGAGGATTTAAGTATTGTTGGAGTTGCAAATAATGGACTAGAGGCTTGGGAACTCATTCAAGCCCAAGAACCAGATTTGATAATTCTCGACTTAGTAATGCCGAAGTTAGATGGTTTAGGTGTACTGGAACGTATAAATGCGAGAACAACGATGGCGCGTCCCAAAATTATTATGCAAACTGCTTTTGGACAGGAATCTCTCACGAACGAAGCGATGACGCTTGGTGTTGACTACTTTATACTCAAACCATTCGATCTGGATGTCCTCAACAAACGTATTCATTCTTTGACACAAGATCTAGCGACAACTCCACCCTCGCCGTCACCTTCACAGTTTTCGTCTTCAACATATCCAATGACGACTGCAAGAAGCGAGTATAATCTAGTCTCTGAAGTGACAACGATGATGCACCAAATTGGGATTCCTGCCCATGTTAAAGGGTACCAATATATTCGAGAAGCAATATTGATGGTAGTGGAAGATGTCTCATTGATAGGGGCGGTAACCAAGGAGCTCTATCCAGGCATTGCTAAAAAGTTTGATACTGCATCCAGCAGGGTAGAACGCGGAATTCGTCATGCAATTGAGCTAGCATGGGAACGCGGACAAAAAGATACTCTCAAACGAATTTTCGGATATTCGATGAATATTGAGCGTCAAAAGCCCACGAACTCTGAATTCATAGCACTTCTTGCGGATAAGTTTAGAGTGATGGGTCAGGTGAGTTAAGTCCATGCTATGCTAGAAGAGAGCGTAATCGTGGGATGTCAAAACAAAAAATAATAAGCATAAAAAAGACCTCATCGTTGTTTGATGAGGTCAGTACACTATTTTACACCATAATATTTCTATTGTTCCATTTGCTTTGCTAAAAAAGCGGCAGCAGTCTCCACTAATTTAATCTCCAACTCACCCATCTTCATATTGGGCTCTTTGGACAAGAGCATCACAGCGCCGATTGGATCTCCTTGCAAGATGACAGGAGCAATGACTTGACTGGTATACTTACATTTGTCTTCATCTTCATTTTCAGAGCAACGTTCCCCAGCGATGCCGATATGTAGGGTTTTTCTTTCCTCCATGGCTTGAACTATAGAAGGTCCCAGTTCTTTATTCAAATACTCCTTCTTTGACGCTCCAGACACAGCGATAATCGTATCCCGATCAGAGATACAAGTAATATGACCAGTCGCTTCGAAAAGAGAATCAGCATATTCCTTTGCGAATTCGCCTAATTCTTGTATAGGGGAATATTTTTTCAAGATGACTTCCCCACCCCTATCTACGAAAATCTCTAAGGGATCTCCTTCCCGAATACGAAGATTGCGACGAATTTCTTTGGGAATAACGACACGGCCGAGGTCATCAATCCTTCTTACAATACCTGTTGCTTTCATAAACGTACTTTCCTCCTTTGTCGATACCGAGTCTCATTTCTCACTTCCTAGAAAACTTCCTCAATATAGGTTAGTATATATCTAAATTTTGTAAATTATTCTATATTTTCTATAGCTCCTACAAGTGCTGCAAATCGCATTCACTAAACTGAAGGGATTCGTTGCTTGAAGAATTCGATGAACAAATTTTTTATGCGTTGGTTGAGAATATAGAAATTCTCAGGCCAAAGCATTTTTTTTCTTGAAGAGTGAGTGCGTAGGCCATATCGGTACCATTGTTCGGGTGAGAGAACCAATGGAGGCATTTAAAGTCATTTGGATAACTGTTAAATATTAAATAATTGTATATTGACTAATTAATTAATAATTAGTATAATAACAAATAAGGAAAATGCTCTTATACCGTTATCTTTAGAGAGAGGAAAGAGAGGAGAATGAATCTTAAATGACTGAACTCATCTTATCCAGATTACAATTTGCAGTGATTACATCTTATCATTTCTTATTCGTACCATTAACACTTGGGCTATCAGTCTTGGTTGCGATGATGGAGACTTGGTATGTACGAACTGGGAATGAAACCTACAAGAAAATGACCAAGTTTTGGGGGAAATTATTTCTAATTAACTTTGCCATGGGAGTTGTGACCGGTATTGTCCAAGAATTTCAATTTGGAATGAACTGGTCTGAGTATTCCCGATTCGTAGGAGATATCTTTGGAGCACCCTTAGCAATTGAGGCCTTATTAGCTTTCTTTTTAGAATCTACATTTTTAGGTTTATGGATTTTTGGGTGGGATAAACTTTCTAAGAAGGTTCATCTAATGACTATTTGGATTGTGGCGATCGCCTCGAATTTATCAGCACTTTGGATTTTGATTGCTAACTCGTTTATGCAAGAACCGGTCGGATATGTTTTGCGTAATGGCCGGGCGGAGATGGTCGATTTTCTGGCCTTGATTACTAACCCCCATGTTTTCTATCAGTACCCGCATACCGTTCTTAGCGGATTTGTAACGGCTGCGTTCTTTGTCATGGGAATAAGTGCTTACCATTTACTGAAAAAGAACCATCTGGACGTGTTTCGCCGATCGTTTTACATGGCAGTCATTTTCGGGTTAATCAGTGCCTTAGGAGTTGCAGGAGTAGGGCATTTACAAGCAATGCATCTTGTTGAAGCACAGCCCATGAAAATGGCTGCCGCTGAGGCTCATTGGGAAACCGAAAATCCGGCTGGCTTATCGTTATTTGCCTCTATCGATGAAAAGGGACAGAAAAATAACTTTGAGATTAAGATTCCCGGCTTGCTAAGCTTCCTTTCCTTCAATCGCTTTACGGGGGAAGTTAAGGGAATTCATGAACTTCAGGCTGCTGCAGTCGAGCAATATGGGCCAGGCAACTATGTACCACAGGTAACCTCATTATTTTGGAGTTTTCGGATTATGTTGGGGGCTGGAATGTGGTTAATCTTGATTCCAATCGTCGGGCTCTACTTCTATAAGACGAATCGCTTAGAACAAAAACCTTGGTTTTTAAAATTGGTACTATGGACGATTCCCATACCCTATATCGCGAATACCGTGGGTTGGTATATGACTGAAGTCGGACGGATGCCTTGGATCGTTTATGGGTTACAAAAAGTTGAGGCAGGTCTATCCACTTCAGTTTCCACACTATCCATACTGATCACCTTTGTCGGCTTTACTCTGATTTATGGAGTTTTGGCGGTAGCAGACGTTTACCTCTTACTAAAATTCATTAAAAAGGGTCCAGAAGAGGTTAGCACGGATGAAGCGCCGAAAAGTGGAATAAAGGGGGCGTCGTTGTGGACTTAAACATCCTTTGGTTCATACTCATCACCGTTTTGTTTGTCGGATTCTTTTTTCTAGAAGGGTTTGACTTTGGAGTAGGTATTCTGCTTCCTTTCCTAGGGAAAAACGATAATGAACGTCGTGTGATCATTAATACTATTGGACCACACTGGGATGGGAACGAGGTCTGGTTGATTACAGCTGGTGGTGCTATGTTTGCGGCTTTTCCTAATTGGTATGCCACCTTGTTTAGTGGCTTCTATCTCGCTTTGTTTCTACTATTAGTAGCTATAATTATCCGTGGCGTTGCCTTTGAATTTCGCAGCAGTGACAGTAGTCCGCAATGGCGATCAACCTTTGATTGGATGATCTTCACGGGTAGTTTACTGTCGGCTATCCTATGGGGAGTCGCTATGACGAATATAGTAAAGGGTGTTCCTATTGACGCCAAAATGCAATACGTCGGGACCTTTTTTACCCTGCTGAATCCTTACGCTATCGTTGGCGGCCTAACGACACTGTTTGTTTTCATGTTTCACGGTGCCTTGTTCCTCTGCCTGAAAACCACTGGTGAAATGGCTGAGCGGGCATCGAAAGCCGCACAAACTATTGGTCTAGTGGCTATCCCTGTCGTTCTACTAATGGCGGGATTAACCTATTTCCAAACGGATCTTTTTGCAAATCTTGGGGCAGGGATTACGTTGCTGCTATCAGGAGTAACTCTTGTCGTTGCCTATATTTTGATACGTTCTAATAAAGCAGGCTGGGCGTTCATTGCGAATGGTGTCACCATCCTCCTGTTCACAGTAGCGTTGTTCTGGGGACTCTTCCCACGCGTTATGGTTTCCAGTCTGAATCCAGAGTGGAGTCTAACCATCTGGAATGCTTCATCCAGCCCGTACACTCTAAAGATTATGACAATCATCGCTCTCACTATGGTGCCAATTGTTCTATTGTACCAGGGCTGGACCTATTGGGTCTTTCGCAAACGTGTTACAGCAAAAGACCTTCACTATTAAGTCGGTATCCTTTTTAGATAAAGGGGCAAGATACGTCTTGCTCCTTTATTCTTGCTTAACTTACTTTAAGAGAAGCATACTCACCCCGTCATGTGAACTCGTTCAATAAAATTCAAACTTGTATTCTTGCTTAGGGAGATGACATATTTGTTCGATAAGCGGCTAGTTCAAGAGGGGAGGCCCGTTTGGGGATATCTGGTGCTCACAGTCGGGATGGGCATTGGGATCGCTTTATTAGCTGTCGCCCAAGCCTGGTTTTTCTCCCGCGTCGTTTCCGGGGTCTTCCTAGAAGGGGCTACCATTGGCTCAGAATGGGATCTTTTAATTAGCATTCTTGTTATCTTCTTGCTGAGAGCAATTTTTCAATGGATTAGCGAAATAAGCGCTCATGAAGCAGCCTCCCGCATAAAGTTGAGTCTGCGCAAGCGTTTAATGAGCCATATTGTATCCCTAGGACCGGTGTATGCGCGCGGGGAAAGGACGGGAGAGTTAATCACAACGGTGGTGGATGGGATTGAATCTCTGGAGGAATACTTTTCCAAATACCTCCCACAACTAATTCTCGCCGCTGGAATACCTCTGATAATTTTAGGATTTGTTTTCCCTTTAGATTGGAAATCTGGAATCATCCTACTCTTGACGGGGCCACTCATTCCCGTCTTTATGATTTTGATTGGAAAGTTGGCCGAGAAAAAATCTCTTCATCAGTTCCAAAGTCTGAGCTGGATGAGTGCCCATTTCTTAGATGTCTTGCAGGGGATGGCGACGCTCAAAATATTTGGTCGGGCCAAAGACCAAACTCGAGTCATTGCGAGAGTCAGTGATTCATTTCGTAAAGCCACGCTAGGTGTGTTAAGGATTGCCTTTTTATCGGCACTAGTGTTAGAATTCTTAGCTACAATTAGTACTGCCTTAATAGCCGTAACCATTGGGTTACGGCTAGTCTATGGAACTCTCTCGTTTTCTTTGGGATTGTTTCTCTTGCTTCTTGCCCCCGAATTTTACACTCCCTTAAGAACTCTTGGCCTGAATTTCCACGCGGGGATGTCCGGCGTGAATGCGGCTGGGCGGATCTTTGAGATCTTGGATCATCCTGTGATGAGTGATGGGGAAGGCGAGCAGATGTTATCCTCTGATTATCGTATTTCCTTTCAAAACGTCAGCTTAACTTATCAAAGGGGAGAGATGCTGGCTTTAAACGAAATCAACTTATCCCTAAAATCTGGTGATAAAATTGCTCTTGTCGGCCCTAGCGGAGCGGGTAAAACCTCAATCGCTGAGCTTCTTCTTCGCTTTATTGAACCTTCTGAAGGGGAAATTTTTATCAACCAAAGTTTACTTAAGACGATTTCGCAAGAGAATTGGCGGACACAGATTGCCTATGTTCCTCAGACCCCATATCTTTTTGCAGGGAGCATTGCAGAAAATATTCAATTCGGTCGACCCTCCGCCACGATCGAAGAGGTCATCAGTGCAGCACAGGAGGCCTTCGCCCATCAATTTGTTTTAAATCTACCAGACGGCTATGATACGATCCTCGGTGAAGGAGGTACACGCTTAAGTGGCGGACAGGCCCAAAGGATTGCGATCGCTAGGGCATTCTTAAAGGATGCCCCCATGCTGATTATGGATGAAGCGACGTCTGGTTTGGATCTAGAGAGTGAACACATTGTTCAGCTGGCGTTGAAACGACTGATGAAGGGAAAAACTGCCTTAATTATTGCCCATCGTTTGAGTACGGTTAGACAAGCGGATATCATCCTCGTGCTGGAGCAGGGGCAAATCGTTGAACAGGGGAAGCACGAGGAATTGATGAGAGAACAGGGTCTTTATTATCGATTGGTGACAGAATATCGAGGTGACTCTCTATGAAAAGTATGACATGGTTGATCCGCTTAATGTTACCTTATTGGAGACACATTTTACTGGCTTTGATTCTAAGTACGCTTACGATTACGAGTCACATCGGCCTAATGGCGACGTCTGCATATCTATTGGCGCGCGCGGCTCTTCATCCGCCTGTACTCGATTTGATGGTAGCGATCGTTGGAGTTCGATTTTTCGGACTCTCTCGAGCGGTCTTTCGTTACCTAGAACGCTATGTGTCCCATGACGTGACGTTTCGAGTCTTAAGCCAAATTCGGGTGAAGTTTTATCAAGGATTAGAACCTCTGGCCCCAGCTAGATTGCTAAACTTCCGAAGTGGGGATTTGCTGAGTCGGATTGTGGCGGATGTGGAAATCCAACAAAATCTTTTCTTGCGAGTATTTGCGCCACCGTTCGTCGCGTTATTGGTACTCTTAGGATATGGTTTTTTTTTAGCGCGTTATGATGCGCGGTTTACTGTTATACTTGCTGCTTGTTTTCTAGTAGGTGGGCTCGGGATACCATGGGGTATCAAAGGTCTGAGTCGAGGGGTTGGGCGCCAGTTGGTCGACTTAAAAGCAGAGTTGAATACACAGGTAGCCGATACCCTCTTTGGAATTAGAGAACTAATGGCCTATGGCCAAGTCCAGGCGTACTTAGATAGAATTCAGCGAACAGACAAGAAGTTAATGCATAGTCAACGTCGAATTGCGTGGCTTTCCGGCTTCTCCTCAGCAATGATGGGGGTGATTGCCAATCTTGGACTGTGGTTAATCCTCGTTCTTGGAATACTACTCGTGGAAAAGGGGAAATTGAGCGGTGTAAACTTAGGAATGTTAGCTCTTGGGACGTTCAGTAGCTTTGAAGCTCTGTTTCCCTTAGCCCTTGTCCCACATCATCTGGAAAAAAACCAAGCAGCGGCGGATCGCTTGCTGGAGTTGATCGAGGCTGAACCCGCTGTAAAAAACATGGAGACGCTGTCTCCAAGACCGAATGGACTAGATATTATCTTTACTGATGTGTTCTTTAGATATAATCAAGACGAACCTTATGCTCTCAATAATCTTTCATTTAGGCTCCCTGCACAGGGCAAGGTGGCGATCGTCGGTCCGAGTGGGGCGGGTAAAACCAGCGTCGTGAATCTTCTTCTTCGCTTCTGGGAATACGACCTGGGAAGGGTTGAAATGGGTGGGTATTCGTTACGGGAGTATACTCAGGAGAATGCTCGTAGTCTTATGGGCGTTGTGACTCAGCGAACCCATTTATTTAACGCAACCATTCGGGAGAATCTCTTCTTGGCGAAACCAGAGGGGACAGAGGAAGAACTAATTAAAGCATCTCAACAGGCGAAACTCCATGATTTCATTCTGTCGTTGCCTCAAGGGTATGACAGTTTGGTCGGGGAAGGTGGATTTCAGCTATCCGGAGGACAGAGGCAACGTTTGGCAATTGCCCGAGTTTTATTAAAAAATGCTCCGATATTAATCCTTGATGAGGCCATGGCAGGGCTTGATCCTTTGACCGAAAGGGAGGTCTTGGATGAAGTCTATCAACTGATGGAAGGACGCACTACCTTAGTGATAACACATCGCCTGACCGGCTTAGAGAAGATGGATGAGATTCTCGTCTTCGACCATGGTCAGATCGTGGAACAGGGAAAACACGAGGAGTTGCTCAGACAAAAAGGCCTTTATTATAAGATGTGGGAGACCGAATCGGTATTTCACTAACTCAATTCTCTGGAAAGCATGTTTGCCATATAGTTAACTATATGGAAGTACTGGTAAGAGGTACCACTCCTATATGAGGAAGTCACATGATTTCGTCAAAAAAGTGGCTGAAAGCTTCCTATTGTAGGAATGATTTTCAGCCACTTTAATATCGTTTGAGTGCATGCTAACCATCGTTCTCTGATCCTTCTTCCAGGATGCATTCAACTTCGTGGGCCGGGAGGGTCTGCACATTTTTAAGCTTTCGTGCAATGGTTCGAGATTTTCTAGTTGCAGTTTCGATGGTGTTACTCGCCTCTTGAAGTTTCTTCTGCGTTTTTTCAAGGACCTCTACAAACTTTCCGAATTCTGTTTTAACGGCGCTAAGTAAGGTCCATACTTCGCTGGAGCGCTTCTCAATGGCCAAGGTTCTAAAGCCCATTTGTAGGCTGTTAAGGAGCGCAGCCAGCGTAGTGGGCCCTGTAACGACGACTTTGTACTCTCGTTGGAGGAGTTCGCAAAGGCCGGGACGGCGTAATACTTCGGCATATAAGCCTTCGACGGGTAAGAATAATAGCCCAAAATCTGTAGTGTTTGGGGGATCAATGTATTTGTCTCGAATCGTTTTCCCTTCCAGCTTAATGCGGTTTTCCAGAGCTTTACCGAGTTCTTCAATGCGTGGGAGGTTGGCCAGATCCTGAGCTTCGATTAAGCGTTCATAATCTTCCATCGGGAATTTCGCATCGATTGGGAGCCAAATGATACTGTCCTGACCGTCCCGAGCTGGGAGTTTAATGGCAAATTCGACGCGGTCGTTGCTACCAGCTTTGGTAACGACATTCGTGGCATATTGTTCAGGGGTTAAGATCTGCTCTAATAAATTTCCCAGTTGAATTTCTCCCCAAATCCCTCGGGTTTTAACATTGGTGAGAACCTTTTTTAAGTCTCCAACACCGGAAGCAAGGGTTTGCATTTCCCCAAGCCCTTTATGCACAGCCTCTAAGCGTTCACTGACTAACTTAAAGGATTCGCCTAAGCGTTGCTCAAGGGTCGCGCTGAGCTTTTCATCCACGGTTGCACGCATTTGATCTAGTTTATTCCCATTATCTTGTTGAATTAGCAGAAGCCGTTCTTCAACGGTTTTGCGTAACTGTTCTAATTTATAATCATTCGTTTTGGTAAGAGAGCCCAACTGAGAAGCGAAAATGTCTAATTGATTGCGTTGTAGGTTGGCGATTTCTGCCATACGCGCCAGAATGGATTCGTTAAAGGAATGGACAGACTGGTTAAGCTCTTCGCGGACTTGTCTGGCGTTCGAATTGGATTCTTCTCGATTCTTGGAAATTTCACCATTTACAAGTCGTTCGTTGCGTTCTAGATTTTTCTCTAAAGAAACGAACTTACTCTCGAACTGAATAAATGGTGCTTGTGACGAGCGAGTCATTAAGAAGATAAGTAAAGCGATTACGATGAGGACAAGGATAATTAATCCAATCAGTAACTGTTCTGTCATAAAAATGCCTCCTGCTATGAAGTGTGCTCTAGTTAACACTTTACCACAATGGGGAGACATTATTTTGTAAAGATTTATTGAGGATCGTTAGACTCCCACAATAACAGGTTGGTTTAATAGTGCTTGCGATCGGCTTAATGGAGTTATGATTGCAGAAGAAATTTGTAAATATTATGTCAATATGAGAAATATAGAAGGATTTCTAACCTAGGAAGAGAATTCATTATTGAAGTGTGTATAACTGGAACTCTTCAAAGATAAAAGTTCAGCATGGAGGAAATCATGAAGTATTTTAAGATAAATGTTACTTTACTAATTATATCGGCCTTGATATTTGGCTTAGGGGGACTATCCCTTTTTAGCTATATAAAGACGAGAGATCTATTAATTGCAAATTTAGAAATGCATATCTCCTCACTTACAGTATCTTCGGGTTCCGAAATTGGGTTGTGGTTAAACGCTCATAAGAAGGAAATCGAGGCAATGGCAAATACACCACTTGCAGAAAGTGGAGACCAGTTAGGCATTGTTCCCTATATGAACAAACAAACCGAGCGTAATAAAGAATATGAGGAATTTTTCATCGCCGATAGTAAAGGTAACTACACTTTAAATTCCAATAAGACTGGTAACATTGCGGATCGTGACTACTTTCAAAAGGTAATAACTTCGGGCAATACTGTGGTCTCCGATCCGTTGATTTCCAGGGGAAGTGGTAACCAAGTTATTGTGGTTGCTGCTCCGATTATAAAAGGAGGCCTGGTAGTCGGTCTCATTGGGGGAACTGTCAGCCTCACAGAACTTGTCCAGATTGCAACGTCAGAAAAAGTTGCAGATATCGGCTACGCTTTTGTAGTTCAAGAAAACGGTCTAATTATTACCCACCCAGAAGAGCGCTTTATCATGACCTATAATGTACTTAACGATAAAAATGCCTCGCAGAGTTATCAAGATGCTGTCCTCCAAATGGTTCAAGGGAATACTGGGTTTGCCAAGTATTCTAAGCAAGGTGAGGACAAATATTTTGCCTATGCTCCAGTACCCGGTGTAAAATGGTCCCTGGGAGTTGCGGTTCCGGGAACCTACGTTGCAAATCAACTTGGGTATCTGCCGATTTATTTCATTGCGCTGACGGTATTATTTGGTATAATTCTGGCGTTTATTTTAAACCGGTGGCTTGTCAACCCCCTTACTAATCTTGAAAAATTTGCCGCAGAACTTAATGAAAATTTGCATAAAGAAGTGGATAATTACCAACTTGATAGCCCTGTAATTGAAGTGAAATCTCTAGCAACTAACTTTCGTAAGATGGTGGTTGCCCTTCAGGAAACCTTTAAGGAACTGGAAAGTTCGAAGTCCAATCTCAACGAACAAATTATTGAGCGAACTATGATTCAAGTAGATTTAGAACGAAGTTACGAAGAACTTGGGGCATCAGAGGAAGAAATGAAATCCAACTACCAAAAACTTCAGACCAAGGAAGAAGCACTGAGAGAATCAGAGCGACGCTTTCGTTCGTTACTTGAAAACGTTAAACTCATTACTGGAATTATGGATCAGGAAGGTCGCATAATTTTTATTAACGACTTTGCATTGAGCTTAACGGGCTATATGAAGGAAGAAGTGATCGGACATAGTTATTTTGAAATTTTCGTTCCAGATACAATCAGGGAAAAAGCAATCGATTGGTTTAGGGAGTCATTAAACAACAAGAAAGTTATTATACATGATTTCGATCCCATACTAACTAAAAAAGGAGAAATGCGATTCGTTAATTGGAATCATACTCTCCTATTCGATACTGACGGTAATGTCTCTGGGGTTGCCACGATTGGAGTAGATATTACAGAGCGCAGGCAATTTCAAGAAAGACTCAAACATATGAGTTTCCATGACTCCTTAACAGGCCTTTACAACCGCACCTATTTTGAAGAAGAGCTACGTCTTCTTGAAGAGGATTTTTACGCGCCAGTAGGAATGATTGTATGTGACGTAGATGGATTAAAACTAGTTAATGATACTCTTGGACACAGCACCGGCGATAAATTGCTTTGGCTGACAGGAGGTATTATCAAAAAGTGTTTTCGCGAGCAGGACAAGGTGTGTAGAATTGGTGGGGATGAGTTTGCCATTATTTTGCCAAAAAGCGAATTATCATCAGTAGAACAAGCCTGTCTTAGAATTCGGAAGGCCGTTGAGAAGTACAACATAGAAAATGAAGAGTTCCCGCTGAGCTTGTCTGTGGGATATGCTGTGAGTGGGAAAAAGGATGAGAATATTCGCTCTGTGTTTAAAGAAGCGGACAATAATATGTACCAGGAAAAATTACATCGCAGTAAAAGTAGCCGCAGCGCTATCGTACAGGCTCTTATGAAGACGCTTGAAGCCAGAGATTTTATCACAGAGGGGCATGGAGAGCGATTGCAAGGCATTGTGGTATCCCTTGGCATGGTCTTGGGCCTATCGGAGCGTAACCTTGCCGATTTACGTCTTTTGGCACAATTTCATGATATCGGTAAAGTAGGAATACCGGATCGTATACTATTTAAGCCAGGACGTCTGACTGACGAGGAATTCAAAGAAATGAAGAGGCATAGTGAGATTGGCCATCGAATCGCTCAATCTGCCCCTGACTTGCAACCTATTGCTGATTACATTTTAAGACACCATGAGTGGTGGAACGGCGGGGGTTATCCCTTGGGATTAAAAGAAGAAAACATTCCTTTAGAGTGTCGTATTTTAGCCATTGCGGATGCTTATGACGCGATGACAAGCGATCGACCTTATCGGAAGGCCCTGAGCCAAAAACAAGCCTTTAATGAATTAGTCAAACATAGTGGGCTTCAATTTGACCCCAAATTGGTCCCGATATTTATTAAAGTTAATACTTCAGATCAATTTTCTATTCAACCACGGCGCTAATAAGGGTGTCGCCAACATTTCCGATAAAGCCCACGCTAAGGGATAACTCAGGCCCCGCCTCTTATCCAAAATTAGATATTATAAGTACAAAATAAATGGGCCCTAGCTTTGTAGTAATTTCTTGTCGCGGTTTCTGGTGTGAGTTATACTAGAAAGAGTGAATTTGCAGGGTACCAATCTCACCTGTGAAAGAGGTAGTCTTACGATTGGATAAAGCTAGTTAAGGAATTCTAAGGAGGAATTATATTGTTGCACGGTAAAATCGCATTGATCACTGGAGGGGGGACCGGGATAGGACGGGCAATCGCCTTATTATTAGCTAGATCTGGAGTACATATCGCTCTTAACTTTTCTCGTTCAGAAGAAGAGGCCTTGAGGACTTGTCAAGAGATCAAGGATTTAGGAGTTCGCTGTTTGACGTATAAAGCAGATGTATCCCAGGATTCCCAGGTTAGATCGATGGTTAGTCAAGTGGTGCTTGACTTCGGACAGCTTGATGTCTTAGTTAATAACGCTGGAATGACTCATTTCGTAGAGCATGTCGATCTAGAGGGAATGAAAGAGGAATATTGGGACGAGATTCTTGGCGTCAACGTTAAGGGGATGTTCTTTTGTTGTCGAGCTGCTGCCGCTGAACTGAAAAAAAGTCGGGGGTGCATTGTTAACCTGGCATCTATTGCTGGCTTAACTGGGTTAGGAAGCTCTATCGCTTATGCAGCGTCAAAGGCGGCAGGAATAAGTGTCACTAAATCGTTAGCCCGAGCTCTTGCCCCTGAGGTAAGGGTTAACGCGATTGCACCAGGCATTGTGCAAACTCGTTGGGTGGATGGGAAGGAAGACCATATCGCGCGGTTAGCTGCGGGTACCCCCCTCGGACGAGTTGCAGAACCTGAAGATGTTGCGGAAGTTGCCCTTTCATTAATTGCCCATGCAGGGTTTGTCACAGGTCAAATTATTGTTGTCGACGGAGGTAACTTTATTTAGTTTCGAATGCGTGAAAAAAGCTCCACAGGAGCACTTGACAAAGAGCTGATATTGGGTATAATAAAGGTAGAACCACTTAATCGCAAAGGATTCAGTTTCAAGAACTTGTTGGTCGCGTGCTAGGTAACGTTTCGATTGATTCGAAGGTTTATGCATTGCAATCAGTTAAGCCAATGCTGAATTTCGAAAAATTGGAACCACCTAGAGGGTGGTTTTCGTCGTTTAGAAAGAAAGCTTTCCCGCAAAGTTCCTCCCAGACTGTCTGAGTTAGGTCTTCCTTAGCGGTTGTCAGTTTATACTGGGAAATTGAGTTCAGAATTTAGGTAATTTACACCCTAACCCTTCTCTTTGAATGGGCTGTTTTCAGATTGAACCCAGTTGGTTATCACTAGAACTAGTGGAGGATTTGTCCAGATTAGTTTTCTTACCTGAAGTTGCTTTTGATGGTTTATTAACTTGGTCTAGGAGGTCAAAGTATTTACTCCCTTACTGGTTTATATTCTCAGAACGTGTGATTTGACTAGTTTTGTTGGCTTAGAGTTGTAAGGTGCATTAGCTACTAGACTTTTTCACTCCGGTATTGACTGTTTAGTAATGCTTGGTTTTCAAATTAATCTAGAACCGTGTATCCATTAATTCTTGAGGAACTTTGCGGGATTCATTTAGAGTTTAAGGCCACTCCATTGAGTGGCCTTTTCTTTTGGTGGCTTCTCCATTAAAATTAACTGAAAGAGTTGTAATACCTGATTTATGAAGGAGTCTTATAACCATGATTGGCAACCTAAATTTCTTGGTAGATTTAATTAAAGATCAAGTAATTTCTTGGAGACGTCACCTGCACCAAAATCCAGAAGTATCTTATCACGAAGGAGAAACCTCCCAGTTTATTTATAGCACACTCCTGACTTTTAGAAATTTAGAAGTAACTCGTCCTACGAAGACCAGCGTGATGGCTCGACTGATTGGAAAAAAACCAGGTAAGGTAATTGCCCTTAGGGCGGATATGGATGCTCTGCCAATTCAAGAGGAAACTACGCTTGATTATGCTTCCCAAAAGCCGGGAGTGATGCATGCCTGTGGACACGATGCTCATATCGCCATGTTATTGGGAGTAGCAAAGATTTTTTGTGGGATGCAAGAAGATCTTACCGGTGAAGTGCGCTTCATCTTTCAACATGCCGAGGAATTATTCCCCCCCGGAGGAGCGGAGGAACTTGTTGAGGCTGGGGTGATGGAAGGGGTGGACACCATCATCGGCGGACATGTATGGGCGCCTTTAGAAATTGGTAAAATCGGTCTTACTTATGGTCCAATGATGGCCTCTCCAGATTCATTTTATCTCACAATTAACGGGAAAGGTGGACACGGAGCGATGCCCCATCAAACGATTGATGCTATATTAATAGGAGCAGAAGTGGTAGTTAACTTACAACATATTGTTTCGCGGAACATTGATCCCTTAGATCAGGTAGTAATTTCTGTGTGTAGGTTTGAGGGTGGTTCAACTAATAACATTCTTCCAAACAAAGTACAAATAGACGGCACAATTCGCACTTTAAATCCTAAGCTGCGTGAAGAGGTTCCACTCTTACTTGATCGGATCGTCAAAGGGGTTACGTCCGCCCACGGGGCAGACTATGATTTAAAAATTATTCAAGGGTACAGACAAGTGATTAATGACCAGTGTGTCGTTCGAGTTTTAGAAGAGACTGTGCGTGAAGTCATGGGCGATGAGGCGATAGAGTTTGTTCGTCCCAGCATGGGCGCGGAGGATTTTTCAGCCTATTTGCAAAAAGCCTCAGGTGCGTTTTTCTTCATAGGTGGAGGGAACAATGAGAAAGGATATGTTTATCCGCATCATCACCCATGCTTTATGATAGATGAAGATGCGTTACAGAATGGTATAAAAATTTTTATTCACGCTACGATAAAATTGCTTACTTGAACTTGAATAGAGGTAATTGTAGTGTATAATAAGAGGTAAAATTACGAGAGTTATGGGTGCTGTTTATTGGACGAAGTGGTGGTCGAAGAAAGACAAGAAACATGTTCGACGGTTAGTAAGATCGTTAAGTTAAAGATATTCCGTAGAAGAATTGACAGTTCCATACGCCAAGAAGGGGAGATTGTAGGCTTTGATTGCGCCTCATCAAGCTCTTCGTGTGAGTCGAAATGTACTTTCAAGCTATTAATGGATGACTTTTAATTAATATTTTCACAATTAAGGTAAGAGCGATTAAACACACGCAATAATATTATATTGGTTCAGCACATTTTACTAACTATAAGGATGGTAAGCGATGAAAAAATTACAAGGGAATAAATTTATTTTAGTTGTATTAGTTGCGCTTCTCGCTATTAGTGGCTTATCAATTATAAATAGTATGGAGATCGCCGAAAGTCCTGGACCACAACCTGTCCTCGCCGTAAGTTCGCAAAGCGATGTCCCCCTTATCGAAGAGTTGATTTCTGACTCTGTGAAAAACGCCTTAGAGAACAATCCGAATGCAACTTCTATGGCTCCATTACGCAAATTCCCCTATCCTTATAACGCGATGATGGCTATTTCATCGGATATAGACGATACAACAGTCGAGGAATTTGAGACGTATCATCAATTTCTCAATACATTGGAGCAAACATCTCACGGATCAGGGTTAGGCTTAGATATTGGTGACTCCGCCTGGCTATATGTAGTTAATGATAGCTTGACTGACTTGGATAAAGAAGGTCATAAGGCAGAGTATTCTATGGCTTATTTTCAGGGGTTAAATGTCAATGTTCGTAAAGATGCGGAAAAAATAATTAATTATTTTAAAGTAGGTTGGATTGACTCCCTTCATTCCTTTGGCGATTTTTCCCGTAATGATCGAAGTGTGAAATTCACTCGTGATTTAGGTGCTGTGGCTTGGAAGGAGATGAATGACAGCGGATTTAAACCTAAGGTGTGGATTAATCACGGCTCAGAGAGCAATGCTCAAAATTTCGGAGCGTTTAATCCTAAAACTCTTTTTAAATACCAGGCTGGTGATGATCCAAAATCCCCTTATTATCATACGGACTTAACCATGGATAATGGCATTCGTTATGTATGGAACTCTATTGGAATGAGCCAATTTTCTTATGATAATCCTTTGTTTCCCATAAAGCTGCGGGATGGTAGGCAAGTGTGGGGCTTTCAAAGGTACACCCATGACGTTGTCAACGGCAAGTATGATTGGACGTGGGAAACCCATGAACTGCATCGTCAAATCACGGAACAGCGTTTAAAGCAGTTGGTTCAAGAAAGCAAGTTCTCGATTGTTGCCCAACATCTAGGCAAAGGAAGTGATGGATTCCCGTTTAACCCCATCGATATCCAAGCGCTGCGGTTACTCAAATCCTATCAAGACGACGGTAAGGTTTTGGTAGCTAGAACTTCACGATTGCTGGACTATGCCAGAGCCCAAAAGTATCTCCGCTATTCTAGTGTCCAAATTGAAGGCAAGACGTACATTAACATTAACTCCATTGAAGATTCCGTCTTAAAGCCAACAACTCCAACAATTGATGAGATTCGGGGACTGACATTTTATGTTGACGATCCAGACAAAACTTATGTTCTCTTAAATCTGACAATTATTCCTAAGGACCAATTACAGATCAATGGTTTAGACAGGAGTAGTAAAAGGAGTATAGGTATTAAATGGTATACGCCAGATTTTGCAGATTATTCTCAACCACTGAAAAAGGTCACTCTCTGAGTGGCCTTTTCATCTTAGCACTCGGTTTTCTCAAAGCTAGACTGGATAAAGTACCCATCGGACATATTGCGCACCAGGTTCTGGCTCGGTATAAGTAACCAACCAAAAGGCCAATAATCGTAGTTGTAAGCATCATAGAATAGACTCTAAATCCTAAATGTACTACCCAATCAGGCATGACGCCAATATTTAGAAGGTTAGGCATAGTTCCCGGAAGTTGAAAAGCCATTAAGAATCTTATTTTTTCTAAGGGGTCTCTTTTATCAAGAAATACCATCAACGTGGTAAGACAGATCATTAAGAAATTAAGCGCAAAGTACGTCAGCATAATTCGTTTTCCGTTACCGTTTAATAACCACTTTGGGGCAGTGCGCTTGGTGTCAAGTTTAGCAAACAGCCGGGTAAAGAGATTTGATCGGGGACAATAGCTTTGGCACCAGGTTCTTTTATTATCTTTAATTACAAAAACAAAGGGCATGATGAGACAGAAAAAACCAATCCAAGCAAAGACAATATTAAAGAAGCCCAAGATAAAAAACAAGATAGTAAACAGATACGAATATTGAATCCAACTTTTTTTCATAATAAATCTCCATTCCTTATATTTTACATACAATACTGCTGGGGGGTTAGGGGGGTACTGTAATTATAGTATTTATTAACCGTTTGAGCAATGGTTTACTGGAAGTCTTCTTAAATGAAAAAACTCGTTCCTCTAATTGAGAGTGAACGCATAACTTTTGATCGTATATTACTACTTAGGGAAAGGTTCTGGTATAATAGATTAAGGAGGTATTAGCAATGCAAAAACTATATCAAGTTTTATGGTCTCTGGTTATTCTATTAATCGTTGTTGCAACTGTAATATTTTCCTTTGGGTTCATTTTAGTTGCAGCAGCGGTGGTGAGCTTATTGGGGGTTTATCGTTATTTCTTTATGAAAAAGAGATCAAGAGAAGTCAAAACTAGGCCATATATCGATGGGGAAATTATAGATGTACAAGCCCAAGTGATTGACGAGACAATCCAGGCTAGAAAACCCGATGAATTTATATAGATAGTTAAGTCCATCGACCGTGCAAACCGGGCGATGGACTTTTTTACTTTAATTATTTTTAAAAGGTCATAGGCGGTTAGCGCGTCTTAGGAACGCCATAATCTGCGCTACGGGCAGTTTTTCTCGGATATGATTGTCCACCCCAACCAAGGTCTGTGCCATGAACAAAGCGTTTAGACATGCTTCCTCGGAGGCAGCAACCACTGCCTCTATGAAAGGGTCGAAAAACTTTGCGCTATCAATAATTAAAGGCTGGGCATGGGGATGAACCCAGGGGTAGTTGGAAAAGGCCATTTCAATATTCCCGCACCCCCAGCGACTGATATTTCCAACTCTGCTTAGACCCAACGTGGGTCTTTTAGCTAGACGTTTTAACTGAGGACAACTCAGGGGAGCATCGGTGGCAATAATTGTTATATTTGAGTTGCGATTGGATGGTGCTTCGTTTAGTGGAAACATACGACCAAAAGGAATTCCTTTAATTATTAAATCCTCTCGTTCGCCAAAATTACAGACCATTAATACCCCTATAGTCCAGGTTCCCAGGCTGTTTCTCACGATGCGAGAACAGGTGCCTACCCCGGACTTGTAGGCGAAGGTGCTCATTCCAACACCTGCTCCAATGTTGCCTTCTGGAACCTGCCCACCGGTGGCTGTGGCGATGGCTTGCCAGGCATGTTCTTTTTGCACATGTCTGCCTCTGGTATCATTTAAATACCCGTCGTCACATTCAAAGACAGTAATATTTGGTGTCCGCTCAGAGATACCCACCCCAGGGTTATGTTTGAGCACCCAGTCAATTCCGCCTTCTAGAGCTGCCCCTACGCTAAGGGTATTGGTGATCAGAATTGGGTTCTCGCAAATTCCCAGTTCTTCAACATACATCATGCCGATGGATTTGCCGTATCCGTTGTATGGGAAAACTGCTGCAGGACATTTCTGGGTGTACAGGTTACCACCATGTGGTAGGATGGCCGTGACCCCGGTGCGGACGGGTCCCTGACCGGCGATAAGCTTGCCCTGACCCCGAATTAGACTGGTGTGACCCACAGTAACCCCAGGTACATCGGTTATGGCATTGAATTTGCCAGTCGGTAGGGTACCAAAGTCTAGACCCAAATCCCTCGCCCTTATTCGAACCACCCCCTAGAAAAAATAACTCATAAGTATTACTATGGGTTATTTTTGTCTTTATTCTATGAGGGACTGATTGTCATGTTTCAGGAGCTTCGCTTCGAGTTCCTTATCTGAGAGGACTTGGATAAGGAAAGAAACACCCCGAATATGACTAAGAGAAACCCGATCCAATGATAGAGGGCCAAGGACTCTTTGAGAATTATGACACTTAAAGAAATGCTAAACACATGTTGCATATTGTTAAAAACGCATGCCTTGCCACTACCGATCTTATTAATGCCGTAAAGATTGAGAAAAAAAGCCACGCCTGCTGCTAGGAAGCCCATGTATAAGATAATGAGCCACTCGGTCATGGAAATGTTCCATTCCGTTGCCCTGAGTTGCCAAGCACCCATCGGAATGAGCATAAACGCTGCAAAAATGAGGGCATAAACACTCGTGACTAGGGAAGAAAATTTCTTCATAATTTTCTGCCCCAAAAGATTAAACAATCCAATGGAAAGAACATTCAGGAATAAGTATGACTCGCCGATTCCTAGTTTAAAGGTAAGCAAATTTAAAAGTGAGCCTTGAGTAAATACGATTAATAGCCCCAAAAATGAAGTAATCATACCTAGAGTTTGATATTTAGAAGGTCTCAGTTTAAAGAAAAGAAATAATAGTGTATTCATAACGGCCGGCAGCGTCGCAAAAATAACAGAGGCATTCGTCCCTGTCGTATGCTGTAATCCTAAGAGCAGTGAAACATAAGGAATCATAATTCCTAGGACACCTAGGATGACGAGCTGCAATAACTCTAGCTTAGTAGGCTGAGGAGCATTTTTTATCTGGGGCCAGGCCAATGGCAAAAGAATAGCAAGTGCTAACACTACTCGTATAGCGGATAAGGTAAGAGGTGGAACATGCCCAGCAATTAGTCGGCCAGCGATTACGTTTCCACCATAAATGAGAGCGGAAAGGATTAAAAGAAAATACGCTTTAAAGCGAGTACTTTGATGATGTTGTGACTGTAGCATGAAGAGCTCCCTTTTACTGTGAATGAATATATCTCAACAATAGCTATTATACAAAATGATTTGAAGATATAAAAGGGGTAAGCTTAATCAAAATGCATAGAAATACGCCGCAAATCAAAAGCTAGAGTGAACAGGTAACTGTTTTAAGTATAAGCGGAGGTGTTTGCTTTGCGAGAATGGAAAGATCTATCCAAGGATGAGAAAGATATCATTTCAACGATGAAGACTCAGGGCATTTCCCCTGAAGAACTACTAGAAAGGATGCGTAACTCTGGAAAAATGAATGAAGAAGCCATTGATGGCTTAAAAAAGGCGCTTGAAGACGTAAAACCATTTCTTGTACATTAGGCATATTATTAGAAGTAGTGAACCAAGTTTGCTGACATATTAAGTTAGCAAACTTTTATTTTTTCATCTGCGATCCTCTACTGAACGCATTCAACGATAACTGAAGATGAGTCTTCAATGTGGGACTCTATCCCTACCTAAGCATAGTAGGGGCACAACTCCCCCTTGTTGAAGTAGTAGTCATTATTTACTAAAAAGTCTGTGAAGTGACCATAGTAAAACGTTATTATGCCATATAGATCAACTATAGACAACGTGCTTATTTTCGTGTACTCTTCATTTATAAGAATATTTAAAGTTTTCGGTTGTTGACTCCCTAACATAAGGAGGAGAATTAGAGTATGCGCAAACTTGAGAAGGCACTCAAATCGAAAAGTTGTAATTGGTCTCATTTTCTCGAGCATTATGGTTTAATTCTCCTGCTATTATCATTAAGTATGGTGATCTTCCTATCAGGGTGTGGGGCTCAAGACACTTATATCAAACATGATTCATCACAATCCCAGATAAAGCAAACAGCAACATCAGCGCCAGGATCGATACATAAGGTCTATGTTGTAGGAGAGACATTCAGAATAGGGGACCTGCAATACAAGCTCAATAGTGTTAAGACTTCAAATGAAGAGGGTGTCAAGCCACCAAAATCAGGTAACACATTTCTCCTACTTGATCTTACAATAGAAAATCACGGAACTGCAGATGTAGAGGTGAGGAGCATGATTGGGTTTAAGCTGTATGATCAGGATGGGCGAAGCCAAGCTTTTAGTATGAACGCAGCTCAGGCCGTAAAATGTGCGATGGACGGGACAATAATAGCTGGAGGAAAGATGACAGGTGAACTAGGTTATGAGGTTTCAATGGAAGTTCAAACCTTTACTTTAAAGATTTCTCCAAATCCTTTTAGTTCCAAAACTGCTATCATCGAAATTCCAATCAATTCTTTACCCTTTGAAACAATTTAATACTTGCCCTAGGTGGCTCGATGAGCACTAGCTAATACCAAGACTTGGTGAGTCGAAGAAGTGACTAGATTCTTCCTGTTAGGTATATGAATAAAGAAAGAAGTAGCATTTTAATTAATGCTACTTCTTTCTTGTTCAAAGTAATAAGTGGCTCAGTAAACTTTATCGACCATTTGAGTTTTCGTTTCTGAATCATTTAAACTATTAGAGTCACAAATTTTCGGCACTGAGTTTTGATTATTTAATTCATTAATTTTGTGTTCTAAACTTTTAATCACAGAATTTAATTCTCTGATTTTTAAAGTTGACCTAATTTTGCTGAAAATTCCTAAAAATGAAGTAATCAATCCTCCAAGAACTGCTGAAAAAAGTATAACTAAGGATTGAGATAGTTGATAATCAACCCAATATAGTTTAATAAGTACAACGTTAGAATTTAATACAGCAAAGATTGCTACCAAAACTGAGAAAAATAATGAAAATATAAACCAAATTCGCACAGCTTCGCTTCCTCTCTATGTGGTAGTATACTCTAATCAATTATAACACAAATGTATTGTTTGTGAGAGATTAGTGTCGATTATTTAGGGATTACAGTGAGGGTTTTTCACTACTTCTTTTAGGAAGTATCATACCATAGTGATCATTCACTTTGGTATGATACTCCTGCATTGCTGTGTTGAACAGTGACTGCGTAATTTATCCCGATAGTGGTATAATAATAAAAACTAACTCAAGGAGGCATTTGATGAAAAAGATTCTCATAATTATTAGTTTACTCGTATCTCTTGTTCTATTGAGCAGTTGCTCAAATAAAGATGCTGATAAGCCTGGAGATGACAATACATCGACTCCCCCAGAGAATAAAACTGTTGTGCTGAAGATTAAGGACTATTTTGCCCAGAAAGAAAACTCAAAGTATGTGTACGAGGGTCAAGGAAATGAGTACGCCTCATACACTGTCTTCATGGATTATAAATCTGGAAATCGTATTCAACTAAGATCTAATAACGGTGGTACAGAAATGGTGAAGGTGCTAGAAAATAAAGATGGCGAGCTAAGAATACTTATATCCAGAGCAGAGTGTTACTATAGAGAAAATTTAACTCAAACACCAAGTGGTAATGTGGAAATTCTCTTGAAAGAACCCTTAGATATTGGAACCAGTTGGACGCTGACAGATAGCAGAACACGCTCTATCACTAATCTTCAAGTGGAGGTAACTACTCCTACGGGCACCTATAAAACACTAGAGGTTACGACCGTGGGTAAAGATGATAAAACCCTAGACTATTATGCGCCTAATATCGGCCTTGTGAAATCTGTGTTCACTTCAAATGGAGCTGAAGTATCTTCAACATTAAGCAAACTTGAGACTAATGTACCATTTGTGCAAACTGTAAGATTCTATTTTCCAAATTCAAATGTTGATAAGCTGTATTATGTGAATAAGGAGCTTTCTTTTAGGACAAATGACATAACAAAAATTATTTTCGAGAATGCGTTTAAAGATTTGCCAAAAGGTGATTTAGCTAAAGTATTGGGCTCTAGCGTTAAAATTAAAAGTCTATATTTGAATCAGGACAACCGCGTTTATATAGATTTTACTAAAGAGTTTGTGAGCGAAATGAATGCAGGTTCTAGCTATGAAAACTTGATTTTACAGAGCATTACTAATACAATCGGTACGTATTATGGTGTTGATAAAGTTTCCATAACAATAGAAGGCAATCCATACGTTTCTGGACATATTAGCATGGAAAAAGGTGAATTCTTCACAGTGAATTTAACAAATAGTGTAGAACTGAAATAGATTTGATGTTGAAGGTGAAGGTGAGAGTATGGCTCCGTGCGTGCGTTTTTTGCAGTGTGCGGGTTGTCGTTTTGACAGCCCCATTTGGGAAGGGCCAGATGGGTGGTCAACGCAACGAAATCAAGACCTGTGGCGTACTTTTGAAGCAATGATCTCACTTTGTCAATCAGAAAAAATTGAGATTCTGTTCCTGACTGGTGATATATTTGAACAGGAGTATGTGCGTAAAGAGACTGTGGAGCGAGTAGCAAAGTTGTTAGCTACGTTGCAGAGAACAAGGATTTTCATTGCTCCAGGAGAAAGAGACCCGCTTGTTGAAACCTCTGCGTACCGCCTAACTGCTTGGCCTAGCAATGTGCATATATTCTCAAGTGGGATTAGTTATGTAAAAATACCTTCCTTAAACGTCACTGTATATGGTGCAGGTTGGACAGCATATCATCAAGAAGGGCCTTTTCTCGAAGGCTTTCAAGCTACGCAAGATGGAACGATACCAATAATGATTCTCCATGCTGAGATGGACTCCGCTGAAAATTCCGTGGGGTTTATCCCTATTCTGCCAGAGGATATTGTTTCTAGTGGTTTGGCCTACTTAGCTTTGGGGCATCACGAGAGATGGACTGGGATCCAGAAAGCGGGAGAAACGGTCTGGGCTGATAGTGGTTTTCTCGAAGCTAGAAGTTTTTCAGAGATGGGGCCACATGGGGTAATCATGGGGGAGATTGAGCAAGGCTGCACTCAATTTGAATTTCGGGAACTGGGACAGCGCCATTATATTGAAAAGACTCTCGAAATCCAATGTGACCTCGTTCAACTAAAGTTGAACATCGAGACTTCGGTGGGAGATGAAGTGGGAGTCTCGCATATGGATCAAGCCCATATTGAAGCCTTTGCGTCAAAACTATTGTCAGAAACAAGCCCAGAAGAACGGCAAAGAGATTTATATCGGGTCACGTTGTCTGGACCGTTTCGAGATTTAGAGGTAGTAGCTCAACTATTGCAAAAACTATTAGTAGATGAATTTCGCTTTCTAGAAGTTGTACTCACTACAGGAGAGACGAATTCTCGATTTGGGAGAGATGTAGTTACCCGGTTGGAAACAATGACAAAAAATGGAGACGGTTACCTCACTATATATCAGTTATATATTAATAAACTTAAAGAACGTCACTTCTTTGCAATGGAGACAGAGAACTATGAACACTGTGAGTTAGTGATGAAAATCGGGCTGGCAGCCCTTGGGCAAGGGCGGGTAGACAATGAGATTTGAACGAATAAAGAGTAATAAACTAACAGGACTAGGAGATGTCGACTGGATATTTTCCGAAAGCCCAGCTTTGCTTTTTTGTAAGGATAGAAGCTATCAAAGGATGATCAGCAACGCACTGATGGAATTATTTTATGATCAAAAATCACTTCACCATTTAAAGGATGATAATAGCAAAGGATTATTGGAAGTATGGCTAGTTATCGAAAATACCACATATCATATACGCCGAGACTTCCTACAACAAAGCAGTGAGGTTGTGAAGTATTCAACTCTTGGGAGCAAGAAAGGTACGGAAGAGAATGTGTCCGTACCTGAGACTATGACAATAGGAGAATATTTATTTCAGGTTAATCATCAGAGTTTTCGTCAGGGTGTCCTCGTGGATTGGCCAGAAAACAACGAGCGTGATCATCTAAAACTTCTAGTCAACAACCTTCGACAAGGTGGAGATGAAGGACTTTCTCTAATTAAGGTGCGAGCTTCTCTGCTCGGAGCACAAAAGAGAGTGAGCGAACAAGAGAGAAGTATTGGCTTAGTTAAGGCTGAGTATGACGCGCTGCGGAGTGAATGGGAGAGTGCACACCGACAGCAAGACGAAGAACGGTTGCTTCTTATTGCGATCAAGAATTTTCAAGAAAACGAGGGGATTCTATCTGAGAAGATTGCATCAGCTATAATAATTCAGGAGCGCTTGGCATTACTTACACAAAATCCAGATTATCGGCAGTTACGCCAACTCCAAGGTGAGTTAACTCAGTTAGAAGAACGGATCAGTGTTGTAGGGGCTAATCTGACGGCGCTTACCTGTGAGCCCGAAGTAGATTGGGCTGTGATCGAGAACCTGCGTGAAGAGTGCATTGAATGGGCAAGTCTTCAAGAACAGGTTGAACATATAGCTGTCGCAGAACAAATACAGGAAGAAAAAATTGCTGAGTTGAAAGATTCAATACAAACGTGTGGATACCAGGGATTAGCGCAAGACGAAGATCAGCGTTTGATGAGGGTGGAAGAGGAAAGAGATGCGGCACAAGAGGAACTAAACAAGCTTACAAGCATAAAAGAGGAGCTTAAGAGTACCGAACTTATATGTTTAGTAGAGATAGAACGACTACAAGATTTCGCAGACATGGTGGGAGTAACTGCGGCTGATGAAATTAAGATCGCGCAACGGGAAAGGCATTTGCAGCAGTGGCAAGACTCAAAAATTTGTTGCTCCCTCGACCGAACACTTCGAAAGCATTTTAGCGAGACGAGCATCGGGGAAAAGCTAAAATTTCGTCTTGTCCGATACTATGAGGAGCATCACAGCTCGAATTTTGTGGAATTTACGAGTCGACTTGTAAGCTTTCATGATCAGCAGAAGCTAGTGGAAAGTTTTCAAATCCAAATTGAGCAACTGAGGGAAAAAGCAGGTAGGGAAGATATCCTTCTCCGAACTGTGCAAACACGGACTGGATTTTTGAAACAGGCCTTTCTGGCGGCCGATGTGGCAGATTTGCCAGCATGGCTGAACGGATGGAAAGACTACCAGAGAAAACAACATCAACTAGCCCTTGAAATTAATGAGCAACAGCTTATACAAGAAAAATCTACTTCGAAAAAAAGTATGCTACATACCTGTACAGAACAATTGCGAGAAAAGTTGGGGGATTGGGACACTCCTACTACAGATAGGGACGAAGTTTTAGCCGCAGTTTTTAAGGTTGCTACCCAACTGCGGGCGAAAGACGAGGTGGAGAGGGAAATCGCGGCGTATTCACAGAGGTTTAATGACTTACTCGGCGGTCGTAATATGGAAGGTCTGGCTAAAATTTTGGAACCTTTAGCTGACTTGGAACGCGAAACGTGTGTTTCCGATGATGAACGGCTCGTAGAACTTACCGCTTGGCAAAATGAACGTTTAGAAATTCGTACGCAACGTGCGAAGGCAGAGCGGCGCCTTCAGTCTAGCCAGAGATTTCCGGAGTTGGACGTTCTAGAAAAGAAGATAGAGACCGTTAAGCGACAGTGGATGGCCTATGAGGACTTATCTCGAGCCATTGATGATGCTCAGGTTTTGTTGGAGGCGTGCTTGCAAGAATGGCAAGCTAAGTTCGGAAAGGCATTAAACAACGAGATGAAATGGGTATTAAGTAAAATTACTTCCTCACAAGCTCAAGAGAGGATCCAAAGAGAACTTGAAGAAGCGAAGAGACATTATTTTGCTTATCGTATGGCTATTGCCCAGTTAACTTTTGGCAGTTCCAGCGAGGTCCCCTTGTTCTTCTCGGTTGGAGCTATAGACGGGGATGAAAAGTTCTGGGTAGATGTCATAGCGTATTTACGCCAATTATCCCTGACTAGGCAGATGATTCTTATCACTACGGATCCGAAATTGGAGGAGAAACTTGTAGGAATTGGTTGGTGTTCCTTATAAATGAGTTCGCAATAATGATTCCGTAATTTTCAAAGGTCGGATTTTAATTGACTTGACTAAGATTGTCTAATAAGTCTTGGTAAAATTTTGCCTTAGCAGTATTGTAGTAGGGGAGCACCCATAAAAACCCTATGCCTAAGGTGATAATTCCTAATATGAACCAGCCGAAAAAACTTAACCATAATCTAAACAGTTTTCCTTTACAGCCAGTCATCATGTGCTTGCTTTGGTTTAAAGCTTCAAATGCGCTTAACTGGGGGTTATCTGTCATAATAAAGTAAGCCATGGAGTACCTTAGATAAGCAATAATTCCAGGAATAATCAATAGCAAAGTCCATAAAATCGTGAAAACTGTAATGATAATATTAAGTACAAAGGCTTTGGAGAAAAATTTAAACCCTCCAAATAAATCCTCAATGATCGGTCCTTCATTCCTGATTAGTTTGATGAAGTACCCCGCAACTCCAAGCGCAATGGGCCCGCCTAAAATTATGCTTAATAAGTTAGAAGTGCCATTAAAAGATTGTGAAGCAGGAACACTTGTAAGTACCCCATTTTGCCAAACATACTGAACTGTCTCAACCACTCCTCCACCAGCCGTTGTTAGAAGCCAAGCGATAAGACTTAAAATTGCAGCTTCAAGCCATTTGCCCTGAAGCTGTTTCTTAGCTCGTAATTTTAATTCACTGTTTGCTTGTAGCATAGCTATCTCCTTTCATACAATTATTTCGAATGAGTACATTATATTATCCCATTTATTCTCATGATACTCAAGAAGATATATAAAACTTATAGGGACGTTGGCGATAGAAAATGATAAAGTAGTGAATAATATTTGTGAAGATAATTTTTGACACTGTGAATATACACTATAAAATTAAGATTGACGTAAGGCAGGTGGATACCATGAGGTTTAAGGAATTTACTTATCAACGACCGGATCTATTGGAGCTCGAAACCATGTTCTCTGATCTATTAGCCAAGTTCGAACGAGCTGAAGATTTTGAACATCAGAATGAGCTGATGGTTTCGATAAATGAGTTGAGAAGCGATTTTGAGTCGATGGAGCAGTTAGTACTGATACGCCATACCGTCGATACGAATGACCCATTTTACGAGGAAGAGCAGACCTTTTTTGACGAAGGTACGCCGATTTATCAGGGTATGATATCCCAATATTATAGGTCTCTGATCAACTCGAAATTTAGGGAAGCCTTAGAATTAAAGTGGGGAAAACAACTTTTTGTCAAAGCTGATCTAACCCTGAAAACCTTTGCCCCGGAAATCATTGAAGACTTGCAACAGGAAAACAAGCTTTCAAGTGATTACACCAAGCTCATCGCTTCGGCAAAGATCATGTTTGAAGGGGCAGAGAGAAATCTACCGGGCATGGTCCCATTTCAGTTGTCGACCGATCGTGCTATGCGGAAGCTAGCCAATGAAGCTAAATACGCTTTTTTTAGCGCGAATGAAGTAAAGCTTGATGAAATCTATGACGGTCTGGTTAAAGTCCGGAACAGTATGGCAGTGAAATTGGGTTATACAAATTTCATAGAACTAGGCTACGCCAGGATGCTTCGCTCGGACTACACTCCAGATATGGTCGCAAACTTCCGACAGCAGGTCAAAGAGTCTATAGTTCCAATGGCTTCTAAATTGAAGGAAAGGCAGAGAAATCGGCTAGGCTCGACGACGCTGCCCTATTACGATGAGAAATTTAATTTTCAAACAGGCAATGCTCGCCCTCAAGGGGATCCAGAATGGATTGTAAATAATGGGCGTCGCATGTATAACGAGTTGTCATCAGAGACCGGCGAATTCTTTCAGTTCATGGTGGATAATGAGTTGATGGATTTAGTCAGTAAAAAGGGTAAAGCCGGAGGGGGTTATTGTACTTATATCAGTCAATATCAGGTGCCCTTTATCTTCTCGAATTTCAATGGCACATCAGGTGATATTGATGTTTTGACGCATGAGGCTGGGCACGCGTTTCAAGTTTATTGCAGTCGCAACTATCAAATTCCAGAATATCATTGGCCTACCTCGGAGGCTGCTGAGATCCACTCGATGAGCATGGAATTTTTCGCTTGGCCTTGGATCGAACTTTTCTTTAAAGACGACACTGCCAAGTATAAGTTCACCCATTTGAGCGAAGCACTACTCTTTATTCCTTATGGGGTTAGTGTTGATGAATTTCAGCATTTTGTTTATGCGCACCCAGAGGCCTCACCACAGGAGCGGAAAACTGCTTGGAGAATGATCGAAAGGAAATACCTACCGCATCGCGATTATGAGGACAACGACTATCTTGAACGTGGTAGTTATTGGCATCAACAAGGGCATATCTTCGGAGATCCATTTTACTATATCGATTACACTTTGGCGCAAATTTGCGCCTTCCAGTTTTGGAAAAGGTCCCGTGAAAATAACGAATCAGCCTGGACAGATTACCTGAGGCTGTGTCAGGCCGGAGGGAGTAAATCTTTTTTGGAACTGGCTGATTTAGCAAACTTGGCGTCTCCATTTCAAGATGGTTGTATTGCATCTGTGGTCAAGGACATCGAAGACTGGCTCAATGAAGTGAATGATTCTAAGCTGTGATTCAAAGACACTATGACACTATCGTGGTAGCGTCCAAGTAACACCTGTTTCTTGGATAGCTACCTTTTCTAGTTGACCAGAGGCTGCTTGGCGAAAACGGGTCATAGGTTCATCCATAGGTTCCTGAGATAGTTTGAAAGCTCCCCAATGCATAGGTATGATCCATTTCGCTGACATTTCCTCGGTCATTTTCCAAGCTTGCTCTGGAGTAGCGTGCTTTTCTTCGAACGATTTCGGAGAGTAGGCTCCGATACCCATGATTGCTAGGTCTATCGGTATTCCTTCGAGTTGTTGTTTGATGAGTTCAGTGTAGCCTGTATCTGCACCGAAAAATATGTTTATGCCGTTTTTAGATAAGAGGAAACTGTTTGCTTCCATACCTTTCCTCCAGGGTATCCGGGCGCCCCAGTGTTTGCCTTCGATTGCTTTAACCTTAACACCGGCTAAGGTCAAAATGTCTTGCCAGTGAAGTTCTTCAATAGATTGATAGTTCATGCCCTTCCACAAAGGAAGCGTATTTTTGGCAGTGACAGCCAGGGTGGTAGTTGATTCTAACTTGCGTAACGTAGGATAATCAAAATGGTCTGTATGAGCGTGGGATACGAGTAATAAATCGATCGGACCAACTTCGTCGCTGTTCAAAGCTGAAGCGATATAACGGCTAGGCCCTATCGTATAGTTGCCGACAGGGGTTATACCAATTTTTGAGTTTAAGGCTGGATCAATGATGATTCTTGCACCGAAGAAATTAATCAGAAAACTGGCATGACCGAGCCAGGCAATCGTGACTTCTTTGTTTGACCATTCTGTTGGAGTAGGGATGAAGTTGGGTTTAATGAGTTTAATTTTATCTTTGTCTTGCTCACTAAATGCGCTATTTATAACGTGAATACCTCCGGTCAGTCCTAGAGCTCCAAGCAGTCCAAGACCAATAAATTTTCGTCGGGTATATAGTTTCGTGGGTTGGCGAGTTGACTCTGTGGTTATTAAATCACTTTGATGCTCCATGTGTATCACTCCTGCTGTTGGTTTAAGAATACATTCGCTTTTTTCTAGTGAAGTCCTGCACGCAGCAAATGATGCAACAGTGAACAAATATCGCGATAGGTTGTCATAGTTCATAATAGTTCGTATCACATAGGTATCAAAGGTAGAAGAAAGGTAAACTATAATTTGAATAGTAAAATAGTCTCTAAAAGGAGAGAATATCACATGACAACAGATAGTGATAATCAAAGAGATGAAATCAGAAGCTTAAGTAAAAAGAGTAGGCTTGAGCAAGCTCTTAGTATAGGGATTAACAGAGTGCCCGAGCTCAAAAAGGAAGAAAAAATGCTATTTCTAGGGGAGTTTAGGGAACGGGTTATTCGAAAACTAACAAAAAATCAGGTTGCTAATCCTTCAGTTTTCCCGGAAATTAAAGAGGCACTTAAAGATAAAAGAACCCTAAGAATGTTAATCAACGGCGACCTAAGTTTCAAATTCACCGATAAATATATTAAACTAGCCAAAAAATTGGGAAAACCATTTACAACGATTCACGATTCCCAGCTAAAAGGAGATACCGGCCTGGTTGTTATCAGCGATCAAGCGATTGATAATGAAAACATCGACATCTAGCATCCTTTATACTGGCCATATAATCGGTTTGGCTATTTGGCAAGATAACTGTTCAAATTTGAATATTGGAGTAGGGCAAAATACAAGCCCTTACCTGTCAGCTATCCACTAGCTGACAGGTAAGGGCTATGCTGTGTTTTCTCCATAAATCAGACTAATTAAGAATTGGATGCTATCTTCCTTTGAAAACAGGGGCTCTTTTTTCGAGAAAGGCGGTGACCCCTTCCCGTAAATCTTCCGTACCACAGCAATAGGTTGATTGTACCTGTTCAAATAGTAGTCCGGCCTCTACGCTGCTTTCGTTAGCCAAATTAATTCCCTTTTTGGCAAAACGTATGGCTGCTGGAGGGAAATTGGCCATCGTATTGACCATCTTCATTGCCCGCTTATTAAGGTCTTCTGGTTTAACTAAGATTTCAATCAGGCCGATTCTCAAGGCCTCTTCAGCATCAATCTCTTCACACCCCATGATAAGACGTTTGGCCTGGCCCATGCCAACGAGATGGGTCAAGCGTGTTGTTCCCCCCATATCCGGTGATAGACCAAAACGTACCTCAGGAATAGAAAATCTTGCATTATCGGCGGCAATTCTTATATCGCAGCCGAGAATAAGTTCGGTGGCGGAACCATAGCAAAAACCGTGAACCGCTGCAATTACAGGTATAGGCAGTTCCTGCCAAAAGGAGTACAAGTTCTGCAACCATACCAGATTATCCATAATAAACTGTGAACTAACACCCTTTAAGAATTTAAGGTCAATTCCAGCTGAAAAGTGGTCACCGTTCGCATTAATGACAATTCCCCCAAGGTCGCGATCTGCCATAATTTCCTTTTGAATCTCCTCTAATTCATAAAGGAAATCGGTACCTACCAGATTGAATCCTTTGGCATTATCCAAAGTTATTATTCCAATTTTACCATCTCTGTTGAAAGCCAAATGTTTTCCATAGCTCATATTATTTCCCCCATCCTCTTAAATCTAATATACTTAGTTGTACTGTAATCTATTTTACTGGGAAAATCTATGGCTTTTCGGCTATTAGTAAAAATAAATGAACAAGCATTCATTAATTCAGAGTGATTCGATATATAATCAAACGATTAAAATTCCTTTGCTTTAATATGGTTGAACCAATTATGACAATTTTTAATATTGCCATAGAAATGTCACAAATAATCTTTGTATTAATGGTAATATATAGATATAGAGGGGGTAGAATTATGAACAAGTATCTATTAATTGCAGATGATAATGATGGCATTCTCGATATATTAAGTACCTATGTCACTAAAGAAGGCTTTTCGCCACTTATAGCGCATGATGGGGAAGAAGCACTTAAAATGTTTGCAGAATATAATCCACTGCTAATACTACTCGATGTTATGATGCCTAAAAAAGACGGTTTTACTGTGTGCAAGGAAATTCGGCAAAGTTCTACAGTCCCTATCATCATGATTACTGCCAAAGGAGAAGATGGAGATCGCATCATGGGGCTAGATATCGGCGCAGATGACTATATCGTAAAACCCTTTAGTCCAGGAGAAGTCATGGCCCGAGTACGTGCTGTCTTAAGACGTCTCGATATCACTGAGGAGCAACGAGAAAATATTATTTGCTATCCCGGGCTAAAAATCAACATTTCCGACTATGAAGTGATGATTGATGAGCAACCGATTGGTCTTACAAAGAAGGAAATAGAAATTTTTTGGCTATTGGCTTCTAACCCAGGGAAGGTTTTCTCTAGGGAGAACCTCTTAAACAGTGTGTGGGGATATGAGTACTTTGGGGATGCTCGTACGGTAGATACTCATATCAAAAGGCTCAGGGCAAAAATTAATATTCCTGAAACCTTGAGTTGGGACATAAAAACCATCTGGGGAGTAGGATATAAATTCGAGGTAAAGCATGTTTAAGAAAAAAATTGCCATAAAATTAACGGCGGGTTTCGTAGGAATTGTGCTTGTCTCAATGATGACCATAGGCATATTATTTATTCAAATGTTTAGACAATATGCCTTTGATAGCCGCGAAGCATCGATGTTATCATATGCGCGAAGTATATCGGAGGTCGTAGCAGAGTACTCACATAGTAACAGCCAAATGCCAGGATTCGGTGGATATTTGCGTTCACTTGATACACTTACTGACTCAAAAGTATGGATTACTGACAGTAAAGGAAACCTCTCCTTAATGTCCGGGATGGGACAAGGAATGGGTCAAGGGATGGGGCAGGGTATGGTCCAAGGTCAAGGTCAAGGTCAGGGTCAGGGTCAGGGTCAAGGTCAAGGTCAAGGTAAGGGTCCGGGCATCGGACAGAATTATTTTAATAACTCTGAACCACTGCCTAATGAGGCTGAAAATGTAATTCAAGAAGTTCTTTCAGGGCGGGAATCCGTCAGTGAAAGCTTTAGTAGCGTCTATAATGAAGCCACGATTACTGTGGGCGTACCGGTCTTCGATTCCAACCATATAATTATTGGCTCGGTTCTGCTTCATTCTCCAGTAACCGGGGTTACAGAAACGTTGAATAGAGCAGTGCGGATTCTGGCTATTAGTCTGTTGTTTGCTTTGATTCTGGCAATAGGTTTGGGAATTTTTTATTCACTCCTTTTTACCCGTCCCTTGAAAGCCATGAACCGTACAGCACTTGAAATTGCGCAGGGAAATTATTCAGCTAGAACCGGAGTTGACCGTTTAGACGAATTGGGGCAGCTCGGGAAATCCCTTGACACTCTCGCCTCTAAACTGGGATCTACCATTAACCAATTGTTTCAGGAGAAAGGAAAGCTTCATGATATTATTTCGAGTATTTCTGAGGGGATCATTGCTTTTGACACGAATCTTAAGCCAGTGAGTGTCAATACAGCTCTCTCAGAAATCATGAATAGACCTAATCCATATTTGCTTGATGACGTTGAAAAAGACCTCAATAATTTTGACATTGAGGCTCAGATCATTAAAGCTATGGAAGGGAAGAAGCCCTCGCAAATACTCATAGATTGGATGGGCAAAAAGCTTAGGTTTACTTTTTCACCTATTCTGGACAACGCTGGAACCGTAACAGGGAGCGTTGCCCTGGTTCAAGATATCAGTGAAAGCGAGCGTCTGGAGCAATTACGCAGGGATTTTGTAGCCAATGTGTCTCATGAATTCCGAACGCCACTAACCGTTATCCGGGGTTCCCTGGAAGCGATGGTTGATGGTACTGTTGAAGACAGTAAAGATGTTGATCGTTACCACCAGCGGATGCTATCAGAAACACACGTCTTAGAACGTTTAGTTGGAGACCTTCTGGAACTTTCTCGCCTTCAATCCGGCAAAATTACAATGAATAAAGAAAGGATTCATTTCCCTAGCCTTCTTGAAGATGCTATTAAAAGTATTCAAACAATTGCCGAGAAAAAGGAAATTAAGATTGACTACTTGTCAGATGAAAATATGCCACTGTTTATAGGTGATTATGACCGTTTGAGGCAATTGTTTGTAATATTCTTGGATAATGCAGTCAAATATTCCCCTAATAGAACTAATGTATCCGTTGAAACACAATTTAACAAGTTTAATACCCTCTCAGTCATAATTAGAGATCAAGGGTATGGTATTACCACAGAAGAACTCACCCATATCTGGGATCGTTTTTACAAAGTTGATACTTCTCGCAAAGGGAATGGTACTGGATTGGGTCTTGCTATTGCGAAACACTTGATTGAGCTTCAGGAGGGTTTAGTAACGGTTCAAAGCGAGGTGGGTAAGGGGACTGTAATAGAAATTAAGTTTAATCTGCCGATGGCTTTGGATATTCTAGTTCCGTAAATGGCCGCCTGTTCAAAAACAGGCGGCCATTTGTCGTCTGAAATAAGTTTAGAGTAGTGTGTATAATAAAATAATTATTCTGAATAGTAGGAATAAATAATTCTACGTAGAATACCTCTATGAGATGGGAAATACATCAAAGGGGGAAAACAAATGAATGAAGCAGTTTTGGAAGCGCGTTCACGTGCCGGTAATAAATTCAAAAACGGCTTGAATTGTTCGGAATCTATTGTACATACTTTTAACGAGATGTTGAACAATCCCTTGAACTCTGAAGCCTTAAAAATGGCAACCGGCTTCGGAGGTGGGTTAGGACATGCTGGTTGTATGTGTGGAGCACTAACTGGTTCAGTCATGATTCTAGGACTTTTCAAGGGTCGCCCAGATCATGGACAAGCAAGAGAACCAGCATACGATCTCGCTCAAGATTTCCACAATCGTTTTATCAATGCCTACGGGTCGACTTGTTGTCGCTCCTTAAACCTGCATGAATTTGATTCACAGGAACACTTGCGTGGTTGCCTAAAACTCACAGGAGGAACCGCTAAGCTACTAATGGAGTTCATTCTAGAAAAAGAGTTAGTAGAGGCTGAATTCTCTTGGCCAACTGTTATTGTTTAAACTAATTAATTATTTCATTTAAACAATTTGAAACAAAGAACGTGTGAAGTAACATCGCACGTTCTTTTTACTTGCACTTGATTCACTATTTCCCATCTAACGGTATCTTAACTAGAAATCTCGTCCCCCAGGCTCCTGTCTCTATTTCAATTGTGCCATCTAGACTACTTATTGCGTTCTTTACCAAGGAAAGTCCGATTCCATGATTAAGCATCTCTTTCGTGGTAAATCCCCATTCAAATAATCGGCCTATAATCGCATCGTCTATACCCTCACCAGTATCTTCCACACTAATAACTAAATCTTCTCCCTGAAAAACATGACAATGGACCTCAGCCAACTCTCGACCACTGAGCGCTTCAAAGGAATTGTCCAATAGATTCCCTATAATCAATACTAACTTGTCGATTTCGATATGCCCTGGCAAATAAGCTAAATAGCAATCTGGATCGAAAAATAACTTCAAATGGAGTTCTTTTGCTCGGCTATATTTGCCTAGGAGAAGTCCTGCTACACTGGCATTCTTAATGTTCTTGCTAATAAATCCGATGATTTCCTGTTGTTCTTCGGTCACTGCAAAAATATAATCTAAGGCTTGTTGATCGTTGCCCAGTTGGAGCAGACCAGCGATTGTGTGCAGCTTGTTTTGAGATTCATGGTTCTGCGCGCGAAGAGCTTCGATGAATGTCTTAACTCCAGTGAGTTCCTCCGCCATTTTCTTCACTTCAGTCTTATCGCGAAAAGTGAGCACAGCTCCCACCATTTTGCCTTCGATTCGAATAGGAAGAATATTAGCTAGAACTAACGTATTATGAATAACCAATTCCCAGTTTTCTCGGATATCTCCACTTAACATTGTTGTTAGCAACCCTGGTAAGCCTATAATTTCCTCTAAGAAAAAACCAATACTTTCTGTATTCATCCCAGTAATTCGACGTGCTTCATTGTTAAGTAAGGTGACCCAGCCTCTGGTGTCAACGGCAATAATTCCCTCTCCCAAGGCTTGAAAAATTGCGACTCTTTCTTCAACAAGTTTAGCAATCTCCTCAGGTTCCATACTAAACATGTTCTTTTTTATGTTTCTTGCCAAATAAAGCGAACCCAAACTGCCTAAAAGAACACCTAAGAGTACGGAAATATATAGTTCAAAACGTAGCGCACTAATAATTTCCTGAATTGTTGGGGTTAGAATGCCTACGGACACCACACCGACCTGTCTAGTTCCCTCGTCAGCTTTGATCGGGACAAATGCTCTGACTGCAGGACCTAGGACCCCAATAGAAGGGGAGAGATATTCCTGGTTTTTCAAGGAAGGTCCTTCATCTCCATCCGTGAAAAGGGTACCAATCCTATCTAGAAGGGGATGGGAGAAACGGACCCGGTTCATATCAAAAATGACTATATAATCTACTTTTGTAGCTAAACGAATTTTTTCTGCTATCGGTTGAATTAGTTTTGATCCTTCCACATGATCAAGATTATCCTGCACATCTTGTAATTGTGCCACAGTCCGAGCAATCGCCATGGCCCGCATACCGATCTCTTGTTCCATCGAACGTGAAATACGCTCGATGATGACGATGCCAACGAGCAAAACAGAACTTAAGACTAACGTGAAAGAAAGCAAGGCGATTTTGGTCCGTAATTTAAAATGCTTCCTTTTCAAACACTCACTCCCTAACCTATAAGAAACTCACATTCTTCTAAAAGGAGAATCTCCTGTCCCAATATGATAATATCATAATTCGCGCTAACATAAAATTTCGTAATAAATATTTGTTATGACCAAAATGACCAAAAACATCAATATGACCAAAAGGTTGATCAATTCAATAAATACTGATAGTTTAGAATTATCAGAATAAATAGAATTAACCACGCAGAGCTATCCGATTCTTGAAGTGCCAAACTGTAGATCATGAGGTAACACATGATGACAAAAAAGCTTATCGTTCTCTTGCTAGTTTTATTACTACTTGGAGGGTGTCGTCCTAGGGTCATTGATGAACAACAAGTCGATAAGAACGAGAAAATTGTGATCAAGTTTTCCCATGTAGTTTCTGAAAACACACCCAAAGGTTTGGCTGCCATGCGGTTTGCTGATTTAGTTAGAGAGAGAACAGGTGGGTATGTTGAAGTACAAGTTTTTCCAGACTCTATGCTTTATAAAGATGGCGAAGAATTCGAAGCCCTAAAAAGTGGAGCAGTTCAGATGTTGGCTCCAGCTACTTCTAAATTATCAACGATGTTTCCAGAATGGCAAGTGTTTGATTTACCCTATGCCTTTCCAGATCTAACTACTGCACACTCTCTGATGGATGGTCCGCTTGTTCAAGAATTGTTTACTGATTTAAAGGTACAAAAGTTTTTGGGCTTAGCTATGTGGGATAGTGGCTTTAAACAGTTTACCAATAACATACGCCCTTTGCGCAAACCGGAGGATTTTAAAGGCTTACACTTTCGAATTATGACTTCGCAAGTTTTAAAGGTTCAATTCGCTGAACTTGGAGCCCAAGCGTCACCAATGCCCTTTAACGATGTCTATCAAGCTCTGATAAACGGGACAGTAGATGCCGAGGAGAACACGATCTCCAATATTTACACTCAAAATTTTGATCATAGTCAAAAGTATTTAACTCTCAGCAATCATGGTTACTTAGGGTACGTTGTACTAACCAATACCGACTTCTGGAATAGCTTACCTCCTGAAGTTTCAAAAATTCTTGAAGAAACTTTGCGCGAGGTGACGATCTGGGAACGGGAAAGAGCTGGGGAAATGAATCAAAAGCAACTCGAGACGTTAGAGCGAGAGGGTAAACTGCAAATTGTCCGTTTAAGTCAAGGGGAACGGTTACAGTTACAAAAGGCCTTAAATCCAGTCTATGATCTTCTTTCTGAGGAAATTGGACCGGATTTGGTATATAAAGTAAGAAAAAATCAAGAAAAAGGAGAGTAGGTAAGTCTTCAGAGGGACATCTACCCAGAACAACTCCAGATGAAATTATATTAAATTAAGAGGGGGAAAAGGATATATGTTTAGCAAAAAGAAATTAGCAGTCCTTTTAAGTGTCACTTTGGCTTTATCCCTAACTGCAGTGGGATGCGGATCCAAACCTAGCTCTACAACTACCGACAAACCCGCTGTCGCCCCAATTGTATTAAAATTTTCTCATGTTGTAACCGCTGATACGCCAAAAGGTAAAGCGGCCGAAAAATTTAAAACATTACTCGAACAGAAAACAGCTGGAAAAATGAAAGTAGAAGTGTATCCTTCATCCCAGCTTTATGGAGATAAGGAAGAGCTGGAACAATGCCAAGCTGGTAATGTCCAAATTATTGCTCCATCCATCACCAAACTTGTTGGTTTGAATCCTAAGATACAATATGTTGACTTGCCTTTCTTGTTCCCAGATAACAAGTCAGTTTATAAGTTCTGGGAATCAGACGCCAATAAGACCCTGATGAATAGCTTCGATAAGTTCTCTCTCAAAGGTCTCGCAATGTGGCCTAATGGTTTCAAGCAATTCACGGATAATAAAAGACCTTTGCTCGCTCCTGAAGATTTCAAAGGTTTAAAATTCCGTACTCAAGCGGGTAAGGTTTTAGAAGCTCAGTTTAAAGGCCTCGGCGCTGGTTCCGCTACAATCGCATTCGGCGAGACTTATGCAGCTTTACAACAAGGGACTGTAGATGGTCAAGAAAATACGTTTAACAATATCGATACTCAGAAATATCAAGAAGTGCAAAAATACCTTTCCGTCACCAATCACGGTCGCCTTGATTACATTGTTCTCATCAACAATACATTCTTCAATGGTTTAGCACCTGATCTTCAAAAGGCTGTACTCGAGTCGATGGCTGAAGCTACAAAATTTGAAATCGAGCAAGCAGAACTATTGGATAAAGTAAGTCTTGAGAACCTTAAAAAAGGTGGAAAGATGCAAATTACCGAGTTAACACCAGCACAACTTGGAGTATTCCAGAAGTTAATGGAACCAATCTACACTCAGTTTGAAAGTATGATTAGTAAAGAAGTTATTGATGCTGCCAAAAATGCTTCGAAGTAATTATCGGCATAGAACTTATACTGACTGACGGTATAATAAGGCCTTCTTTTCAGGAGGCCTTCTCCTTTGAAAATTGAATTCATTGTTTCGTATTTACTTTAAAGACTGAGGTGAAGATCATGAAAAAATTCTGGAAGGCCTTTGCATTTATTGAAGACATTACATCTGGAGGTTTATTGTTTCTGGGAGTCACGGTCATTTTTTACGGTGTAATCATGCGCTATGTCTTTAATGATGCGCGTTCCTGGGTCGATGAAATATCGCAATACATGATTATCTGGGGTACCTTAATAGGAACTAGTGTTGCTCTGCGTAATGATCATCACATTAAAGTGGATATGCTTTTTGATAAATTCCCAAATAGAGTTAAGTATTTTGTAACTCTATTTGCTCATGCTGTGGGGATCAGCTTTGGGTTATTTCTAATATATTACGGTTCAGGTTTAGTTAAATTTACCTATATCTCTGGTCAGTTATCGACTGATGTTGGAATCCCACTTTACAAAGTTTACAGCATCCTTCCACTTATGGGCTTCCTGTTAACTTTCCGCTTTTTTGTTAAATTATATAACTCGATCAAAGACAAAGGTCGGGATTGGAAGGCTCTAGAGGCGGAAAGGAAGGTGGATCTCGGATGACCGTAGTACTTCTGTTTGGCATATTTATTGCCTTATTTCTATTAAATGTTCCGATCGCCATTAGCCTCGCCATCTCGACAATTGCCGTGATCGCGACTACCGAAAATTTTAATATGATTATGCTAACTCAAAGAATGTTTGCAGGCTTAAACTCAGCCCCGTTGATGGCTATACCAGGATTTGTGCTAGCCGGAGTCTTGATGGCCCGCGGCGGAGTTTCTAAATACCTCATTGAGAGTTTACGCTCCTGGATTGGACACTTACCGGGTGGGTTATCGGTCGTAACAATTCTCTCGTGTATGATCTTTGCCGCTATTTCGGGTTCTAGCCCCGCTACAGCAGCTGCCATCGGGGCGATCATGTTACCTGCTCTAATAGAGGGCGGTTATCCCAAACGTTATGCTATGGGACTGATCGCAGCAGCAGGAACCTTGGGTATCTTGATTCCCCCCAGCATCCCGTTGATTGTTTTTGGGGTGACCTCAGATGTATCGATTGGCAAATTATTTATGGCGGGAATTCTTCCGGGTCTCTTCTTAGGTGGTGTTCTCCTGGTCTCGGCTATAGTTTATGCAAAGAAGAACAATTACGGCCGGGGGAAAAAATATACCATGTCTGAGCGTGGGAAGGCTAGTCTTAAAGCCGTCCCAGGAGCCTTCTTGCCAGTGCTTATTCTGGGGAGTATCTATACAGGCGTTTGTACACCGACTGAATCTGCAGTGATCGCAGTTTTTTACACCATAATTGTCTCAATATTTATTTACAAGGAATTAGGTTGGAAAGACATTCGACCAGTTTTAGTCGATACCATCAACACAACTTCAATGATCTTTATGATTATCTCAGCAGCTATGCTGTTTGCCCTGTTCCTTACCAACAATCAGGTTCCTAATCACGTAGCTGGTTGGATTTCGGACAGTAATCTCAATAAATGGGCATTCTTTGCAGTTGTCAACATTATGTTTTTTATCATGGGTACGTTTCTCGAAGCGGTTTCGATCATTCTCATCACCCTACCGATTTTGCTTCCTATCATCAGACATCTCGGGATCGATCCTATCCACTTTGCCATTGTTATGACGGTGAATATGGAGTTGGCGATGATTACACCTCCTGTTGGCTTGAACCTATTTGTAGTGAGTTCTATGGCCAAAGAACCTTTGGGAGAAGTAGTGAGAGGGGTAATACCTTTTATTTTCCTCATGATAGCCGCATTGATACTCTTCGTTATATGGCCGGATATATCTCTTTACCTTCCCAATACACTCATGAAATAAATAATGTGCTCTAAATAAACTGACATATTAAAGATAGTGGTTGAGGATGACGATCCTTAACCACTATCTTATCCTTGAGTTACTTCATGAAAGCTAATAGGAAAAATAGTGCCACGTTCCTCTTTACTTAGGTCATCAAAGGTCTATCTTAGTGTGAAGGTGGAGAAGAAATGAAAATTAGAACAAAGTTACTCAGTGCAATGTTCGCTGTGATTGTCATTTTCGTAGTTGGCAATGTTTATACTCTTCTAAATATTAATACCATGCAAAAAGGGGTTACTGAGATTAATCAAAGGCAATTGCCAAGTGTAGCAGATATGGGGATTTTAAATCGGGATATTTCAGACGTTCCGAGACTCGTTGAAGCTTACGTTTTGGAAACAGACGAACAAGCGATGATGGCTATAGACACTAATCTTAATGCTGTGTTAGAGGACATAATCAAAACACGTAAGCATTATGAAACATACATTGTTGGTACAGAAGAACGGCAGTTATACGAAAAATTCTCAACGAATTGGGACGCCTATCTTTCGCAAATACCGGCGATTTTAGTTGATGGCAAAGTTAACAACTTTGAGGCAGCGAAAAATAAGATTGGAACCTCCAACTTATACTGGGAAACCGTCAGTGTAACCTTAGATGCGATTAGTAGTATTAGTCAACAGAACGCCGATCAAGTAACCCAAGACAGTATTACTGCGGCCGCTAGAGCTAAGCTATGGAGTATAATCTTGTCCCTAATTGCGTGCATATTAGGTTTATTAATTGCTTTCATCTTATCAAATAGTATCACACGGGCTTTATCTAGTTTAGGGCGATCAATTACTAAGATAGCAGATGGTGACTTGACGGAGCAAGTTGCCGTGACTTCTAAGGATGAATTAGGTGAATTAGCCAAAGTCTTCAATAGAATGAGTTATGACCTGCGCAGTATGATCAAGGAGGTCGTTGACACTGCAAGTAGTTTAGGCGCTGCTAGTGAGGAATTATCTGCTGTGGCAGAGGAAGCCAGCGCGTCTAGTGAACAAGTTTCCACAACGCTCAATATTCTTGCAGAAGGAGCGACAAATCAAGCTATGTCAGTCTCGGACACCAGCGTATTAATCAATCAAATGTCGTCAAATTCTCAACAGGTAGCCACGAATGCTGAGACCGTTAGCCATAGTAGTGGAAATGCTGTCCAAGCAGCTCTGATCGGGGCTCGTCAGGTAGAACAAGCTATTATAAAAATACAACAAATTAAAGAGATCTCTGGCCAAACAGCCGAAGTTATTTTGATATTAAGTGATCAATCTACTCAAATCGTGAAAATTGTTGAGGTTATCACGGGGATTGCTGAGCAAACTAATTTATTAGCATTAAATGCAGCGATTGAAGCTGCGCGCGCGGGGGAACAGGGAAGAGGCTTCGCTGTTGTCGCTGAAGAAGTCCGGAAGCTTGCGGAACAATCATCGAGTTCAGCCAAGCAAATCATTTCTTTAGTCGGTAACATCCAACGAGAGACTGACCGTGCCCTCAAAGTTATGGAAAAAGGAAAGATCGGAGTGAACGCCGGAGTTGAGGCGGTTACAATAGCAGGTGCTTCATTTAATACTATTGTAGCTGAAATTGAGACAGTGGTTGAACAGATTCGACAGGTGTCGGTCGCAGCTAAGTATCTGGCCAGTGGAACCGTACAAGCCGTCGAATCAATTGGCGGTATCGGTATCATAACCGAACAAGCAGCAGCAAGTACAGAAGAAGTTTCCGCTTCTGCAGAAGAGCAGACTGCCATAATGATTTCGGTGAGTCAATCCGCTGAAGCCTTAGCAAAACTTGGAGAAGGTCTAACCCGATTAGTAAGCAAATTTAGAGTTTAAAGTTAATAGCGCCTCTTCTATGCTATTGAAATGTTTCCCGTTGTTTATGATGGGAATTACTGCTATAGTACTATATGTAATCCTCAGAAAAGCATCATTGCAGGACCGTGATGGAGTACGAGGATTTTTTCTTCAATTTGAGGAGGGACATATTTGATCCTAAAAGCATTGAAAGATTATAGCGATAATGTAGTGAATGAAATGCATCACCTAGAGCAGATTTGTAAAGACCGAGATAAGCTTAAGGGGAGCATATTTGTGGATACAACTATGAATTTTAATCAGGATATGAAGAGTATCTTTCTGATGTATGACGGTAACCAGTTAATCAGTTTACTGACAATGTTTATGCCAAATCAACATGAAGCAGAAATCACAGCCTTGACGTTACCATCCCATCGGGGCAAAGGATATTTTGCGGAGTTATTAGCTAAGGCCGTAGAGGAACTCAGAAATTATGGAATTCCGGAAGTTCTTTTTGTCATTGAGAGTCAATCTAAGACGGGTAAACATGTTGTCACACAGCTTGGGGCTCAGTACGATTTTACAGAATACTCTTTGAGATTAGATCAGAAGAAGTATGTACCACTGACCTCTAATCGCTTGGAATATCTCAAACCGAGTAGCAAGGACCTTCAGAAACTGATCGATACAAGCATGAGAATTTTCGAAGATAGTTATGAAGATGCACAAGGAATGATTATGAATATATTCAAATCTGCAACGCGCGACCAATACCTTGGGATTCTGAATGATGAAATTATCGGAATGGGATCATCAAGCCGAGATGGAGATGAAGTATCAATATTTGGGTTTGGTGTTACACCAGAATTTCGTAATAAGGGATACGGGTTTGAGCTTCTCCATCTCATTGTGGTCCAACTTAGACAAAGTGGTATACGCGAAATAGTTATTGAGGTCGACAGTGGTAACGCACCCGCGTTCAACCTTTATCAAAAGTTTGGCTTTCAAATTGAATCTGCCTTTGAGTATTATCGGAAAAAGACAAGGGACCTTTAGTGAATGAATGGACTTCTCATATAAAGAGCCTGTATTCCTTTATCAAATGGAATACAGGCTCTTTATATGTGCACTTCATAGAAACTGCACGATATAATTCACTCTGAGACTATGCCTTGACGATTAAGGTCGTTTTGATTCATAATGATATAAAAAATATTTGTACTCCTACTGGATAAATGACCTGAATTAGAGTAGAATCACTATGTTGTAAATAATGAAGAGATGAACTTTGGTATCTTATTCTTTCATTATGCATTAACTTACTTATAAAATTAAAATGGAGTGTTAGAAGGAGCATAGAATATGCGATTTTTTGCAAAAAAATTGCCACATCTAAATTTAAGCGCGCTGATTTTCGGTAATCCCTTGAAGAGCCAAAATGCTGAAGAACACAAGGTTGGCATTTTGGCTAGTATCCCAATCTTCGGGTCATCAATTATTTCTTCGCAGGGTTATTCTGTGGACGAAATGCTATATGTACTAGTCGGTTTAGGAGCTGTCGGGTTTGCACAAGTGTCCAAGGTTTCTTTAGGAGTTATCCTCTTGCTAATTAGCATTATGTTAGTTTATAGAAAAGCTATCCAAAAGTATCCAAAGGGTGGCGGGTCATACACAATTGCTCGAGAGTTTCTCGGGGTAAATTATGGTTTATTGGCAGGGGCGGGTTTGACTTTAGACTATATTTTAACAGTTGCAGTGAGTGTCAGCTCCGCTGTTGAAAATATTACTGGCGTAATACCTTGGTTAGCAACGACCCCCAATCATAAAGTAGTAGCCATTGTTGCAATCATTATTTTTATGACGATCGTTAATCTAAGAGGATTAAAGGAATCAGCGGCTTTATTTGCCTTACCTGTCTATTTCTATCTTTTCAGCGTATTAGCCTTAGTAGGTGTTGGAGTTTATAAAATAGTAGTGTTTGGAGTCGACCCAGCAATGGTCACCCCACCTATTGCAACGCCCACTCATGCGCTTACTCTATTCGTAGTTCTTAGAGCATTAGCAGGAGGTACTACAGCATTAACTGGGATAGAAGCAATTAGTAATGGAGTTGCAGCCTATAAAGCACCTGCACAAAAGAAAGCGATCTTGACCCTGTTTGTTCTTGGTGTCATTGTGGCGGTTGGATTAAGTGGTCTCTCCTTTTTAGCTAGCAAATACCATATTATTCCTACTCCACATAATACCGTTATGAATCAATTGGGGCTAATTGTTTATGGTCAGACTATAATGTATTATATACTGATGGTGTGTTCTGCTTTAATCCTAGTTATTGCAGCGAATACTTCCTTTGCAGGGTTGCCTATTCTCTTGAATTTGATGGCTAGAGATGGTTATGCTCCACGTTACTTTAAAAACCTTGGAGATCGCTTAGTCTATGATAAAGGGATCTGGCTATTAACGATTATAGGAATCTTGTTAGTCATAATCTTCAAAGGAGACACCCACTTAATGATTCCGTTATATGCTGTTGGTGTGCTTATAGGTTTTGCATTAACTGGGATTGGTCTTGCAAAGCATACCTTTGAAGTAAGAGATCGTAATTGGCTTGGGGATTTTGCAATCTTTGGTTTTGGCGGAATAGTGTCCTCCATTATATTTATGGTCTTTTTAATCACGAAATTCAGAGAGGGAGCATGGATTGTTGCTATTGTTCTGCCAGCAATGATGGTTTTTTTCAAGCATGTGCATACTGTATATGAAGTCGAGAAAGATTCAATTCACCCCTCGACCTCAGATATTGAACTATTTGCTCACCGAATTGCAGAAATTAATCAACGAAGACAATCAAGCGACTTATCCGAATATTGTAATAAGAGTATAGTACCTGTCTTTGATATTAATAGGGTGGTTTTGAAAGCATTGCTATATGCGTTTGAATCTACTCCGCTGGTTACTGCAGTACATATTGCGTCTGATATGGAAAGAGCGGAGAAGCTTCGGAAGCACTGGATTGAGAGTAATATTGGGATCGAACTTGAAATCATCGAGTCACCTTATAGATCCGTTGTAAAAGATATTATTAATTATATCGATCAGGTGGAGTCTGATCCACGTTGGACATCAATCACGGTTGTTATTCCAGAATACGTACCTAGTAAATTATTACAGAATTTTCTTCATAACCAGACGGGACAATTACTCAAGCTCATACTATATCTGAGAAAAAATATCTATGTTACGAGCATACCTTATCACCCGCCAGTGAAGAAACAAAAACTTGAGTAGATAATCGTTTCGGCGAGGTTCTGATATGAAAAATTATTCACTATTATAAACAAAAGGAGCTAATATGGAATTAATAACTGGTTTGATTGATTTTATTCTTCATGTCGATGTACACCTAGTTGAAATAATTAGGGAATACGGAACTTGGACCTATTTGGTTCTCTTTATGATTATTTTCAGCGAAACTGGATTTGTGGTTACTCCCTTTCTTCCAGGAGACTCATTACTTTTTGTGATTGGGGCTCTGGGAGCAACGGGTGCCTTAAACTTCAAGCTTACTCTTATACTTCTAATTATTGCAGCAATCGGAGGGAACACCTTAAACTACTTTATTGGCAGAATACTTGGAGATAAGATTCTTTCCATGAAAAATTCTCGCTTAATCAAGAAAGAATATCTGCATAAAACTCAAGCATTTTATAAAAAGCATGGTGGCAAGGCAATAATTCTATCTAGGTTTATACCAATAATACGAACATTTGCGCCTTTTGTTGCTGGGATCGGTAAAATGAATTTCATAAAATTTTGTTTCTTTAACATAATCGGTGGCTTGGCCTGGGTCTTGTTATTTATGTTTGCTGGGTTCTTCTTTGGCAATTTTGAACCGGTAAAAAATAATTTCACGTATGTAATATTTGGGATTATCTTTGTTTCTTTACTCCCGACAGTTATTCCGTATATTCGGAGTAAACTTAAATAAGTGATAACTTCAGTGTCTGCGTTTACAATCCATCATAACATTATACTTGAGAAGATTTTCAGATAGTTCTTGTTTCGTGATAGTGACGAAATCTCTTGGTATGTTCAAATCGTCGTTAGCCGACGGATTCGAACTGGAGGCGTTTTCTGAGGTGTCTTGATCGAGGTAGCCTGAGTTTTTAAGCACAATATATGCTGACCTTAGTTTACGGGGTAAAAAATATAGGTTCTTAATCTTTAAGGGCTTTCCTGTACCAGGAAGGTTTTTATTATCCCCCCTCGCTATAGCCTCCAGAATTCTTCGTTCTGTGAGATTGCTAAAAATATCTTTCATATTGGTATCCCCCTCGCGATGAAATTGATCGTTAGATGACGAGTTCACTTCGACAATGTATTATATGATGACTAGGAATTATATTTCACTCTAAGAGATGTACCCACAGGAAAACTGTCTCTAAATAATTATTACATTGCCCCTAGAGTAGGACTAAGAAGCTAATGATTGAGGCAAAATGGATATAGGGATGCAATAGTTCCTTTTTTGAAGTTCATGATAGTAAGGAGAGAATTTGTGAGAAAATCAATAATCTATTTCAACTCCATTTCGCTAATTTTTGTTTTAATTCTTAGTGGCTGCGGAAGTCAGACCTTTCCTTCGAACGATAAAAACTCTTCAACTGTGGAGAATTCCGCTGCTCAGCAGGCAATGACTGTACCTGTCTACAAGCGAACAGAGATTATTTCATCACCGGATGAAGCAAGACAACTCCTTATTGATGGCAACGAGCGTTTCACGTCCGGTAAGCCTTTGAGTAAGGACCTCAGTTCCACAAAACGAGAGGATTTAATGAGGAACGGGCAGCACCCGTTTGCGGTCATTGTGAGTTGTTCAGATTCGAGGGTTCCTCCAGAACTACTGTTTGATCAAGCGCTTGGGGACTTATTTGTAGTACGTGTGGCTGGAAATGTTGTAACCCCAGTTGAATTAGGAAGTATTGAGTATGCTGTTGAACATTTGAAGACTCCCTTGGTTGTAGTTCTTGGTCATGAGGAATGTGGAGCGGTCACTGCTGCCGTTCAGGGAGGAGAAACACACGGTAGTATTGGTGCAATTATCGAAAAAATTAAGCCTGCTGTCGATCAAGCCAAAGCTATGAAATTATCAGGCCAAGAGTTAATTGAAATGAGTACGGAGCTTAATATGCAAAACGCCCTGAGGGATATCTCCAAGAGTCCCATTATTAAAGAAGGCGTAGAAGTGAATCATGTTAAAATGATAGGCATAAAATATGATTTGGATGAGGGGATATTAAGGTTTAGTAATGAGTAATTCTTCATAAGTAAGCTAGACCGTATTTATACGCTCTAGCTTTTTGTGTTTTCTCCATTTGAATCCTCACTTAGAATGTAATAAGATATAATTTAGTTATTGATATTACTTATTGTATTAATCTTCCGTTAAGAGATTGGAAAAATTGTTTTTCTAAATAACGCTACAAGGATAAGGTGAGTATCATGCCACTACCTGAAAATAATTTATTATTTGGGTTTGCACCAAAATTGACCGTCGAACAGCAAGAATATGTTAACGCAATATTTGATTATCAATTAGTCATGGTAAACGCCAAAGCAGGAACTGGAAAAACAACTCTGGCGGTGGCATGCGCAAAAATTTTCAAAAAGCCTTTAACCTATATTTTTAACCCTGTACAAGAATCCTCCATGGGATTTAGACCCGGCACACAGTCTGAGAAGGAAAGTATCTATCATCAGCCGCTCATAGACGCTCTTTTAGAAATCAATGAAAACCCCGTCCAGTGTGTTTATAATGAAGAAGTTTTGGCTAATGAAGCACTTCGTAGAAAGGTAACTGTAAAACGAGTGATGGATAACATTTGGTGTTACCCTAAAAGCCCTTTATTCCTTAGGGGAACTAATCTCAAAGATATGACCATTATCATCGATGAAGCTCAGAATTTCACGATTATGGAATTACGAAAAATATTTACTCGCATACATGATTCATGTAAAGTCATTTGTATCGGACATTCAGGGCAAGTAGATATACCTGTCGCGAAAAGTGGTTTTGTCCCGTATATGGAACACTTTAAGGATCAGCCGTATTGCAAGATTCTTACACTGACTAAAAATTTCCGTGGGGAATTAGCAAATTGGGCAGACACATTAAAGTGAAAAAGCAAAATGCTATGGTCCTATACATAATTGTACAGGCGAAGGATGTTATTACTCTATATAATTAGAAAAAGTGATGGAGGATTGTGGATTGTATGGGATCACAAGCAGTTAAAAGAATTTACGTCGAAAAAAAATCCGGCTATGATATTGATGCTCAGGGTCTCTACAATGATGTATTAGAAAATCTAGGCATCGAAGGGTTAGAAGGGATAAGAAGCGTTAACCGGTATGATATTTCTGGGGTTACGGATGAGGAATATGCTAAGTCCCGCTTTATTATTTTTGCCGAGCCTCCGCTTGATACAGTGTTTGATGAGCATCTTGAGATTCCTACTGAGGATCTGATTTTCGCCATGGAATACCTGCCAGGTCAATATGATCAGCGGGCAGATTCTGCTGCTCAGTGCGTACAAATTCTAACTCAAAAAGATCGACCCACTATTGCTTCAGCTAAAGTGATCATAATTAAGGGCCAAATTTCCGGTGAAGATTTCCAGAGAATAAAGGATTATTGCATTAACCCAGTCGAAGCACGGGAAGCTTCCCTAGAAAAACCAGAAAGTTTGGAGTTCGAACCAGTGATTCCGCCTGATGTAGAAATTATGGATCGTTTTATTGAGAAAACGCCTAGCGAGTTGACAGTGTTTTTCCAAGAAACCGGTTTAGCGATGAGTTATGAGGATTTGACGTTCTGTCAGAGTTATTTCTGCGATACGGAGAAACGAAATCCGACGATTACAGAGATCCGGGTGATTGATACTTACTGGTCGGATCATTGTCGCCATACGACGTTCAATACCCAGATCGAAGAAGTTTCGATAGCGAACGGGGATTTCGGCTACCCAATAACCGATGCTTACAAAGAATACCTTACGTCTAGGAAGTATGTATATGGTGAAAACACAACAGATCGAGATGTCTGTCTTATGGATATTGGTGTTATAGGTGTGAAAGAACTGAAGAAGAGGGGGCTTTTAGCAGACCTTGATGAATCAGAGGAGATCAATGCCTGTAGTATTGTCGTGAATGCTGATATCAACGGACAAAGTGAAGAGTGGCTCGTGATGTTTAAGAATGAAACCCATAATCATCCAACGGAAATTGAACCGTTCGGTGGAGCTGCTACCTGTTTGGGTGGAGCCATACGTGATCCTTTATCCGGCCGCACGTATGTTTACCAAGCTATGCGAGTAACCGGGAGCGGAGACCCAAGGGCGAAGCTAAAAGAGACATTATCCGGAAAGTTGCCCCAAAGAAAGATCACCAGGGGCGCGGCATCGGGTTACAGTTCCTACGGTAATCAAATCGGAATTGCCACAGGACAAGTTGCGGAATTCTATCATGAAGGCTTCGTAGCCAAACGGATGGAAATCGGGGCTGTGATCGCTGCTGCTCCCCGTAAAAACGTGATGCGGAAAGTTCCTGAACCCGGGGATGTTGTGGTTTTGGTCGGTGGTAGAACTGGTCGAGATGGGTGTGGCGGTGCAACAGGCTCTTCTAAAGAACACACCTGTGAGTCCTTACTGACCTGTGGAGCGGAAGTGCAAAAAGGAAACCCTCCTACAGAGCGTAAGATCCAAAGACTTTTTCGTAACCCTAAGGTAAGTACGCTCATTAAACGATGTAATGATTTCGGTGCAGGTGGCGTTGCGGTAGCAATCGGAGAATTAACCGAGGGCTTAGAAATCAATCTCGATAGTGTTCCTAAAAAATATGATGGCCTTGACGGGACTGAACTTGCAATTTCTGAATCGCAGGAACGCATGGCCGTTGTAATTTCACAGGAAGACTTAGAGACGTTTGTAAGGTATGCCCAGGAAGAAAACCTCGAAGCAACGTTAGTAGCTAAAGTTAGTGATAATCCCAGACTAAAGATGCTTTGGCGAGGACAGGCTATAGTCGATGTCAGCAGGGACTTTCTCAACACCAATGGAGTTAAGCAGAAAACACGTGTCTCAGTGAAGCTTCCTGACGCCACTCTCAACTACTTTAAGAGGTCCCCAGAATCAGTGGAGAAATTAGAGCCGGTTTCTGAAAATGTTTCCATGCTTAAAGAGAAATGGTTGCTCAATTTAACAGACTTGAATGTCTGTAGTCAGAAAGGGTTAGTCGAGAGGTTTGACAGTAGTATCGGAATGTCCTCAGTCTTGATGCCGTTGGGCGGTAAGTATCAAACGACCCCGGCAGAAGGCATGGTGGCAAAACTCCCTGTGCTGTCTGGAGAAACCAATACTGTGACGATGATGACTTATGGCTATAATCCGCAATTAGCTATGTGGAGTCCGTTCCACGGCGCTTTATATGCCGTTGTTGATGCTGTCACTAAAATTGTGGCCTTGGGAGGGGATTATAGCCAAGTACGACTTACCCTGCAAGAATATTTTGAAAAACTTGGAACTAATCCTGAAAAATGGGGAAAACCCTTTAGTGCTTTACTCGGAGCATTCTATGCTCAGAAAAAACTGGGTATCCCTGCCATCGGAGGTAAAGATAGTATGTCCGGGACCTTCATGGATTTGAATGTTCCTCCAACCTTGGTTGCCTTTGCTGTCAATGTTACCCGCGCAGATCTAGTTATCTCCCAAGAGTTTAAAAGAATCGGCAGTCAAGTGGTCTTGGTATCTGCTGAGCGCAATGAACATGAAGTCCCAAATTTTGAGCATCTAATTAAGAATTATCAAAAGATCAACGAGTTGATCCATTCTGGAAGAGTTTTAGCGACGCATACCGTTAGAATAGGAGGACTGGCTGCTGCACTCAGCAAAATGTCTTTTGGCAATCGAATTGGGATAGCTTTTAACTGTCCGATCGATAGCAAGAGCTTGTTTACAGTTGACTATGGGTCAATCGTCTTAGAAATGGGTGCACAAGTGAATTTAGACGAGGTTTTCGGTGAGGTAGAGTATAAACTGCTGGGTCTCACACAGGAAAAACCAGTGATCACGGTTAATGGTGTAGATATTGAGCTGGAGATTGCGTTACGGGCTTGGGAAAAGCCCCTAGAAAAAATCTTCCCCACTCAGACGGCAAAAGTCGCTGACCCGGTCGTGTTGAGTTATGCTCTACGAAATACTCATAGGGCGTCGATAAAAATAGCCAGGCCGAGAATCTTTATACCGATATTTCCCGGCACCAACTGCGAATACGATTCGTCAAAGGCTTTTGAGAAAGCCGGGGGTCATGTTGAAACTTTGGTGATCAGAAACCTAACAGCTAAAGATGTAGAACAATCCATCAAAGAGATAATTAAACAGATTGAGCAGGCTCAAATAGTCATGCTCCCGGGTGGCTTCAGTTCCGGAGATGAACCAGACGGTTCTGGAAAATTCATTGCCACTATGTTCAGAAATCCTCGGATCAAAGAAGCTATATTAGAGTTAACAAAACAGCGCGACGGATTAATGCTAGGGATCTGCAATGGATTTCAAGCGCTGATAAAACTAGGCCTCGTTCCGTACGGAGAGATCAGAGATTTATCTGAGGATTCACCGACCCTCACCTATAACAAAATTGGACGTCACGTTTCCTGCATGGTTCAGACTAAAGTTGTTTCCACCTTATCCCCGTGGTTTAGTGGGGTTGATCTGGGTGACGTTCATACTGTAGCAATCTCACACGGAGAGGGACGGTTTGTAGCTTCTAACGAAGTGATCCAGACGTTGATTACTAATGGCCAAATTGCTACTCAATATGTCGACCTTACCGGGAACCCGAGCAATGATATTATCTATACTCCAAATGGTTCTTACGAGGCAATTGAAGGGATTACAAGCCCAGATGGACGAATATTAGGAAAGATGGCCCATTCCGAAAGAACTGGAAAGGGAGTAGCCATAAATGTCCCTGGGAATCAGTATCAACCAATTTTTACGGGTGGAGTAAACTACTTCAGAGGATAAGAACGTGTCTTCATGAAGATTCTACCTTCATAACACCTATTATTTATCCTTCACTCTTACTTCTGCAGGTTTATTTAGGTGCCTGTCGAATTCTAAGATATAGAGACTGTTTATTAATCAAATAGGAGATGAAAATTAGTGAAAACTAGTCAATTTGAAGGCGCTATTATCGATGAACAAGGTCAAAAGTTTGCGGTTGTTTCCGTCCAGCCAGCGGTATTTCAAAATGCAACGGATGCAACTATGATTATCAAGGCATTGCTTCCTGCCTTTAAAGGAATGCCAGTCGTTCTGGTGACAAAAAATAAAGAGGGCGCTCCAGCTTATTACGGACGGTCAGACCTAGTCCTACTCCTCGATAATGTCAACCTTAATGAAGCATCTTGGAGTCAAGTATCCGCAGAGATTAACTTAAGTAATGATTCTTGCCCATCGAAAGATGGTATAAAAATTGATGTCTAAGAATGGACGCTTGGACAAACTTACGTAAAATACTACATGTAGATATGGATGCCTTCTACGCCTCCGTGGAGCAGCGAGACGATCCGTCCCTGCTCGGTAAGCCGGTGGTGGTGGGAGGCAGACTTAACAGCAGAGGCGTGGTTTCTGCTGCCTCTTATGAAGCACGCAAATTCGGAATTCACTCTGCTATGCCTATGGCAGAGGTCTATCGACGTTGTCCTCATGCGGTTTGCTTGCCGGTAAATATGCTTAAGTATGGGGAAGTATCCAAGCAAATACGGGAGATATTTTTAACATATACTCCAATGGTAGAGCCGCTTTCTTTGGATGAGGCTTTTTTAGACGTTACTGGATCAACAAGCCTATTTGGTCCTGCGGATAAAATTGCGCTTATAATTAAACAACGTATCCAAGAAGAACTTAACTTGACAGCCTCGGTTGGCTTTGCCTGCAATAAATTTCTGGCTAAGCTTGCCTCCGACTTACAGAAACCAGATGGATTCGTCGTTGTTCAGCCGGATAAAGTTCAGGAGTTTCTTGACCCACTGTCTGTGGAGCGGATTTGGGGAGTCGGTAAAAAAACAGCAGAGCAATTACACTCTCTCAATATTAGAACGGTTCGTGACTTGCGGAAGTTGGAGCAGGGATACTTAACTCAGTTACTGGGGGTCATAGGAAGTCAGTTATACCTCTTGGCTCGGGGAATTGATGATCGGCCTGTGGAAAGCGATAGGACTGTTAAATCGATTGGTCGTGAGACTACTTTTGCCACAGATATTGCCGACCGGGATCTCTTGGAGACGGTTTTACTAAAGCTTTCCGTTGATGTGGGACGGAGAGCACGCAAAGAATCGCTTAGAGCTAAAACTATAACCTTGAAAGTAAGGTATAACGATTTTCGGGCAGTCTCTCGATCTCATACCTTAACACGGGCAAGCAACCTTGATAATGTGATTTACCACGAAGTTTGTCACTTGTTAGGAGAGGTTTCGTTAAAGCAACCTCTCCGGTTAATTGGCGTCACGCTAAGTAACCTGACTGATCAAGATGTAAATCAACTCTCTTTGTTTTCTGAACCGAGTCAAGATAGTGAACACCTAACTAAGGTCATGGATTCTGTTAAAGAGAAATACGGAGAAACAAGTATTACTCGGGCGAGACTCTTGAGACCTAAATTGTTGAATCCTAACTATTAGTAAAGACAATATCAATTTGATCTCGATCTCTTATCTTTTGAAGGAGTAATGAATAATGATTAATCGCGAACGATTATTAGCGGAGTTTTTTGAACTTGCGAGAATTGATTCTCCTACCAAAAATGAGCGACAAATTGCTGATATACTCAAAAAGCGCCTTGAAAATTTGAACATGATAGTGACAGAAGACCAAGCTGGTGTTGTGATAGGTGGTAATTGTGGCAATGTTTTTGCCTACTTACAAGGTACCCTTCCTGAGGCTCCAGTTGTGCTATTTTCAGCACATATGGACACAGTAGACCCTTGTATTGGTATCGAACCGGTGCTTCAAAATGGATTGATTACCTCAGCGGGTTCTACGATTCTAGGGGCCGATGATAAATCTGGAATTGCACCAATCCTGGAGGCTCTGAGAACTGTCCAAGAGTCGAATATGCCCCATGGAGATATTCAAGTTATCTTCAGTGTAGCCGAAGAAGGCGGACTTAATGGATCCAAAAATATGAGCAAAACTTGGTTGAAAGCTGACTTGGGATTTGTCTTAGACACTGGTGGTCAACCAGGGACAATTATTCTCGAGGCACCAGGGCAAGATCGAATTAACGTAACAATTAAGGGTAAGGCCTCCCATGCAGGAGCAGATCCGGAAAATGGAATTAGTGCAATTGTTGTAGCAGCTAAAGCGATCTCCAGCATGCATACAGGTCGCATAGATGAGGAGACGACTTCCAATATTGGTACGATTAAGGGCGGACGAGCTACGAACATTGTAGCTGAGAGAGTGGAAATAACGTGTGAATCAAGAAGCCGCAACATTGAAAAACTCGAGCGACTAACGGCCCAGATGTGCAATACGTTTAACCAATGCGTTGCGGAGGCAGGAGCATCAGCCGAAATTGAAGTACTAAGGCTGTATGACCCATTTAAACTCGATGAGTTATCACAAATTGCCCAACTTTCTGCTCAAGCAGCTCAGGCCGCAGGTTTAACAGCAATCTTCGGGCCAACCGGCGGGGGAAGCGATGCGAATTATTATAACCGCTATGGTGTTCCTAGCGTTGTCGTGGGAACCGGTATGCAGAAATCTCACACTACAGAGGAATGTATCGAAGAAGAAGATCTATACAATACTGCAAAGCTTGTGGTCGAGATCATAAAGACAGTAGCTAATCTAAAAACGAGCTTCCTAGTGGGTGAAGTTAAGGTATAGGAGTGAGGGGATTGAATAAGGATTTAAAATATGTTGGAAAAACGTTCCCAATCCATGATGCGCCTCAAAAGGTCAGGGGAGAAACTGTGTATGTAAGTGATCTGAAGCTGCCTAATATGGTGTATGCAAAGTTACTATTAAGTCCTATAGCGCATGGGCTAATCAGAGAGATTGATACCACTAGGTCAGAAGCACTTCCCGGAGTAATTAAGGTATTTACTCATCTAAATACCCCAAGAAAACCATACAGTCGATATCGAATTGTTCCGGACCAAGCATTTTGCACGGAAGATGAGTGTCTTTTTACGGAAAAGGTCAGGTTTGTTGGGGACCGGATTGCGGCTGTCGTGGCTACCAGCCTTGAAATAGCTACGGAAGCCATCTCTCTTATTCGGGTGGATTATGAAACCTTGCCCGTTCTGAGCTCCCCAGAGAAAGCATTAGAAGATAATCAGACAAACATCCATCCTGAGGGAAATTTGATCCATCAATTCGAGACTCAACTGGGAGAGAAGGCCCAAGTTCTTAAAGATTGCTTGATTATTAAAACATTCACAAGTACTCAGAAAGTGCATCATGCTGCGATAGAAACCCATGTCTGTATCGCAGATTACAATAGCTCAGAAACCCTAACTATATGGGCCGCTTGTCAAGGTGTTTTTGGAGTGAGAACCATTGTGGCTGATTTACTAGGATTAAGCTACAACAAGGTCAGAGTCATTAAAATGCCATTGGGGGGCTCTTTCGGTGGTAAACAAGAAACTATTGTCGAGCCGATTACTGCTTTTTTGGCAAAGGAAATCAGACGACCGGTCAAATTGATATTAAGTCGCGAAGATAGTATTATTGCAACAATGACGCGACCTGCAACGAACACAACCATAACCACCACTGTTTCAAGAGATGGGATTTTGAAGGAGTTTATTGTTGACAACGTTGTTGATGCCGGAGCGTACGCTTCAAGTTCTGTGGACAATGCGCTGGCCATGGCCCATAAAATATGTAAATTATATAGAATCCCGTATTACAAACACCTGAGCAAGATTGTGTACACCAATACGCCGGTGGCAGGTGGTGCAAGAGGGTGGGGAGCGCCGGAAATAATGACGGCTCTGGAAATTCATATGGATTCAGTTGCCAAAAGATTGAATATGGATCTTGTAGAATTTAGACTTAAGAATCTGGTCCATCCTTATGACCTTGATAAGGCTAGCAATATTTCACTGGGAAATACTCGCATAGTTGACTGTTTAGAGCAAGGCGCTGCTATGTTTGGTTGGAGTGAACGATTGGAGAGAAAACCGGCTAAAGGAAGATATCGCCGAGGGGTCGGCTTGGCCTGTGGGGCACATAAAAACGGCATGTTCGGAGGCTTTCCCGAACATAGTACAATGACGCTCAAGATGAATGAGGACGGAAGTTGTATTATTAATACTGGTCTTCATGAGTTGGGATGCGGAACTATTACTTCGATTAAACAGATAGCTGCAGAAGTTTTAGAAATCGACCCTAGCTATATTACCGTTTTAGAAGCCGATACAGAAAACGGTCCCTATGATTTCGGCACCTACGGTAGTCGAGTCACTTATATTTGTGGTGCTTGTGTCTATGAAGTAGCTAAGAGAGCGAAAGAGAAACTCTTGGAATGTGCGGCACGTATTTTGCAAAAGCCTGTACAATCTCTAAGAGCGGAAGACAGTAATGTGTGGGTAAGTGGAAGTGAACTAGTGAGAGTCGCGCGATTGGATGAGCAACAGAAGTTAAGTTATCGTGAAATTGTTACGACCGCAAAGCTGAAGGATAATACGGATATTGTTATTACACACACGTATCATGGGACCTCTAATCCAGGTTCCTATGCAGCGCACTTTGCTGAAGTTGAGGTTGACACTGTAACAGGTATGGTTAGCATCACAGATTATCTGGCTGCCCATGATATTGGAAAAGCTATTAATCCTGGGATGGTTGAAGGACAAATTCAAGGGGCAGTACAAAACGGTATAGGTTATGCATTATTAGAAGAAATTAAGATAGGTAAAGACGGGAAAATAAAGAACACTAGCTTTAAAAACTATCATGTGGTGAATGCACCGGATATGCCAATAATCAAAATACTATTGATAGAACAAGGCGGGGATGAAGGTCCCTTTGGTGCCAAAAGTGTAGGTGAAATAGCCTTTGTTCCCGTCGCTGCAGCTGTAATCAATGCTATAAACAATGCACTCGGGACATCCTTGTCTGAGTTACCGCTCCTCCCTGAAAAAATTGTGGCTGCCTTGAAAAGCAAAGAGTTGCAGCATATCAAAACAGCAGATCAGGGAATAGATTAGGGAATCGAAGCCATCACACATATAAGAAGAGAACAGTCGAGCATTTTCAAGTGCACGACTGTTCTCTTCTTATTGACGTATCTGACCCCCCATGTCAATGAACCTCAACATTTGTTAAATTTAATAATTGCTCACAGATTCAGCCATCTGTCAATACACTATAAAAGCCGAGATGCTTTTTTGGGGGGGAGTGCCATTGAACGAAGTTGTTGAAGTGCGAAACGTAGGAATGAAATATCAATCCCTCAATGGGGAAATAACAGCTTTAGAAAATATAAATTTTTCAGTTCGAGACGGAGAGTTCGTGAGTATAGTTGGACCGAGTGGGTGCGGTAAATCGACCTTATTATCGATTATCTCGGGTCTACTTTCTTCAACTACTGGTACGGTATTGATTTCTGGGGAAAAGGTTACTGGAACTTCCCGAAAAATTGGATACATGTTACAAAAGGATCATCTCTTTGACTGGCGGACTATTTACCAAAATGTCATGCTAGGTTTGGAAATAAGGAAGTTAGTAACACCGTCTGCGAAAGTCAGGGCCTTAAAACTACTTAGAACGTATGGACTTTTCGAATTCAAAGATAAATATCCAAGCCAGCTTTCTGGAGGGATGAGGCAGAGAGTCGCTCTTATACGAACCCTCATGACTGACCCTCAAATCCTTCTTCTAGACGAAGCCTTCTCTGCCTTAGATTATCAAACCAGACTTGTGGTCAACGAAGATATCTATGCCATTATTAAACAGGAAAACAAAACAGCTCTATTGGTGACCCACGATATTGCAGAGAGTATCAGCATGTCCGACCGGGTCATCCTCTTGTCAAAGAGACCAGGGACCATCAAAAATGTCTATCAAATCAAATTGAGTTCAGAGAGCAGATCACCCTTAACCTCGCGGGAAACACCTGAGTTTCAACATTATTTTCGAGAGATATGGAAGGGGCTGGATGTCCATGTCTAGTCAAGTACAAGTTAGTAGGTCAAGCCAGTCTAAAGCACCTGAACATTCTCTAGAACATATTGGATACTTGCGTCGTGTCAGGAAGGAAAAAATAACGATTCGTATTATCCAGTTGATGATTTTAGTAATTGCCTTTGGGCTTTGGGAAATATGCGCTAATGCGAAGATCATAGATCCGTTTATCACTAGCCAGCCAACAAGGATCCTTCAAACTATTATTAGGTTATATGAAGAGGGGGTACTATTCCAACATATCGGGGTAACCTGTCTTGAAGCGGTGGTCGGCTTTGTTTTGGGGACAGTTTTAGGAACAATAATTGCCATTATCTTATGGTGGTCAGAATTCCTGTGTAAGGTTTTGGAGCCCTACTTAGTCGTTCTTAACAGCTTGCCTAAAATCGCGCTCGGTCCGGTATTTATTGTTTGGATTGGGGCAGGTCCGGCGGCAATCATTGTGATGACCTTAGCTATTTCACTAATTGTCACGGTTCTAGAAGTCCTAAATGGTTTTTTAGCGATAGATGAAGAAAAGATTATGCTAGTCCAAACTTTTGGGGGTACAAAGTTTCAGGTTCTTACTAAAGTGTTACTTCCTGCATCGTCTCCAACGTTTATCAATGCGCTTAAGATTAATGTCGGGCTATCTTGGGTCGGTGTTATCGTGGGAGAGTTCTTAGTTTCCAAAGCTGGTTTAGGTTATCTCATCGTTTACGGAGGCCAAGTTTTTAAATTGGACCTAGTCATGACAAGTGTCATTATTCTGGGTGTAGCAGCGACGCTTATGTATCAGGGGGTGGTTTATCTTGAAAAAATTTTGGTGAGAAACAGAGTCTGAGTGAACTCGTTAAGCTTATACAAAAATAATACTACTTAAAAACATTTGAATTGAGGAGGATTATAAAAATTATGAAAAACAAGGTTATGCTCATACTTATCGTTTTAGTCTTGGGGTTTTCCTTAGTGCTCTCCGGGTGCAATAAAAAAACTGAGCTCACGAAAGTTAAACTCTCTGAGGTAACACACTCGATTTTCTATGCGCCACAGTATGTGGCTCTGACTCAAGGGTTCTTTAAGGAAGAGGGACTTGAAATTGAACTTACTAATGGTGCAGGTGCAGATAAGGTTATGACTGGCGTGCTCTCAGGGCAAGTTGATATTGGTTTTGCAGGACCTGAAGCAAGTGTCTATGTTTATAACGAAGGTAAAGAGGATCATAGCGTTGTATTTGCTCAGCTCACTAACGGCGATGGGACGTTTCTTATGGGGCGAAAAGCTAATTCCAATTTTAAATGGAGTGATCTTCAAGGGAAGACTGTAATTGGGGGTCGTAAAGGCGGAATGCCCGCGATCGTCCTCCAGTATGTACTGAGTAAAAATGGTCTTGTTGTTGGGAAGGATATCTTTATCGATACCACAATGCAATTCGCAGCAATGCCAGGTGCTTTTATGGGGGGGCAAGGGGACTATGTGATTATCTTTGAACCAACTGCCTCCAGTATGGAGAAAGAGGGCAAAGCATATATCGTAGCTTCTCTAGGTAAGGAGAGTGGTGAAATTCCATATACAGCCTATTTTACGAAGAAGAGCACAATCGATAAAAACCCCGAGCTTATCCAAAAGTTTACTAATGCAATCTATAAAGGGCAGCGTTGGGTAGCAAGTCATACTCCAGAGGACATTGCCAAAGCTATCAAGCCTCAATTCCCAGAAGAAAAAGATGAGATACTCCTGAGTGCTGTTAAACGATATAAAGAACAAAACAGCTGGAAGATAAACCCTGTTCTTAGTGAAAAAGATTTCTATCTACTTCAAAAAATTATTAAGGATGCAGGTGAGCTAAATAAGATTGCACCTTATGAAAAAGTAGTATCAACAAAATTTGCTGAACAGTCGGTGAAAGATATTAAGTAAACTTGTACGAGGTACCACACCCACTTAGTAGGTTGTCTCACGATTGGATAAAGAACTAAAGGGATCAAGTATAATGTTTGATCCCTTTAGTTCAATTTCCTGTTTATTGTGGTAATATAAACATAAAGGATTTGACTACCTGAAGATGGCAAGGAGTGAATGTGAGAAAACATGGGGTAATATAGTTAGTGAACTCTCCAAACAAAAGATAAATTCAATAAGAAATGGAAGAATAGTGATGAATAATGGGCACAAAGATTCGACTAAATTTGGCGTACTCTTAATTCTTATTTCCACATTGGGGTTCAGCGTATACCCTATATTGGGAAAGTATGTATTTAGCGGAGGAGCAGGACTTACAACAGTATTATTTGTTCGCTTTGCGATCACTGCACTTATTTTTTGGATAATTACTATTTGGAGAGAAGGATTTCCCAGACTACCTCTAAAAATATGGTTTATTTTATGGGGTATGGGAGGGATCGGTTATTCTTCGATGGCTGGACTTTACTTATCCTCAGTGCGTTATATTCCGGCTTCCTTAGCTGCGTTACTGTTGTACGCTTATCCAATTATGGTGACGGTCATCGCAGTTTTGACTAACCAAGAAAAATTCTCTAAGTTCAAATTTTTGGGACTGTTGCTGTCTACCTTTGGCTTGGTTTTGGTGTTAGGCGTCGCGATAAACGACATTAATACTCTAGGAGTAGCTCTTGCTTTAGGGTCTGCCTTCGTTTATGCAACATATATTATCATAGGAAACCAAGTGTTAAAGACAACGACCCCGTTAGTGACTATTACATTGATTTCCACATCTGCAGCTGTTACTTATGGCATAATAGGCGTTTCATTGTCTGGGGAGAATTGGAACCTCGCTTGGAACACCTGGTTAGGGATCGGGGGGATAACCTTTTTCTCCTCTATTGTAGCAATGTTGACATTTTTTTATGGTATGAAACTTATTGGTGCGACTACCGCATCAATTATTAGCACCTTGGAACCAGTGATGACAGTTATTTTCGCAGTTATTTTGCTGAATGAACGTATAACGCTTTTGCAAGCTATGGGAGGAATTTTTGTTGTCATGGGTGGTATTGTAGCTGTTTTGTCACCCGCCCAGAATGTACTCCCAGACGTAGATTCTAACTCAACTTTGTAAACAAGAGTGTTTTTGTTATAATAACATCAGTGATAAGAAGGAGGCAGAAACGATGGCGGTATTTAAGGAAATTACATGTTCTCAAGAATTAGGTCAGATAATGGACGAGTCTTGCGGACGTCAGGTCATAATTTTCAAACATAGTACGTCATGTCCTATCAGTAGTCGCGCTTGGCGTGAGGTGCAGAGTTTTATCAAGGAAAGTTCGGATGAGGTTTCAGTATGCATGATCAAAGTGATTGAATCCCGTCCGGTTTCTGGCCAAGTGGCGGAAGAATTAGGGGTAAAACATCAATCTCCTCAAGTGCTTTGTGTCCGTGACCGACAAGTTTCGTGGCATGCTTCGCACCAAGAAGTGACCCAAGCAAACTTAATGAAGACGTTGGACGGGGAAAAGATGCCATTAAATATGATAGATTAAATTTCTTAATTCAATGAAGGATGAACTACTATTAATCCTTCTGATATCGTGATAATATAATAATTAGTATAAAGTAAATTGAAAAGGAGGGATCGCAATGGCTACATGTGAAAAATGTGGGATTGAAGTAGCTTCAGCAGAAGATTTGTATGAAGACCGAGGATTACAAATATGCGATGATTGTAAGATCAAGAGTTCCTCTTCTCCGTCTCAACCTTGCGGGGGCGAGAAATAGTCTTCCTCGACATACTCCTAAATTAACTATATTACAAAAAGGGATAGGATTCATAGTAAGCTATGAAATCCTATCCCTTTTTTACTACGAGTTTCTAGGGCATGTGGTAAGTTGCTTTAGTGGGTATTATTCTTTGGACATGAGTGGTTGCAATTCCACAAGAGTTGAAGAGCCCTGCTTATTCAGTTGAATAAGCTCTGCACCATCAATAGAAATATAATTTTCCAAGCCATCGAGTTTAATCTCTTTAATTTTTTCGTCTGTAATGACATGAGCAATTTGATGATCATAAACAATTACTTGGCCTTCTGAACTGATAAGCATGCGAACATTCTGGAAAGGAATTCTTCCTTCCCATTCAGTTTTTAGAGAAGGATTATCTGTTAACTCTGAGCGGTCTGCCGTGGTTTTAATCTTTACGAGTTCATTGTCTATGACTTCCCCAATATAGACTTGTCCATCTCTGACCCCGATGATCCTATCAGTTGACTTTTTAGAGATGACCCAGCGCTTTGTACCATTCAAGGCAATAATGTGTTGAGTATTGCCAATTTTACTGTCAACGTAAAGTGTTCCATATCGATCTGAGGCAGCCATATTAGAGATAGCCTCTCCAGATTTATTCAGGGTACGAACATTTTTCATGACATCTATTTCCATTAGTAGTTGAGAGGATCCGGTTTTCACGGTGAGATAGATCAAATTTGAAGACGTTGAGAAAGCTAAGTTTTCAATTTTTCCGCCTTTTGGCAATTGATCAATCGTTTGATTAAAACGATCCTCAGGAGGGGTCAAATCATCACTATCAGGTAGTTCAAGAGTATACAATTCGGTAAGTTGTGGATTACCATAACGCTTTTCTGTATAAGGTTTAGGTTGAATCACTTTGGGAACGACCTTATCAACTTTTTGGTTGGGGTCTTCCGTTTTTTCAGGAGTCGTATTCTGTTCTGGGGGCTGGACTGTCGCTTTAGGGTATATAGTAACCGTTGTTACTTCATTTGGATTTTTCTTGGCATAGAAATAGAGTAAGGTGCTTCGATCGGGCAGCCATTGGTACGTAAGCACTCCCATTGTTTTATCAGTAGTAGAAGGTGATTTTTTTTCAAAAACTTGTTTTTTAGTGACAAGATTAAAAATCTTGAGTGTACCATTTTCCGTATAGGCTAAATAATCTTTGGCGTAGGATATTTGTATATTTTCAAAGTTAGAACCAGGAATAGTTGCATTAAGCTTAAGCGTGATCGGTTTACTTGCTATTGGTGTCATTACAGCATGAACTTTATTGTCCATATATAAATAGGCTCCACCTTGCAAGAACAGTGACACTAATGTCCAGACTAGTATAATACGCAGTTTCCTCATGCGTGATTGCTCCTTTTTTCGTGCATAGTTTTTCAAGGCGTAACAACAAAGGCCGTAGGAATATAACGTTCACCAAAAATATTCCAAAGCTTATTCATAACCTTGCCGTTATAAACAAGTTCAGAGGATGAACCCCCATCGAGATTGACTGCGTTCACTGCATCGTAGTCTTCAAAGACATGCATGAGGTCTCGTAAATTTGCGCCAATACTCCACGTGGGTTGTCGACCATCTATGACTACAAAAATAACGGTTCCATCAGCCTTTTGTCCAATGCCAGTTCTGGGGGCAATTCCCCAACCGCCATCTCCTTTAATCATAGGTTTACCCTCGACAATAAGATTAGGTTCAAAAGTAACAACTTCGCGCATGTTTTTCTCTACTAATTGTTTGGCGTTCATATTCCCGAGCACTAATTTGCCTTTGTCATTAAACCCGACAATGTTGACCGCCTTGTCTTCAACGTTGTTATGGACTAGTTTTCCGTCATGCATGGTTAAGCCGTCTGGAAACGCTCCGTTTCCTTTACCATTTGGATCATAGAACCCGCCGGCATTGATGCCAGCAATGGCTCCCATATCCTTGACCAGGTCACTGACACGTTCCCCTGTGACACCAATTTCTTTGGTAACCGCTAATTTAACTCGTTTAGGATCTTTAATCAGCATGACTTTACCCTTAAAGCTTGCGCCTTTGATATCTTCAATAGTGATACCCGAACTTGTATCTGAAATTGATTTGGTGCTGATTATTTGTGAGGCAGTTATCTCTTGATTTGCATTGAGGTTATTAATCCGATCTATTTCTGATTGAGACAGAAAAGCCTGCACCACCTGAGGATGTCGTGATGTAGAAACCGAACCAACCGCCATTACTTTGAGGGACTCGAAAGGGCCCAAGAATACTACAAAGGGAGCAAGGATTGACGCAAAAACGATGTTATAACCAACAAAGGCTAGAATCATCTTTATTTTAAGGGTACTCTTTTTTTTCATATAATTTTCTTTCTCCTTCTATACTTAGCTAACGTTGACATTTGTACGACGGGTAGCACTTGAAGGCTAGCGCTAAGTGAACTCGTTCAACTAAAGTTGAACATCGAGACGTTGGTTTATTAGGCATGTTAATTTTAGGGCATGAAATGAAACGACGCTATTTAGAACAACCCTGCATAAGTATAACAAAACAACTATGGACTATCAAGGAGAGTCTATGTGTAATTTTTAGGCGATGTGATTATTATACGTATAAATTAAGCAATATAGAGAGATATTAACAAGCGATCATATAGGTAATCGAATAGAAGGGGATTGAAATATGGTGGCTAAATGTGCAAAGTGTAGGGCAGAAATTCAGAGTGAGGATTTTTATGAGGACCATGGTTTAAAAATCTGTGAAGATTGTAAAATGAAGACAGCCGTATCTCCACCTCAGTCCTGTGCAACCCACAAAAATATGATAAAATAGTTGTAAGAATAAGCGCCCTCAGCATGCTGAATGCGCTTATTCTTTTTACTATTTTAGATCATTGGTGCGTTTGAGGCATACTAGGAATGTTTTGAATTCCTATGCTATAATTCAGGAGCGGTAGATGTGTAAGAAACAATGCCAATACTTTGCTCGATGCAAGGGATAGGGACCTGTTTGTTTTGAGAAATGGAGGTTTTTCTAATGGAAGCGACCAGGCAACTATACTGGAATACTGATGGTAAAAGCTTAATGTATGTTTTCGCACTGATAGCTTTTGTCATTTTTATAGTCGGCTGTAGTAACAAGATTAGTAGTTGGCTTAAAGGTCGAACCATTGAATATGATGATTTGGGTATGAGATTTGAAACATTCATTGCAAATCTAATAACGCATAATAAAGATATTTTCAAGGGAACCTTCCGAAGATTCATGCATTTAGGTATTTTTTATGGCTTTGTTATTTTAACAATCGGTACGTTGGTTATTGCCCTCCAGGATCATTTTGGAATTCCTCTATTCTATGGGAAGAAATACTTAATGCTTAGCTTGTTGATGGATTTGTTTGGTCTAATGGCCACAATAGGAATCGCAATGGCCGCCTATAAACGATATATTGATAAACCAGACCATGAAGATTACACCTTCGATGATGCCTTTTTACTGATTCTCGTCTTTATAATCCTTTTTACAGGTTTTGTTTTAGAAGGCTTAAGGATATACGCTACCAATGATCCTTGGGTGTGGTACTCACCTGTGGGGTTATTTTTTTCTGCTGTCACTCAAGTATCTGGGTTGTCATTGCTTGCAGCACTTTCTGTTCACACCTTTTTATGGTATGTTCATATGTTGTTGGTCTTAGGATTTATTGCCTATATTCCATACTCGAAATTGTTTCATATGTTTGCTTCTGCGCTAAACATTTTCTTAAAATCCTCAGCCCCCATCGGAGGCTTGAGCCCTGTCAGAGAACTGTCAAAAGAGGTCAGGAACATAGGCGTTTCTCGACTTGAAGATTTTACGAAGAAACAGCTTCTTGAATTAGATGCCTGCATCTCCTGTGGCAGGTGTCAAAAAGGCTGTCCACCTTATATCAGTGGCGCTCCATTATCACCTCAAGTTGTAATTCGTGATTTGAAAAAGCACTCAATCAAGAAGAATTCACTTTTCAGAAGTAGAGGTAAGACTTTTAACCATTCTATAATTGACAGTGTAATCTCTAAAGAGACGCTATGGTCTTGTACTACGTGTGGACTTTGTGAAGATAAATGCCCAATTAATATAGAACATATCAAGAGAATCGTTGATATGAGAAGAAGCCTGAGCTCAGAGAATTCTGGCTATCCTCCTGAGGTGCTGAAGGTATTTGAAAATATCTCGGAAGTGGGAAATCCTTGGGGGAAGTTGGATGAGTATTATTTAGCTGAAGAGTTGAAGATTCCTCTAATAAGTGAAAAGAAGCAGACGGATATTCTATACTGGGTTGGTTGTTTTGGCTCCAATGAAATTAGGAATATGAAGGTATCCAAGGTAATGATTAAGCTATTCGAAAAAGCAGGTGTAGATTATGCAGTACTGGGACAAGAAGAAAAATATTGTGGCGATTCTGTCAGGCGTCTAGGAAATGAAGAACTTTTTCAACAATTAGCACTTGAGAATATTAGGAATTTAAACCAGTATAAATTCAAGACTATCGTGACTGCTAGTCCCCATTGTTACAATACTCTCAAAAATGAGTATCCACAATTCGGGGGACATTATCGAGTAATGCATCACTCTGAGTTTATCTTAGAACTTATTAAATCAGGTAAAATCATACCAAAAGGAACTAAAAACATCAAAGTCACCTATCATGATCCATGTTATTTAGGTAGATATAACTCTATTTACAGTGCCCCAAGAGACGTTTTGACCTCAATTCCGGGACTCGAATTGATTGAAATGAAAAACAATCGAGCTAGAGCCTTTTGTTGTGGGGCTGGGGGAGGACGAATATGGATGGATGATCTTAAGGTGCATCGGATAAATAACTTACTCGTCAAAAAGGCACTAAGAACCAAGACCAATATTCTGACCACCGCTTGTCCGCTCTGTTTAACAACGCTGACCGAAGCTGTTAGTAATATGGATTCCGATATAAGTTGCCTAGACATTGCAGAGATTGTTTACAATGCATTATAAATCTATAAATCAAGGAAATAAGAAAATAATAAAATGAGAAACAAGACCCTATGACAGACTGTAAATCTGACTTAGGGTCTTGTCTTTATGTACCTGAAGACGATTGGCAATTAATTATCTGTATCTAAGGGTATGACGAGCCAGGCGACAAGGTAAGCTAAAAATCCAGTGCCTCCAACGAAGAGAAGCAGTACAGCTCCTATCCGGACAAGACTAGGGTCAAGTTCTAAATATTTTGCAATCCCTCCACAAACTCCGCCAAGCTGTTTATCCAAGCTAGATCGATACAAGCGTTTCGACATATTTCTTCCTCCCTTTCTATCCATATAGCCACTAATTCCACTAACGTTATCAGCTGTTTAGTATAGCTCTACACCTTTAATACGCTCGAAGAGGTTTAAATGTTACAATAGGCACATTTAAATTAATTAGAAAATATTTACAGACAAACCATATATGAGGAGGTATAAACTATTGCTTAGGAGAATACTTAAATTCATTAGGAATCTTTGACAATCGGCATTGCTCCATTTTCAACGGTAATATGAAAATCATTATCGAATTGCTAAGTATTGGAGGAAACAAACTATATGTTTACTGATAAAGAGAGTTTTAAGCAGGCCTATCTAGCGAAGGTGATCGAGGGGGACGGGACTACAGTCGATGAAGCAACACAGTGGGACAAATTTGTTGCCCTAGTCGCACTGTTGAAAGAAAAAATAAGTAATTATAGAAGCACTAACAAAAAATCTATGTCCCAGGGCAAACAGGTGTATTATTTTTCGATGGAGTTTCTTATAGGTAAACTACTTAATAATTATTTGGTAAATTTCAAACTAGAAGAATTCATTAGAGAAGGCTTGTTAGAGTTGAACATCAATCTTGATGATCTTTTAGAACAAGAAGTCGATCCGGGTTTGGGTAATGGGGGATTAGGAAGATTGGCAGCGTGTTTCCTAGATTCCATGGCTTTCTTAGGAATAGAAGGGCATGGTAATGGGATTCGCTATAAGTATGGATTATTTGAACAAAGAATTGTGGGTGGCAATCAGGTTGAAGTCGCAGATAATTGGCTTAAGAATGGTTATCCTTGGGAGATGCGTAAACCGGATAAGGCCGTTGTTATAAAATTTAAAGGGACTGTGAGAACTGAGCTAAATGAGGGGAAGATATCATTTCTACATGAGAACTATGAATCAGTGCTTGCTGTACCATATGATGTCCCCATTATGAGCTATGATAATCCCTTGTATATTAATAACTTGAGGTTATGGAGTGCAGAGACGACCTGTGGGGAACTGGATCTTGCCTGCTTCAATCGTGGGGAGTTTAATCAATCGACAAGCAATAAGTCAGAGATAGAGTCGATCTCTTATATTCTTTACCCTGACGATAGTAGTCCTGCAGGTAGAGAGTTAAGGCTTAAGCAAGAATACTTTTTTGTTGCCGCAGGGTTAGGGTCGATTGTGCGGAGTTATAAAAAAAGGAATGGCTCAGGCTCGTTACATAACCTCTCGCGACGAGTTTCAGTTCATATAAATGACACTCATCCCGTATTGTGTATCCCTGAGCTGATGCGTATCTTAATTGACGAAGAAGAAATGGGATGGGAAGAGGCTTGGAATATAACCGTTAACACAATATCCTTTACCAATCATACCATCATGCCTGAAGCCATGGAAAAATGGTCAATTGATCTTGTCAAAAGCCTCCTGCCTAGAGTTTTTCAGATTATTGAGGAGATAGATCGAAGATTTAAGGAGGATTTAATTGCACGATTTATGGATCAAGACGAGGTGATTCGAAACACTCAGATTTTCAAAGATGGGTATATTTGGATGGCCAATTTGGCAATTATCGGAAGCTCATCTGTGAATGGGGTTGCGCAATTACATACTAAAATTCTTAAGAATGAGGTTTTTAAAGATTATTATCGGGTTTTTGGTTACAAATTTAACAATAAGACAAATGGGATTAATCACAGAAGATTTCTATTAGTCGCAAATCCTAAACTGTCCTACCTCATTACTGAGGCGATCGGACCCTATTGGAAGGAAGAAGCAGGAGAACTTAAAAAACTCTTGGTATACAAAGATGATCACAGTTTTTTAGAACAGCTCGCCAAAGTGAAGTATGAGAACAAATGCCGTTTTGCCGAAAGGGTCAAGGAAAAACAGGGGTTGATCATCGACCCTCAGTCAATCTTTGATGTTCAAGTGAAGAGAATCCATGCCTACAAAAGGCAGTTACTAAATGTACTGAAGATTATGCATTTATATAATAAGGCCATGAACGACCCTGAGTCAGTGATAGGTTCCCATACTTTCATCTTCGGTGGAAAAGCGGCACCAAGTTATCATTATGCAAAAGTCGTAATTAAGTTGATTAATGCTTTGAGTCACAAAATAGAGCATGATCCAAGGGTCAATCAAAAACTAAAAGTAGTATTTATAGAAAATTTTAATGTGTCCCAAGGAGAATTGATTTATCCAGCCGCAGATATCAGTGAACAGATATCTAGCGCAAGCAAAGAGGCTTCCGGTACTGGAAATATGAAATTTATGATGAACGGTGCACTAACCTTAGGAACATTGGATGGAGCCAATGTAGAAATTAAGGAGGCGGTGGGTGCGGATAATATCTTTATCTTTGGCCTTACCGCCGAACAAGTTTTGGACTACACTCGTTTTGGCGGGTATAAATCATGGGACGAATACCATGCCAACTCCGATATTCGAAGGTGTGTCGATCAGTTAAAAGGCGGCTTCTTCGATAATATAGGGGAAGAATTTAGAGTTCTATTCGATTCTCTGATGATTTATAACGATGAATTCTTTATTTTAAAAGATTTTCATTCGTATCTGGAAAGGCATGACGAGCTTCAAACACTTTACATGAACAAACAAGCCTGGAATAGGATTTCCTTAGTCAATATTGCCAAGTCAGGAAGATTTTCAAGTGATAGGACAATTAGGGAATATGCAGATTGGATATGGAAAATACGCTACCGTACCATTCACAATGATAGTATTCATTCTCGCTAAACGCCTAAACGACAAGATCAATATTCTAAGGAAGGGGAAATAAGGATGAAAAAGCAGGAATGTATCGCGTTGCTTTTGGCAGGTGGGCAGGGAAGCAGATTGGGTGGACTAACTCGGAAGCGGGCTAAACCTGCTGTATCATTTTGTGGTAAATATAGAATTATTGACTTTACCCTCAGTAACTGCACAAATTCGAATATTAACACGGTCGGTGTACTTATCCAATATAAGCCTTTTCTCCTGAATTCATATATTGGCTTAGGCTCAGCGTGGAACTTAGATAATCCTTTCGGTGGTGTCCATATTCTACCTCCTTTTCTTGGGGACGCTGAAGGTAGTTGGTATAACGGAACGGCAAATGCAGTATATCAAAATTATGAATTTATAGATTACTATAATCCTGAATATGTGATTATTCTCTCAGGGGATCATGTCTATAAAATGAATTATTCGCTGATGTTACAGTTTCATAAAGAGAAAAAATCAGAAATAACCCTTGCCTCGATTGAAGTCCCTTGGGAAGAAGCCTCACGGTTCGGTATTCTGACCATTGATGGGGATGCAAGAATTAACAATTTTACAGAAAAACCTACTCTACCAGAGAGTAATCTTGCTTCAATGGGAGTTTATATTTTTAACTGGTCAATCCTTAAGCAAGCGTTAATTGCAGATATGAATGATCGTCTGTCTGAAAATGACTTTGGTAAAAACATCATACCCCAGCAGCTAAATAAAGGGAAACGAGTCTATGCTTACCAGTTTAAAGGTTATTGGCGAGATGTCGGTACCATTGAAAGCTACTATCATGCCAACATGGAGTCGCTAAGAGACGGACATTTCCTTAATATTTTTGATCCAACGTTTCGGGTCTTTTCCAATGAAGATATTTTGCCACCCCACTTTGTGGGGGCTACAGCGGTAATAGAGAACAGTCTTGTTTGTAACGGGTGTATAGTGCACGGTAAGGTGAGTAATTCAATCCTCGCACCTGGGGTTTACGTCGGGAAAGGGGTGCAAATTAAAGATTCAATATTATTACCATATGCAAAAGTTCATGCTGGATCGGACATTCGCAAAACGATTGTTGGAGAAAATGCTGAAATTATGCCGTACTGTACTATCGGGTCAGCAGGTCATTTCCCTCCTGTGCAAGAAGGAATTACTGTTATCGAAGACTACCATATAATTCCTGAAGGGATGACTATCGAAGCCGGTGAAAATGTATTTGAAAGGGGGAAGAGCTGATGTCGAACGCAATTGGAATTATTTTTGCCAATAGCGGATATGCGAGCTTACAACCTGCATTCCCGAGATTATGTAACGAGGAAACCTTAAAAATGCCAGTAAACATCAGGGTTTAAGCCATAATTTGCTT
>MCHG01000069.1_pt1 | contig 75939 bp, 62 predicted proteins | sample 787351 | NCBI WGS metagenome assembly MCHG01 (sample SAMN05430296, study PRJNA330682) | permafrost metagenome | biome: Cold desert; feature: permafrost; material: soil; isolation source: enrichment culture inoculated with soil incubated with H2/CO2 at 20 degrees... ... | reverse complement strand
GGGGGGGGGGGTGGGTAGTTGTCAGCGCAGTTCAGCGCCCCTGCTGGATATTTCGAGACTGCGGGGAGAACACTGGCAGTGGTCGCCCACTAGGGGTTCATTTGAACTGGGCGGCCCACACAAAGTTCCGGGGGGATCATAAATGTATTGGGGCACTAGCACCGCCGCGCCCGAGGTAATCGGGCTGGCGTCATCGAAGGAACCAGTTGCATCGCAGGGCTCGAGGCCAGAGGCTTCGGCGCCGCTGTCGGACCGCTATCGAAAAGTGGCCGTCGGGCGCGCCTTCACTATCGCGGTGACCACTGAGGGTGATGCCTTCGGTTGGGGGGACAACTCGCTGGGAGCACTCGGAAACGGGGCTGCGACCGGGAAACGTGGTCCGGTGGAGGTGTCGTTGCCAGCCGGTGTGGCCATAACCGAGCTAACCGCAAAATGGGGCACGGTGTTTGCCCTGGGCTCGGACGGTCAGGTCTACGCCTGGGGCGATAACAGCTTCGGGCAACTCGCCACTGGGACCACTGATGCCGCCGCGACGCCGGTACCGGTTTCGATGCCGCCGGGAGTGAGTATCACCGACCTTGATGCCGGATATTGGCACACGATGGCGTTGTCATCGGAGGGTCAGGTCTACGCCTGGGGCGATAACTCCGGTGGCCAGCTCGGTGTCGAGATGACCGACGAAGCAGACGGCCCGGTTTCGGTGCCGGTGGGCCGCGGGCAGAGGGTCACTCGCATCAGCGGGGGCGGGATGCACTCGCTGGCGTTGACACTCAGCGGTGAGGTGTACGCCTGGGGCGACAACTCCTACGGCCAGTTGGGTGATGGGACGACCACGGCCCGCAGGACGCCGGTGGCGGTTCGGCTGCCGAACGCAGTGGTCTTCGTCCAGATCGCAGCCTTGGCCAATGCTTCACTGGCATTGGCTGCCGATGGGCGCGTGTATGCCTGGGGTGACAACGCCTTTGGTCAGCTCGGTGACGGTACGACTGTCCCTCGCCTGATTCCGGTTCAGTCGCTGCTACCGAGTGAGGTGGAGATTCGCCAGATCAGCGGCGGCTCGGTGCATGCCCTCGCGGTGGATGCCGATGGTGGGCTGTTCACCTGGGGCCATAGCCACTCAGTGCGTCGGGGCGCGTCGGTTTTGGGGGACCGCTCCGTGCCAGTGCGGGTGTTGACACCGGCCCGGACGGTGTTTGCGCAGGTCAGTGCCGGCTTCGCGCATTCGGCCGGCGTGAGCTCGGACGGTCGGTTGCTCTCTTGGGGCGCCGATTGGGCTGGCCAGTTGGCTGGGGAGATGCTCCCGGGACGGGTTGCACCGGCAATGGTGAAGGACGCTGTGGCCAAGGACGCCACGGTGATGCCGCTGGCGGCGCGCGCCGATTCCGCAGAATCGCGGGCCGAGGGTTCGGCCCGGTGGGTCTATGTGGGGCATGCAGCGAAGGCCACTGCTAGCTGAAGAGTGTCCGCCTACGGGCGGCTCAAGCTGTGCGGAAGAGGTCCGGGGGGTAGCCTTCGCACAGCCTGGCCAGGAGGGCGCTGTTGGCCACCGCGTTTGCGGAGGTCAACGCCCCTCCCGAGCTGGCCTCACCCACGGCTGCCTCACCGATGGCAGGATGGGGCGATGCCACGGGTCAATGAGTTCGGACAGCAGATCGGCGATGCCCTCGAATGGCCAGGTGCGCAGGCTCCAGAGCCGAGAGCCTTCGAGGGTCGGTTTGTGCGGTTGGAGCCGCTGACGGCCGAACACGCGCCGCACCTGGTTGAGGTACTCAGTCCCCACCTGGATCTGTGGACCTACCTGCCGGAGAACCCGCCGACATCAGCGGCGGAGGCGGCCGACCGAATCGCGGCGGCTGCTGATGATCAGATCGGGTTCGCGATCATCGATCAGAGAAGCGGGGAGTTCCTCGGCCGGGTCTTCTATTTGCGCATCCAGCCCGGCCTGGGCTCGATCGAGGTGGGTTCGATCATCTACACCCCTGCACTTCAGCGCACCCGGGCGGCGACAGAGGTGCAGTATCTCTTGCTGCGCCACGCCTTCGATGACCTGGGCTACCGCCGCTACGAGTGGAAGTGCGACAGCTTGAATGCCCCGTCCCGTTCGGCTGCCCGGCGTCTCGGCTTCGTTGAGGAGGGCACGTGGCGCAACGCCTTGGTGACCAAGGGACGCAACCGCGACACGACCTGGTTCTCCATCACTGATGCTGAATGGCCCAGAGTCAGGGCTGGCCTGGAGGCCTGGCTGGCTGAGGACAACTTCGTCGACGGTGTTCAGCGCCGATCCTTGGCCGGGTTGCGTGCCGACCTGTCCGGGAGTCGGTGAGAGCGGGCCCGCAAGCCCTGGTCCGAAAACAACGGTCTTCGGCGGAATTTCGGTGCTGCCCGGCTGGGAGTATTCCAACCGGACGGGGCTATCGTCGAATATGAGCATCAAAGACATGGGTCCGCATCCTCGGTCATTCGATCTAGAAACCGAGACCCGGAAGAACCCGAACTACCGCACCGTGGCGTGGAGTGGAAAATACCTGCAGGTCACCTTGATGTCGATCCCGGTCGGCGGCGACATCGGTCTGGAGAAGCACCCCGATACCGACCAGTTCATCCGACTCGACGCTGGCCGCGGACGGGCCCAGATGGGCCCAGCCAAGGGCGAGCTGACTTTTGACCAGGAGGTCAGCGACGGCTGGTGCATCCTGGTTCCGGCCGGTAGTTGGCACAACGTGACCAACATCGGGGACGAGCCGATGCAGGTCTATACCGTCTACGCCCCGCAGCATCACCAGCCCGGCAAGGTGCAAACCACTAAGGCGATCGCCGATGCCGACACCGACGACGAGCCAGCCGAATGGTCAGTGCAGCCGGGTGCGGGCGAGGACCAGCACGCCTAAGGGACCAGCGGCATGAAGTAACCCCTGGTGAGCGGTGCCAACGGCAGTTCGAGCGCTTCGGTGACGCTCACCCAGCGCGCCTCGACGATCTCGGCCGCGGCTTTGGCCGACGCGGCTTCGGCGTGGATGAGGCGGACGCGGTAGGCGTGCCCGATCACCCGGTGCCCGGGCTCATTGGCGGCTTGTTCTTCAAAGGTGCCGAGGTCGTCGAAGCGGTCGAGGGCGAGCGCCAGGCCGAGTTCTTCGTCCAGCTCGCGGGCGATGGTCTGGCGGGGGAGTTCGCCGGCCTCGGGCTTGCCGCCGGGCTGCATGAAGGCCGTGGTGCCCTGTTTGCGCACCAGCAGCATCCGGTTGTCGGGGTCGAGTAACAGAGCGGCGCAGATTTCGATGGTGGGCACCGGTCGAGCTTAGGCCGCAGGTGCCCAGTGCTGGCTGAGGTTCACCGTGCTTGCTGAGGCTTGGGATCCCCGAGCAGGGCTCAGTCGATGTCGCCGGCCAGTGCTTTGGAGGCGAGGCGTTCTTCTTCGCTGGCTTCCCAGACTTCATGAGCGGCGAAGAGCGCCAGGCCGATGATGAAGCAGCCCAGGATCAGATCTGGCCAGCCCGAGCTCGTCCAAACCGTCAGTGCGCCCATCGCAATGATCGACAGATTCACCAGCACGTCGTTTCGGGCCGAAAGGAACGCCGCTCGACTCAGCGAGCCGCCGTGGTGACGCACGCCGGCGAGCAACCGGGCGCTGGTGCCATTGATCGCAATCGCGCCGAGTGAAGCCAGCACCAACGGCAGCACTTGCGGAACCGAAGGTTCGCTGAACCGCTGAATCGCCTCCCAGCCGGCCAACGCCGCCGGCCCCAAGATCAGCAAGGACATCACCTTGCCCATCACCGCACGGTGAACCATCGGCCAACCCAAGGCGATGAAGATCAAGACGTTGACTGAGGTGTCTTCAAGAAAGTCGACACTGTCGGCCAGCAGGGCCACCGAGCCGGCAGTAAGGGCAACCGCGAACTCGACGAAGAAGTAGACGAAGTTCAAACCAGCAACGATCAGCACGATCCGCCGCAGCCGAGCGGCGTCCGCACGGGCGTCGGCCGTCTCGCCTGGGGGCGGCGGATCGGGGTAACTCATGGTGGCACCTTAGCCACCTCGCCGCCGGACGTCTGGGCTCAGCTCTTGCGGCGACCGATCCGGCGTGAGACGCAGGCATATTCCCTAGTAAGAGGCCTAATCTTGGCGTAAGTTAAGAGCGTGGCACCCAAGGGGGTTGTGCTCGCAGTGCCTCACGGCTTTTGCGCAGGGGTTGAGCGGGCGGTCCTGACCGTAGAGAAGGCGTTGGAGCTCTATCCGCCGCCGGTGTACGTGCGCCGACAGATCGTGCATAACCAGCATGTTGTCGATGAGCTTGCTGCGCGCGGGGCGGTGTTCGTCCAGGAACTTTCCGAGGTGCCGATGGGCGCGACTGTGATCTTTGCTGCGCACGGGGTCTCCCCAAAGGTGCGCGCCGAAGCGGTCGAGCGAAACCTCAAAACCATCGATGCCACCTGTCCGATGGTCAGCAAGGTGCATCACGAAGCCAAGCTGTACGCCGAGAGGGGCCTGCAGATTCTGTTGATCGGGCAGAAGGGGCATGACGAAGTCGTTGGCACCACCGGTGAGGCGCCCGAGCACATCAGGTTGATCGAGAGCCCCGAAGACGTGGACGCGCTGGAGGTTGCAGATCCGACCAAGCTTGTTTGGCTCACCCAAACCACCTTGAGTGTGGACGACACGTCGCACACCGTCGCCGCCTTGCGAGCCAAGTTTGCCGAACTCATCGATCCGCCCACCGACGACATCTGCTACGCCACCCAGAACCGGCAATCAGCGATCAAGCTGATCGCTCCCCACTGCGATGTGGTGATTGTGGTGGGTTCGAAGAACTCCTCCAACTCGACGCGCCTGGCAGATGTGGCCCTCGAGGCGGGTGCGAAGGCTGCGCACCGGGTCGAAGATGCCAGCGAGATCGATCCGGCCTGGCTGGTGGGGGCCGAATCGGTGGGAGTCAGTTCGGGCGCCTCAGCTCCTGACGTTCTGATGCAAGCAGTGTTGGCATACCTGCAGAACGCGGGGTTCGGTCCGGTGGTCGAGGAGGTCTTCACCGAGGAAGATATGTACTTCCCGCTGCCGGCCGAACTGTTGCATGATCTGGCCGCCGCCGAGGCAGGGCGCTAGTTTGGCTGACAGACGAGCAGGTAAACCCCTCTGAGGAGGTTCTGATGAGCCTTGGCATCGAAGCCTGGTGGCTTAAGATTCGACGCGAATCGCGTCTTTGGCTCATTGAGAATAACGGGGATGCCGTCCCCGGCGACATTCTCAGAGAAATCGCCCTGGCCGGCGGTGAGGTGAATGGTTCCTACCTGTCAGACGATGCGGTTGATTGGGTGGAGGCGATCGCCAACGGAGAGAATCCCGAGCCACCCATCGTGCGCGATCACGAGCGCTGATCGCACCTCGGGGACCAGCCTCGCGCGGAGTCACTTGCCCCCTGTGGCTGTCTGTGGGCGAGGGCAATCGTCGGCTGGGTTGGGACGGCTCTTCATGAGGCAAGCTGGGTGAGCGAAAGCGCCAGCGGGCTTTGTCAGCGATCCCCTCACCGGGTGGGTGGTCGCCGGTCTTGGTTCCGCCTTCGTGGCGCTGGCCGCCGTAGCTACTCACGCCCCGCTGGCAAGGTGCCTCGGCCGCGATGCGCGGACGCCTGTGCGGACCTGCGCGTCCCCGCTCGCCGCGCTCGGTGCGGCAGTGGTGGCACTACCCCCATGAAGGTTTCCGTACGCTGCTGAACGTGAACCTGTTCCAGCCCCAGCCGGTGGCGTGATGCCGCCGCGCTCGCCGCTGCCGCAGCGCCAGGGACTGGATGCGGCCTGGGTACGCACGCCCGACAACATTGTCGGCGCCCGCCCGCGCTGGGCGAGCATGGCCGATTTCTTGCTCGATCGGCTGCCGCAGGCGGCTCCGGTCACCGAGATGCTGGGTGCCGGGGAGTTCGTCGACCAGGCCGGACGCCCGTGGAGCGGCGCGGAGCCCTACCGTCCCAATGCGTTCATCTGGTTCTACCGCGAGCTGGCCCCAGAGCCGCCCGTGCCCTGTGAAGTCGAGGTGCTGCACGCGGACGAGCGCATCGTGGTGGTCGACAAGCCCCACTTCCTGGCCACGACGCCACGCGGGGTGCACGTCCGCGAAACGGTGCTGGTACGGCTGCGCGAGTCGCTGGGTTTGCCCGATCTCGCGCCTGCGCATCGCCTGGATCGCTTGACTGCGGGCGTCCTGGTGCTCACTGCGAAGCGTGAGCATCGAGGGGCTTATGCCGACCTCTTTCAGACCCAAAGGGTGCAGAAGAGTTATGTGGCGCTGGCGCCGTACGCGGCGGGCTTGGAGTTTCCGCGAAGGGTGATCAACCGCATCGAGAAGCGGCGCGGCAGTCTGCAGGCCGAGGTGAGCGACGGTGAGCCGAACGCCGAGACCCTGATCGAGTTGGTCGAAACTCGGGGCGAGTTTGCGCGCTACCGTCTGACCCCCACTACGGGAAAGACCCACCAACTGCGGGTGCACCTGGCTGCTTTGGGCTTGCCGATTCTGGGCGACCCACTCTACCCGAACGTCTTGGACGTGGCCGCCGACGACTTCACCACGCCGCTGCAGTTGGTAGCTCGCCGGCTGGCCTTCATCGACCCCATCGACCAGACCCCGCGCGAGTTCACCAGCCGATACGGGTTGGAATGGCCCGAGGCGGGGCGCGGGCTCGGGCGGTGACAAGATGGCCGACGTGACCCGTCCGCTGCGCATTCTGTTCTGCACGCCGCAGATTCCGAACAACACCGGCGCCACCATGCGGTTGGCAGCGGTGACCGGTGCCGAGCTGCACCTGGCCCGCCCCTTCGGCTTCGACATGGACGACGCCAAGTTGCGCCGCGCGGGGCTGGACTACCGCGACGATGCCGCAACCTTCATCCACGAGTCTTTGGACGCCGCCTACGCCGTCCTGCTGCCCGCGAGGGTGTTCGCCTTCACCGCCCACGCCGAGACTGCCTACACCGAGGTGGCCTACGAACCTGGTGACGTGCTGCTGTTCGGCCCCGAACCCACTGGGCTCGCCCCTGAGGTGCTGGCCGATGAGCGCATCACCGCGCAGGTGCGCATTCCGATGCGTCCAGGAATGCGTTCGCTCAACCTTGCCAACGCGGCAGCCATCGCTGTGTATGAAGCCTGGCGCCAACTCGGCCACCCGGGCGCCACCACCTGAACCAGCCCAGGAATAGCGCGGCCGCTCCCTGAACCCGCCCCTGACAAGCCTCGACTTAGCCAACAACCGCCGGGTCGAGAGAGCATTCACCCATCAGTGGGGGGCTTTCGGCAGGTCCGGCCTCCAGCGGCTCTTTCTGGCCACGCTCTTCACGAGGGGTTGCTCAGCGAGTTGACGCAGCGCGACAGCAGGCCGCGCAGCTGGTCCTGCTCTTCGGCGCTGAGATCGGAAATCATCTTGTCTTCAACTCCCTTGACCGCGGCGCTGGCCTGAGCCAACTGCTGGCGACCGCGGGCGGTGAGCGCGGTGGGCAGGGCGCGTCCGGCGACAGGCTGCTCGGAGCGAGTGACGATGCCGTCCTCGGTCAACGCCTGCAGCAGCACGTTCATGGATTGGCGGGTCACGAAGGTCCCGCGGGCCAGCTCGGAGTTTGACAGTCCTGGGCGATGGGCGAGCAGCTCCAGGCAGGAGTAGTGGGTGATGCTCATCCCGAGCGGACGCAGGACCGCTTCCATCGAGACGCGCAGTCCTGCGGAGGCCTCCTTCAGCAGGTAGCCGAGTGACGTTTTCAGGTTGATACTCGATCCCTCTTGACGCATGTCAATATTCTGACATACCGTGGGTGTCAGTTACCTGACATCCACGGAAGAAGATCATCATGACTGTTTCTGGCCCAGACTTCATTTCGCTCCAGGTCCGCGACGTACCGGCTTCGGCTGAGTTCTACGAAAAGTTCCTCGGCCTCACCCGGCAGGCCGGCCCGCCGCACGCCATCGTGTTCGACACCAAGCCGGCCTCCTTCGCCGTCCGGACGCCCTTTCCCGGCACCGACCTCGACGCCGGACCGCTGGGAGCCGGAGTCGGAATCTGGCTGCAGGCCCCCAACGCCCAAGAGATTCACGACACCCTTCTCGCCGCCGGCGTCACCATCACCTCTGCCCCGATTGAGGGCCCCTTCGGCCGGACGTTCACCTTCGCAGACCCTGATGGCTACCAGATCACCCTCCACGAAAAGGGCTGACTCAGGCGGGGACGGCTCCGTTTCGGGCGGCTCGAAAGGGGTCGTCTCCAATGCCAGGAACGTTGGGGCCGAATCCGGCGCGGGCGCAATCGCGGGTCAGTGGTGAAAGTGGACCTGGTGCCCGCCGTCAGCAAGCTTGGCTGTGTGCTGTGCGAGGTGATGTCCGCAGAACTCCAGCGTTAAGGCGGACGTCCCCTCACCGACCATCACGACGGCCACGGAGGGCGCGACGCACTGGTCGCAGACGAAGTTCGGTTCGGCGCCGGTTCGCGGAGTCGTCTGAAAGGTGGTGGGAGGCAGGGGGTCCCGCTTCACTGTTTCGCGGTAAGTGCCCATGAATGGCTACTTCGTTCTGGAAACCGGGTCGGGCTGAGCTTCACGGTGAAGCTTCACGGTGTCCGTTCACAGCCTACGGTCGGATCACCCGGGCGGTGACCTTGGTGTGGAATGGGCCGGCCGACACCTCGCTGCTGGCGAACGCAACGCAAACCTCCAGTTCGGCGAAGCCTCATGCCTGACCCCACCACCAGCTCGTCGGGAAGCCGTCTGATTCCCAGTTCGACGACGACGCGCCGATCTTCGCGGTCACCACGCGACCGGCTTCGGCATCGGTAAAACGCCAGAAGTATCCCTCCATCGCAACGCCGTGACCGGAGGTGAGTGAGCCGAAGGGTAGATCGCCTCCGCTGGAGCGACACGGCGCATTGAAGCTCATCTTCGGAGGCTACGCGCGTGGCCTGCAGCGGCATACCCGAATTACTGCGCCCTCGCCCGGAGTGGGCAGGCAGAGGGGTCAATTCGGCACAACTCATTAGGATGCATTAGTTAGGAAAGGCTGTCCTAATTAACCGATCGATGCCTCATGAGTAATTCTCCCCATGTGGGCGGGGCTATTTATGAGAACATTCTAATCTGCGTCTGAAGGGGGGCCCACTAGCGTAAATGGTGAAAGTCGGTAGTATCGATCCAGGCGGAGTTATATGTCCCGGACGCAAGCGTAAAGTGATTTCTGTTTCACGCGCAGCGCCGTAATCGGTGCTGGATCCGGGGACCTCCAGACATCATGCCTACCTACCCACCCATCGCAAGAGGAGACACACATGTTGAAAAGAAAACTCGCCGGAGTCGCACTCGGGGTGATCGCGGTCATCGCTACTCCCACCGCTTCGGCGTCAGCATCGGGGCCACGCCCACCAGTTGGCTCTGAGGTTGCCGCCTCAACCAAGGCGAATGCGCTGACCGCCATGCACGGTGAGGCGTTCGCCTACGCGAAGTACAACGCCTTCGCCGGCGAGGCCGCCCGGACCGGAAAGACATCGGTGGCCCGGCTCTTCACCCGCACTGCCAAGGTCGAACTTGGTGACCACTTCGCCGCAGAGGCGAAGGTGGCCAGTTTGGTGGGCAGCGACCAGGCCAATCTTGCCGACGCCATCGCCGGTGAAACCTACGAAGCCACGACCATGTATCCGGGCTTCGCTGCCCAGGCAACCGCGGAGGGCTGTACGGCCGCCGCTGACCTGTTCACCGAAATCGCCGCGGACGAAGCTGTGCACGCTGCCGGTTACACAGCGGCGCTGGCGTCCCTGAACGACGCCAATGTCACGGTTCCCGCACCTCAGGTGGTAGACCCGGTGACCATTATTCGCAGCACGCCTGCCTACTCGGGGCAAACCCTGACCAACCTGTTGGACGCGATGCACGGCGAGGCGTTCGCCAACGCCAAGTACAACCTGTACGCCGATCATGCTGCGAAGACCGGGCATCCGGCCATCGCCAAGCTCTTCCGGGGAACCGCGCAGGTCGAGTTGCGGGAGCACTTCGCCGGTGAGGCCGTTCTGGCTGGCCTGGTCGGTAGCAACCGGACCAATCTGAAGACCGCGATCACCGGGGAGACCTACGAGACCAAGACCATGTACCCCGATTTCGCCTACCAGGCTGCCAAGGCAGGGGATCGTCAAGCGGCTCGGCTCTTCTGGGAGATCGGCCGCGAAGAGGGCTCCCACGCCCATGCTTTCACCGCAGCCCTGCACCGGGTCTGAGTTCAGCGGTTGAGTGCAGTACCTGAATCAATCCTCCGGGCCGGCGCGAAAGCGTCGGCCCGGAGGCGTTTAGACCAAGCCAAGCGCGAGGCCCCTCCCGATCAGCCGAACCCCACCCACTGCTCATAACGGGTACGGTTCCGCTTCGCGCTGCTGCAAAAGGGACCGTCCCCGTTTTGCGCAGTCCTTGTTATGAGTAGTGGGTGGGGTACTACTGCCAGTACCGAGCTGACGATGAGGGCAACTTGCCGGACTTCGAGACCCGCTTCGCCGCGATGGTGTACCGGCGGGCCCGCCGCAATCCGTAGGCTCGCGTGCGCATCTTGAGGCCGAAACGCGGGTCTGCCTGGCCTCCGTGCCTGCCCGTCTCCACCGCCGGATGCTGGCGAGTCAGGGCTGAGCGCTGCCACGGTTGTGGTGGGCGTATTGGTACTCGCCTTCGGGTGATCCCGGAATAGGTCCACCACCAGCCAGGTTTGTGCCGAGTATGAAAGCACTGTTTTATGACGAGTTCGGTGGCCGCGAGAAGTTTCAGTTCGGCGAGCTGCCCGACCCGCATTTGGGGCCCGACTCGCTGGTCGTGAAGGTCGTCGCCGCGAGCATCAACCCGGTGGACTACAAGATCCGTCAGGGCTATCTGGCCGGGCTGATGGACACCACTTTTCCGGTGGTTCCCGGCTGGGACGTTGCCGGGGTCGTGGTGGCCACCGGCTTGGATACCCCCGAGTATGCGGTCGGTGACGAGGTGTTGGCCTACGCTCGCAAGGACGTCGTGAGCGGCGGGACGCTTGCCGAGCTGGTCTCGGTTCCGGTGCGCACGGCGGCGCACAAACCTGCGGGAGTTTCGTTCGAGGACGCAGCAGCGCTGCCCTTGGCCGGGTTGACCGCCCTGCAAAGCATTCGCCGCGCGGGCGTGGAGGCCGGCCAAACGGTATTGATCCACGCCGCTGCCGGTGGGGTGGGATCTTTCGCCACGCTACTCGCTGTGCTCGCCGGAGCTCGCGTCGTCGGCACCGCCGGAGCGGCGAATCACGACTACGTCCGATCGCTGGGTGCTGAGCCGATCCTGTATGGCGAACAGCTCGTTGACCAGGCCCGAGCTCTGGCCCCGGATGGCTTCGACGTCATCTTGGATTACGTCGGTGGCCAGGCGATGGATACTGTCCCCGCGCTGCTGACTTCCGGCGGCAGTGTGGCGTCGATCGCGGATAGCCGGGTTGTCGCTCTCGGTGGCCACAATGTCTGGGTGCGTCCCGACCACGACGATCTTGAGCAACTCGTCACCCTGGTCGCGGACGGAAAGCTGCGGGTGAATCTGGCCGGGATCTACCCGTTCGAGCAGGCTGTGGCCGCCTACGCCGAACTAGAGGGTGGGCACGTGCGCGGCAAGCTGGTCATCACGCTCTGAAATGCCAGCTCGGAAGTGCCGCCAGGGGCCGACAGAGCCCTGCGCAGACCGGGCGGTGACTGTCGTGTCACAGGTGCTCGTGTCGCAGATGTGTGGCGGAACGGCCGCCAAGTTCGCGAGAACCTGATCGACCGGTGACCAGCACGTCGTTGCGATGAGCAGACCCGGGGGAGGTCGAAAGGAGGTCGCGCCGGTCTCATTTTCCGCCCCCTGACGGGCCAGGTTTCTCATCGATTCACAAGAGCCGCCTGAACGAAAATGAGACCTGGACGCGCTCACGTGCGGCAATCTGAGACGGCCGCGGTGTGGCGATATCGATACGGGCAGCGTTATGACAATCGCCTGGGGGCCGCTGAAACATGGCCGCTCCGCCATGCAGCCCAGCCGGGCGGGTCAAACGCGACAGAAATCAGGATCGTCCGCGCATCACTGTCGCCCTGGTCGAGCTTCTTCAACTCTCGCGTGGTACCGAGGCTGAAAATCATCGTCACAGTAGTTCCTGCCGCAGTGCAGGTGTAGATGTTGGTGATTGGGCTGACGGACGACGAAAGCCTCCGGGAGGCTCAGCTGACCACTGGGCAGCGACGTGTTCAGCGCACGTCCTTCATGAGCTTCAGCACCGCGGGTGCGGAGATCAGCATCGCCGCGCCCACTAGAACTGCGATCAACCCCAGAACTCCGAAGTACATGGTCTGGGGAACCTGGGTGTAGTACTCGCCGAGCGTCCCGGCGATCGTGGTGCCCAGCGCGATCGAGAGGAAGAACAGCGCGATCATCTGGGTGCGGTATGCCTTCGGGGCCAGCTTGGTAGAGGCAGAGAGCCCGATCGGAGACAGCAGCAGCTCGGCGATGGTGAAGACGAACAAGATGGCGATGAGGGCCAACACCGGGGTGGAGTCGGGGCCACCATTGGCGAACGGCAGGAACAGCCAGAAGGCGCCGCCCATGATCACGGCGGCGAGGCCGAACTTCACCGGAGTGGACGGTTGCCGCGAGCCCAGGCGTCCCCACAGTGCGGCGAAGGCGCCGGACAGGGTAATGATGAAGATCGGGTTGATCGACTGCACCCAGCTCACTGGGAACTCCCATCCGAAGATGGAGCGGTTGAGCTGGCTGTCGGCATAGAAGGTCACCACGGTGAACTGCTGTTGATACAGCGACCAGAACGCCACCGACACCAAGAACAGCGGGATGAACGCCCACACCCGAGACCGTTCGGTGGCGTCGACGCGTTTGCTGGTCAGCAGGAGCGTGAAGAGCCCGACGGTGGCGATCACCGTCGCCACGATCACGGCCTGGGAGAGGTTGTCGACGCGGATGACCTTGGCCAGCACCAGCGTGACGACTAACGCGACCGCGGCCACTCCGATCAGGGCTGCCTTGAGGTAATGCTGTCGAGCCAGCGGGTTGGGCGCGATGCGGGCTACTTCGGGGATGCTGCGGCGGCCCAGCGAGTATTGGAGGAGTCCGGCGCCCATACCGAGGGCGGCCAGAGTGAAGCCCCAGCGGAAGCCGGCCGTGCTCTGCAGCAGGCCGGTTAGTAGGGGCCCGAAGAACGCTCCCAGGTTCACTCCCAGGTAGAACAGCGAGAAGCCCGCGTCGCGACGGGCGTCGTCCGGGGCGTACAAGGTGCCGACGACGGAGCTGGCGTTGGCCTTCAGCCCGCCCGACCCGAAGGCGATCAAGATCAGCCCCACACCGACGCCAGCCAAGCCGGGAATCAGGCCAAGGGCGAGATGGCCCACCATGATCACGGCGGCCGAGACGAAGAGCACTCGTTCACTGCCGAAGAGCCGGTCGGCGAGCCACGCGCCCAGCACCGTGGACAGGTAAACGATGCCGCCGTACGCCCCGACGATTCCTGAAGCCACAGCCTTGTCGATGCCGAGCCCGCCCGCGTCGACGCTGTAGTACAGGTAGAGCAGCAGGATGCCCTGCATGCCGTAGAAACTGAAGCGTTCCCACATCTCCACGCCGAACAAGTTCGCCAGCGCCCAGGGATGTCCGAAGAAGGTGCGTCCTGGCTGATCTCTTGTGTGGCGGGAGGGTGTTTCAACAGCCTCGGTCATGGCAAGGAGACTAGCCAGAAGGTCCGGCCGAATCCGGGAAATCGGTGCGATGGATCAAGCCACTACCATCTCGTTTGTGGTCACCCACTTCGACGAGCTGACAGAGGTCTACAACGCGAGCGTGCACGACCATGTCGACGTGGCTGCCCAGCGCGGCAGGCTGCGGCGGCTGTTGGCAAGCCGTGGCGGCTGGGACAGGGTTCGTGCTGACCTCCTGGCGTTGACCGCCGATGAGCGGGAGGTCTCCGGCAGGGGGCTACGGGATTTGCACGGGTGGTTGCAGTACTCGGCCACCATGTACCGCGATCCGACCAATGACCAGCGTGACGACATCCTCCGCGATCTCGCGAAGGTGCAGCTGCCGCCACACCTTCGCGAGGCAATTGAGGTGCGCCTCCATCGGGCGTAGTGGCGCCTTCCGCGTTGCCGGCCGCGGGGGCCACGAGTAGCGGGCGGCGGACCTGATGGCCTCACTCGCGGTTGCTCTGCACTGACCGTGCCGTCGCCGGAGGAGCGCCGACTTCCGCAACGCTGTTGCTGCCGCAGGGAATCTTGGTCACGCTGGCATGCTCGATTCGCGTCACGCGGAACCACCGGATATCGCTGCGTAACCGGCACCAGCCGATCAGGTACCACCGGCCGTTTGTGGAGCCGAACATGATTGGCTCGACGTCGCGGGTTGTCGTGATCTCGTCGCCCGAGAGGTAACGGATGCGCACGACGCGTTGCTCGGCCACCGCTTCTTCGAGTGCCGATCTGACCGCGCGAACCGGACGCGAAGGCGTGTTCACCCAGATGCGACCCGCGAGCTCGTCGGCTCTTGCTCGGGTCCTGGGGTCGAGAACGTCCAGGATCTTCTTGATGCCAGCTGAGGCCAGGTCTGCATAGGGGGCATCGGAGGCAGCAGAGACGGCCGCGAGCAGCGCCACGGCCTGCGCGGGGGTCAGGCTGATCGGCGGAAGGTTCGCCCGAGCAGCCAGGCCGTAGCCGCCGCCGGGCCCCGGGCGCGACCAGATCGGTGCACCGCTGTTCTCGAGCGCGGCGAGATCTCTCTTGACTGTCCGCACCGATACGTCGAACTCCGCCGCCAGTCGCTCAGCAGTGCATCCGCGGGTGCCGGCACGGCGCAGCATCTCCGACAGTGCGTGGAGCCGCTCGGTCCGCTTCACTTCTGCACCTGGGCGAAAATCATGTCACAAATGGTGACACACCCTTGTCCTGGGGGCACGTGAGCATCGCAGCATGACGACCAACTCAAGCAAACCAACCATTCTCCTGATTGCCGGCCACTGGCTGGGGGCGTGGGCGTGGGACGAGGTGGTGCAACACCTGACCGCTGGCGGTCGGAGAGCCCTCCCGCTGACCCTTCCCGGCCTCGATGCGGGTGACAGCGAGCGAGCGCTCAGGACGCTCGACGACCAGGCGGCAGCGATCGAACAGGCTGCCGCTGCCGAAGAGCAGCCGGTGGTCATCGTGGCGCACAGCGGAGCCAACGCCCCGGTGAGCCTTGCCCTCGATCAGCGCCCCGAGCTCGTTCGCCGGGTGGTCTGGGTTGACAGCGGGCCGGTATCGCCGGGGACCGTTTTCGCTCCGGACCTGCCAGAGGATCTGGACGAGTTGCCCCTGCCACCTTTCGACGCGCTCAAGGAGCAGGCCAGCCTCGAAGGCTTGAGTAACCAGGTTCTCGAGCGCTTCCGGGCACGGGCCGTTCCGGAGCCCGGCGCTGTGCTGCGCCAGAGGGTGGAACTCACCAACGATGCGCGTCTGAAGGTTCCGACCACGCTGGTGTGCTGCTCGATCCCGAGCGCACAGCTGATGGAGCTGGCCAACGCCGGTCATCCCATGTTCGCTGAGGTCGCAAAGCTTGAGCACCTCGACGTTGTCGATCTCCCGACCGGCCACTGGCCCATGTGGAGCCGCGCTGGCGACCTCGCGCAGCTCATCGCCGCCGAAGCGACTTCCGGGGTCAGCTGAACCGCGAACTGAGATGAGGGGGCCCGTCACAGCGGCTGGCACCCTCATGTTCCTGAGCGACCTGGTGTCTGAGGCCAACGCAGGCCACACCTGTCCGGCCTGAATGAAGACGAGACTCGGACGCGCTCGCGCGCGGCAATCTGAGATGGCCTGGGCGCGGCGATAACGAGACGGACAGCGTTATGACACTGCCAGTCGTGTGAAACGCGCGAAAGGTCCTTCTGGCCCGCTTGTCGGCTGAATCGGATGGTTCGTTCTCTCGTGCAAGTAGGACACCCAACCCCGGCGTTTCGCGAATCCCCGGAATGCCCCAAGGCTCATGGAGGATCGGCTTGTTGGCATCGGTCCGGCGGTCCTGGCGCCAGCTGCGGAAGGGTATCTCGTCGGTAGGCGCGAAGGTTGCGGTCTGCCCGGCCCATGCCTCGGGAGCCTGCTCGCTGATCAGCCAGCGAGCGCCAGAGGGAGCAGCGAGACCACGATGGTTGCGTCTGCCACCAGGTGTGCCAAGTAGGTGGCGAGCATGCCGCCGGTCCGGCGACGCAGATAGGCGAGGATGAGTCCCCAGCATCCGGCCATGACGCCACCGACGACGCCGCTGGGGACTCCGTTGAGGTGGGCGACCCCGAACGCGAGCGCGGCCAGAGGGATGGCGGTCCGGCCGAGGTTGCCGATGGCTGCGGTCAACAAGACGCCGAAGAAGATCATGTCTTCGATGACGCCGTTGATGATGAGGAACCCTAGCCCGCCTAGTGCAGCTGTCCAGACCGGGACGGAGCGGGCCGCGTGGGCGTAGCCGGCTGGCAGGGTGCCGTCGAAAATGTGCTGCCACACGAGCAACCCGGCGATGCTGACGACTGCGGTCAAGCCGCACAACAGCCAAGTAGCCACGTCCAGGTGCCCGACACGGAACCAGTCACGCCAACCTGGGAGCCGCTTCTGGCGCCAGGAAAGCAGTGCTGTCAGGGCCAGAGCGAGTCCGGGCCCGATCGGCCAAGCGCCCGCGACCGGAATCAGGCCGATAGCCCAGATCAGTCCAATGAGGATGGCGGCGTCGAGAAGTCGGGGGTCGGCCCAACCGTGCGCCAGCCATGCGGCGAGCCCGGCGAGTGCGACCGCGAACAGGCATCCCACCGGCTGCCGTCCGACGATGGGCTGGAGGGCACTCAAGGCGAGGATCGCGAGGGCCGCGGCGCCTTGCATCCAGCGGCGCCCCGATCTGAACTGCTGCGTACTCTCGGGCACGACATCATCCAACCACTGACCTGACCCACCGATTGACTTCCAGTGTTGGTGGCCACCTGGCCTGATCCGAAAGGCATGTTCCATACGCCTTGTCTCCACATTGTGGGGTTCCGGGCCCGAGCTGTTGCTCCGGTCAGTGCCGGTAACGGTAGATGGGCTCCGCCGCAGCCGGGGTCAAGGCGGGCTCCAGCCGTCGAGTGAATCGCGCCCAAGTCTCATTTCGTTCGTCGAAACACCTTCAAGTCTCATTTCGCCGCATGCCGGACAGCTGTCGGGGCAGCCCCAGCTTCCGGCCTTAGTTACACGCGTGTAGTTATCCCCATTGTGGACAACTCCTGTGGATGAAGCAGCTTGTGGGAAGTCAGGAGCAGAATGCAGCGGTGCCCGTCCCACCTGGGACGGGCACCGCTGGCGATTTTGGCCCTTCGACAAGCTCAGGGAGCTTCAGGGAACTTCGACTGGCTCAGGGGGCTTTGGACTTACTTCGTGATGGCGGCCTTGGTCTCGCGAGCCATGGCCAGCTCCTCGTTGGTTGGCACTACCAGGACGGTCACCGGAGAACCCTCGCGGGAGATGATCCGCGCCTCCCGCGAACGGACGGCGTTGGCTTTGGCGTCCATCCAGAAGCCGAGCGGTTCCAGGCGTTCCAGCACTGCGGCCCGCACCTGCGGGGAGTTCTCGCCGACCCCGGCGGTGAAGGTGAGCGCGTCCACCGTGCCCAGAACGGCCATGTAGGAGCCGATGTAGCTGATCAGCCGGTGCACGTACACGTCGAAAGCCAGCTTGGCATCTTCGTCGCCCTTCTCGATCAGTTCGGTCAGGTCGCGGAAGTCGGTTACCCCAGACAGGCCGTAAATGCCCGACTTCTTGTTCAGCATGGTGTCGATGTCCTTCAGGCTCATCCCAAGGCGCTGCTCCATGAAGTAGTGCAGTCCTGGATCGATATCGCCGGATCGAGTGCCCATCACCAGGCCGGCCAGCGGGGTCAGCCCCATCGAGCCGTCCACGGCCACGCCGTTACGAATCGCCGAAATCGAAGCCCCGTTGCCCAGGTGGCAGACGATCTGGTTGAAGGAGTTGTAGTCGCGCCCCAGCACCTCAGCCACCTTGCGCGATACGAAGCTGTGCGAGGTTCCGTGGAAGGCGTATTTGCGCATGCCGTGCACCTCACGCAACTCCTTCGGAATCGCGTAGGTGTAGGCCTCGGCCGGCATGGACGAAAAGAACGCGGTATCGAAAATGGCCACATGCGGCACATTCGGCAACGCCTTCTGCGCAGCCTCAATGCCGGCGATGCCCGGCGGGTTGTGCAGCGGCGCCAGCGGGCTGAGCTCGCGCAGCTTCTCCAACATGTCGTCATCAATGACGGTGGTGGAGCGGAAGCCCCGTCCGCCATGAACGGTGCGGTGCCCGACGGCCACGATCTGGTCGAGGCTGGGCCCAACCTCGTCGAACAGCTTCACAAGGAAAGACAGCGCCTGGGCATGATCGGCGAAGCCGTGCTCGTCCTGCAGGGTCTGGCCGGCATAGGTGTGGGAAATCGTCGATTCGCCGTCGCCGATGCGTTGGATGAGACCGCTGGCTACGACCTCCTCGGAATCGGCGTCGATCACCTGGTACTTGATCGAGCTCGAGCCGCAGTTCAGCAGCAGGATCGGAGTCGTCATGCTTCACCTCTTTTCTCGGATTGTGCCTGGATGGCAGTGATGGCCACCGTGTTCACGATGTCGTCGATCAACGCACCCCGGGAGAGGTCGTTGACCGGCCTGTTGAGGCCTTGGAGCACTGGCCCGATGGCGACTGCGCCAGCCGAGCGCTGCACTGCCTTGTAGGTGTTGTTGCCGGTGTTCAGGTCGGGGAAAATGAACACTGTCGCCCTACCGGCCACCGCAGATTCGGGCAGCTTGGACCTGGCCACAGTCGGATCAACCGCCGCATCGAACTGAATCGGACCCTCCAAGGCCAGATCCGGACGCCGTTCCCGGACGATCCGGGTTGCTTCGCGCACCTTGTCCACGTCAGCGCCCGAGCCGGACGTGCCGGTGGAATAGCTCAGCATCGCCACCCGCGGCTCGATCCCGAAGGCGACGGCAGTCTCTGCCGAGTTGATCGCGATGTCGGCCAGCTCCTCAGCGGTGGGATCGGGGTTCACCGCACAGTCGGCGTACACCACTACCTGATCGGCCATGCACATCAGGAACGAGCTGGAGACGACTCGCACCCCCGGCTTGGTCTTCACGAACTCCAGCGAGGGCCGAATGGTGTTGGCGGTGGTGTTGATCGCGCCCGACACCATCCCGTCTGCCATGCCGAGATGCACCATCATCGTCGCGAAGTAGCTCAGATCGGTCAGCTTCTCCCTGGCCTGCTCCAACGTGACGCCCTTGTGGGCGCGCAGCCCGGCGTACACCGAGGCGAAGTGCTCCAACAGCTCGGGCTTGGTCGGATCGATGATCTGCACTTCCTGCAGAGTCAGGCCCAGATGGTTGGCTCGCGACCGAATGACCTGGGCGTCACCCAGCAGGATCACGTTGGCCGCTCCGCGTCGCAGAATGATGTCGGCCGAAGTCAGAATGCGATCATCACTGGACTCGGGCAGCACGATGGTCTGCCGATTCGAGCGGGCGGTCTCCTGCAGCTGGTGCTCGAACATCAGCGGCGTCACCACCTCGGAGCGATGGACGTGCAGGGCTTCGAGCAGTTTGTCGGCGTCCACATGTTCGGCGAAAAGTCTCCGGGCGACCTCAACCTTGCGTGGGCTGGAGGTCAGCGCGCCCTCAAGGCGGAACAACCGCTCCGCAGTGGTGAAGGTGCCGACCTCTGTTGTGCCGATCGGCAAATCGCCGTGGATGCCGGAAATCAGCCGGATGATGGGTTCGGGAATCTCATAGCCACCCACCAGAATCACGGCAGCCAGCTTGGGGAATGTGCCCGAAGTGTGCGCCAGCAACAGGCCGGGCAGCAGGTCGGCGCGGTCGCTGGGCATGATCACCGTGGATTCGGCGGTCAGCCGGCGCAGCACGTTCGGCAGGGTCATGCCGGCAACCAACACTTCCACCGATTCATTGGCCAGCAGCTCCGGATTGCCCTGCATCAGCTTCACACCCGCAGCTTCGAACTGAGCGGCCACGGTGGGGGCCACCAGCAGCGGGTCTTGCGGCAGTGCGCAGGTCTCCTTCACCGGCAGGCCGGTCAGCTCTGCGCGGACCTCCTCCAGAAGCTTCGGATCCACCCGGTTGGCCAGCACCGCGATCACCTTGGCGTGATTGGCCGAGAACTCGGCCAGCGCCCCCTCCGCAGCTGAACGGATCTCGGCGGCCTTCCGGCCACCGCCGGCCACTACCAGCAAAACCGGGGCGTTGAGGTTGGCCGCCACCCGGGCATTGAAGGTCAATTCGGTCGGCGAGGCCACGTCGGTGTAGTCCGAACCAAGGACCACCACTGCCTCGTGGGTATCGCGAATCTTGGAATACTTCTCCACCAGAGAGGCCAGCGCAGCCTCGGGATCGGCTCGGACGTCCTGGTAAGTGACACCGACCGCCTCTTCATAGGTCTGGTTGACCCCAGGTTCGGCGAGCAGTGTGCGAAGAATCTCGTCCGGGGCACCAGCGCGAACGAGGGGGCGGAATACTCCGACCGAACTCACCGTGCGGGTAAGCGCCGCGATCATGCCGAGGGCGACCATCGACTTTCCAGCCAGTCCTTCGGGGGACGCTACGTAGATGCTCGTACTCATTGGGGAAGGGTAGCGATCAGGAGGCGGTGTGGCGATAGGTCGCCCTGGGCTTTTTTCGTCGGCCTCGGCCGATGGCTGCGCTTCACGATGGGGCATGTGCCCGGGCCTCCCTGCGGTCGGCGGCGACCGTTGGTGCTAGTTGTCAGTTGTTACAAACATTCTAGGACGGCTCCGCGAGTGCTCTCGACCGTCGCCCGAGCGTGGCGGTCGGCATGCCGAATAGCGCCCGGGGCCCCCCAATGGCAGTTCGCGCGCAGCCCCGGAAGTAGCTCCGGGCAGCTCCGGGGACTCACGGGGACGGTTCTGTTTAGCGCAGCACATATTGGGGACGGACCCGCCGGGCGGGCCGCGATGCGGAGCTGTCCCCGTTCTGGCGCACGCTGAACTGTCAGGTGCCAACTCGGTGTCAGTGTCGTTGCTGGCCAGGCTTTTCGCCTGGGGAGTGCTTCCAGGTTTCGAGAGCGGTCACCACGGCGTCGATGACCTTGTCGTAGCTGCGTTCGAGGTCGACCGGAAGCTTGAATGCGCCGCCGGTCTCCAGGCTGACGAAGCCGTGGATCGCTGCACGGAGGAATCGCGTCGCGTCAATCGCGTCCTCCCCGATGAGGTCGAAGCCAGCCAGAACGGTGTAGATCACCGTGAGCGCCGTCGTGCTCGCCGCTTGATCGGCCTCATCGTCGGCGTCCGGAGCCAAGGTGGTCATCGGATACTGCATGGGATGCTCCAGCGCCCACCGACGGTAGGAGATCGCCAGGCTCCGAACAGCATCGCTGCGAGCCCGCCCGATGGTGGCCTGAGCCAGCTCGGCGGCCAGCATCCTTTTCGCCCGCAGCATGATTCCCCGGCGCAGTCCTGCCAGGCCGTCGACGTGCTTGTACAGCGAGGGCGTCCGGACGTCGAGTTCTTTGGCCAGCATGGCCAAGGTGAGGTCGCCGCCCCGGTGTTGCTCAAGGAGCTGAGCGCCGCGCTCGATCACGACTTCGGTGGTGAGTCCGGCCCTAGGCATTGGGATGCACCTTCTTCAGAAAGTCGAGCACGACAGCAGCGGTGAGCTCTGGCTGCTGAGACTGCGGGTAGTGACCAGCCTCGGGCACCATGACAACCTCGCCGCTCAGGGTTTGGCCGATCCAGGCGGCCTCGGCGGCTGGGTCGGCGAAATCGGGGTCCAGTTCGCCCATCACCACCAGCACGGGCGCGCTCACCTCGGCCAGGCGGGCCTCGGCAACTGCATGATCGGCGTCGTGGACGGTGCGTGCGAAGGCCTTTGCGTAGTCGGGCCGCCGCAGCTTGGCGACAACTTGTGCACGGTAGTCAGCGAAGTCGGCAGGTTTGGCCCCCGCGTAAAGCGATGGCAAATAGGCCTTCCAGACACTGGCCCCCCACGGCGGCAGCGTCAGGATTCGAAAAAGGCCACGCATGCCGGGGGCGGTCGGTGGGTTGCGCACAAAGGGTCCGAGAAGCACCAGGGCGTCGACGAGTTCGGGGTGATCGGCGGCCGCAATCACGGCAGCGCCAGCGGCCAGCGAGTTGCCCGCCACCACAGCCGGACTTCCGAGCTCGGCAATGAGGGCGCCGATATCGGAAGCGGTCGCGGCGTCACCGTAGGAGACGAACGAGGTGTCGCTGTCGCCATGTCCGCGCAGGTCGGTGGTGGCCACGGTGTAGCCGGCCGAAACCAGCGCAGGGACGAGCAGGCGGTACGTCGAGCGCAGATCGCCCATTCCGGGCACCAGCACCACGAGGGGGCCACTGCCGGCAACGTCGTAGGCGATGCGCCCCTCGTCTCGGAAGAGATACCGGGTGCTGAGGTGCGTCTCGTTGGGGGCGTTCGTCATGTGGCTAATGTAGCTAGGTGTATAGCTAATGGCAATAGCTAACTGGGGTGATCGTCCGTCCCGCCCTCCCGGGGCTCCGACTCGGCCTAGCCGGCAACTGAGGCCAGCCACGCCAGGTCGGCTCGGCGGGCCTCGATGTCACCCGGCGTTTCCAGAATGATGGGTGCGCCAGCGGTCGCGAATACTTCGGCCAGGCCCTCAGGATCACACTGGCCCGCCCCCAGGTTGGCGTGCCGGTCGGCTCCGGAGTCGAAGGCGTCGCGGGAGTCGTTGCCGTGCACCAAGTCGATGCGTCCGGTGATCGCCTTGATGCGGTCAACGAGACCGGCGAGCTGATTGCCGCCAGCATGGGCATGGCAAGTGTCCAGGCAAAAGCCCACCCGGTCGGCATTCGCCGAGCCTGCGATCGCGTCCCACAGCTGATCGATGCGCTCCAGACTCCGTGCCATCGCGTTGGCTCCGCCGGCGGTGTTCTCGATCAGCAACGGGACGTCGATCACCAGGCCGTCGATCGCCTTGCGCCAGTTGTCGAAGCCGACCTGTGGGTCTTCCCCGGCCACCACATGCCCACCATGGACGATCACTGCGGCGGCGCCGATCTCGGCGGCCATTCTCAGCTGCTTCTGCAACTGCTGGCGGCTCGGAATCCGGATCCGGTTGTTGCTGCTGGCCACATTCAGTACATAGGGCGAGTGGATGTAGAGGGCCACTGTGGCGGCCTGCGCGACTTCGCGTAGCGCGTCCGCCCCGTCCGGATAGCCCACTTTGGGCCCTTTCCAGCCTTGGGGGTCGCCGAGAAAGAACTGAACTGCCCCGATGCCCAGCTCACTGGCCGCGGCCACGGGGTCGATGGAGTCAACGTGCGCGCCGAACTGCATGGGGCTCAGTCTAGGCAGCCGCCGCCATCGGCACTTCGCCTCGGGCCATCTCTTGCGGCGTTGAGCTAGCGGCGTCGGCAGCTTCGGCCCGAGATCGTCGTGACCCGATTGGGAGCGTGCCGTCGGGGGGTTTGGCCAAAAAATAGGAGCTTCGCTACTCGGCCAACACCTGGTGGTCAGTGGTAAGCCTGAGTAAGGCGGTCTGGCCTCAGGAGTGTGGTGTACCTGTGGATCTGCCCAGTAAGTGCAGATGGGGTCTTTGGGGGGTCGTGGAGTTACTTACGGTGGAGTAACTTATCCCTCAGAGCTCGCTATAAAGGAGTACCGATGGACTCAGCTCACCTGGCAGGGATGTTCGCCAGGTCGGTGGCCCAGTTCGCTGACGAACCGGCCGTACGCATCCATGACGGTGAAGACTGGCAAGTAGCCACCTATGCCGAACTTGGCGAGCAGGTACGCAAGTTGGCCGCGCGGCTGATCGATCGCGGTCTGGCTCCCGGCGATCGGGTGGCGCTGTTCTCGACCAACCTTCCGCAGTGGACCCTGGTCGATCTTGCCTGCGCCTACGCCGGCTTGGTCTCAGTGCCGCTGTACGCCACCAGCGCCACCGAACAGGTGCGCCACGTCGTGGCCGATTCCGGAGCCCGGCTGTTCTTCGTGGCTGGGGCCAAAGAGCTGGCCATCGCCGAGTCCGTACGCTCCGACCTCCCTGAGCTTGAGACCGTGATCACGCTGTTGCCCACCCCGGGCGCGATCACCTTGGACGATGAGCTGGCCGCGGCCCCCTCCGACACCAGCGAGGTGGACGCCCGGATGGCCAATGCCGATCCTGCGGATCTGGCCACGATCATCTATACCTCCGGCACCACCGGCGAGCCCAAGGGTGTGATGCTCACCCATCGCAGCTTCACCCACCAGGTGTGGGCATTGAACCGTTTCTTCACGCTGGGCCCGGGTGATGTCTCGCTGTGCTTCCTGCCGCTGAGTCACGCGCTGGAGCGGGCCTGGACCTACATGGTGTTGGCCAACGGCTGCCTGAACAGCTACGTGCCCGACCCTCGCGATGTGGCCCACCAGATGGTGTTGGCCCATCCGAACTTGATGGTTAGCGTGCCGCGGTTGTTCGAGAAGGTTTTCAACACAGCCACGGAGAAGGTGGCCGACAGCCCCCTGAAGCAGAAGATCATGGCTTGGGCGCTGAAGGTTGGCACCGCCTACCACGACGCGCTGCGTTCGGGTAAGCGGCCCGGTCGGATATTGACCGTGCGGCTGAACATCGCCGACAAGTTGGTGCTGCATTCAGTGCGTGACGCCATGGGCGGTCCCAAGAAGGTGCTGGCTTGTGGGGGTGCGCCGGTGCGCCGCGACGTCGAGGAGTTCTTCTACGGCTGCGGGCTGATGATGCTCCCGGGGTACGGCCTCACTGAGGCGTCACCCCTGGTCACCTTCCCCTCGCCGCTGGCATACAAGGTCGGCAATGTCGGCAAGGTGGTGCCCGGTGGTGAGCTGCGGATCAACCCCGACGGGGAACTGCTCTACCGCGGCCCGAACGTGATGCTTGGCTATTGGGGACATCCCGAGGAGACCGCCGCAATCATTCAGGACGGCTGGTTGCATACCGGTGACGTTGGCGAGTACGACGGCGACTACGTCCTGATCACCGACCGGATCAAGGACCTCATCGTCACCAGCAACGGCAAGAACGTGGCCCCGGCCCCGATCGAGAACCTGCTGGCCACCGACCCGCTGTTCGAGTACACCCTCTTATTGGGCGATAACCGGCCCTACCTCACCTTGCTGGTGGCGCCGTCGTTGCCGCATTTGGACGAGATCGGCAAGCAGTTGCAGCTCACCTGGGCCAAGCGTGAGGAGTTGCTGAACAACCCCGAGGTGATCGCCGAGATCAAGCGGCGGATGGCGGCGCTGACCGAGAAGTTGCCCAAACACGAGCAGATTCACGACCTGCGGTTGTTGGTGGAGGGTTTCACCCAGGAGAACGGAATGCTCACTCCGACGCTGAAGGTGAAGCGCCGTGAGGTCGAGCGCCGGTTCGCCGAGATCGTCGACGAGATGTACGCCCGTGCCGGTCATCCGCGCCAGTAGTCCGCGGAGCACCCAGCGACTGGTGAGGCCGGCCTTGAGTTGGTTGAGCCAGTCGAGACTGACTTCGGCGCCTGATCCTTCGATGAACTCGGGGATATTGCCCATGGCTGAACACCCCAAGTTGACCGGATGGATACCCCCGGGGGTATCATCTTCACTATGAAGACCGTCATTGTGGGAGGGGTCGCGGGTGGCATGTCCGCCGCGACGAGGTTGCGTCGGCTGGCTGAGACCGCCGAAATCGTGGTGTTGGAGAAGTCCGGGCACGTCTCGTTCGCCAACTGTGGCCTGCCCTACTTCGTGGGTGGTGTGATCACCAAGCGCGACGCTTTGCTGTTGCAGACTCCGGCCAGCCTGAAGGCCCGCTTCGAGCTGGACGTTCGGGTGAACTCCGAGGTGACTTTGATCGATCGCAGGGCCAAGACGGTCACGGTGCGCGACCTGGGCGCGGGCACCGAATACACCGAGTCCTACGACTCGCTGATCCTGGCGCCCGGCGCTGCTCCCTTCATTCCGCCGATTCCGGGTGTGGAGCGGGCGCTGAGCCTGCGCAACATCGCCGACACCGACGCGATGGCGGCCAAGGTCGCTGAGGTCATGGCCAGCAGCAACAAGACCGCAGTGATCATGGGTGGCGGTTTCATCGGTATCGAACTGGCCGAAAACCTCACCGAGCGCGGCATCAAGGTGGCCATCGTTGAGTTGGCCCCCCAGATCATGGCTCCCCTCGATGTTGAGATGTCAGCCCTGGTCGAAAAGCACATTCTCAAGCACGGCGTCGAGGTCATCACCGGAGCTTCGGTGACTGCGATCGGCGAACATGACGTCACCCTCTCCGACGGGCGCACCCTCCCGGCGGAATTGGTGATCGCCGCCATCGGCGTCCGGCCCGAGTCCGGCCTGGCCAAGGCCGCCGGCCTGGAGATTTCCGATCGGGGCGGCATTGTGGTCGACGCTCAGCAGCGCACCTCCGACCCGTCCATCTATGCCGTCGGCGATGCGGTGACCAAGCGCGACGCCATCACCGGTGATTCGACGATGGTGCCGCTTGCCGGCCCGGCGAACCGTCACGGTCGCCTGGTCGCCGATGTCATTGCCGGACGCGACGTGAAGGCCGCCACCGTGCTGGGCACGGCCGTGGTTGGCGTCTTCGGCCTGAGCGCGGCAGCCACTGGTTGGACCGAGAAACGCGCCGTCGCGGCCGGGCGAAAGATCCGAGTCATCCACACCCATCCAGGCAACCATGCCGGCTACTACCCCGGCGCCGAAGGCCTGAGCCTGAAGCTGGTCATCGACGCTGAGACCGATGCCATCCTGGGTGCTCAGGGCGTTGGCGGCGCGGGTGTCGACAAGCGCATCGACGTGATCGCCACCGCGATGCGCGGCGGCATCTCCGCCTCGGAGTTGGTGGATCTCGAACTCAGCTACGCGCCGCAGTTCAGCTCGGCGAAGGACCCGGTGAACATGCTGGGCTACATTGCGGAGAACCTTAGTGACGGCCTCACCGAGACCATCCAATGGCACGAGGTGGCCGCGGAGGTTGCCAAGGGCATTCAGCTCATCGACGTGCGCACTGCGGGCGAATATGCCCGCGGCACCGTGGATGGCGCAGTGAACATTCCGGTCGACGATTTGCGTGACCGCCTTGATGAGGTTGCCGATGAGGTGATCGTGCATTGCCAGGTGGGTCTTCGCGGTTACATCGCCGCACGGATGATTGCGCAGAGTGGTCGCAAGGTTCGTAACCTCGATGGCGGTTACCGCACTTGGGCCCATATCTGAGACAAGCAGACTCGACCCCCAGGCGCCGTGGACGGTGTCTGGGGGTTTGCTGCCTGAAAACGGTGCGTCAAAGCGTTCCCGTGCTTGTCAGGCAGCGCCGCCGAACCCGCTTTGGCTGCAAAAGCATCGACCTAGCGCGGGAGAGCCGAGTATCAAGCTCCCTTTCCAGTCTCTGGGTGTACGAGTCTGTACGAAGTCGGCGAACCACTATCTCAATTCAGGCGCAACTGGCGTTGACTGGTCGCGCAGGCACTGGCGTCACGCCGAGGGGGGCAGGGGCACTGGTGCGTTCGTATCAACCAATGAGGGGTGCGATCATGGCGGTGATCGCCAATGACGTTGGTACGGCCACAGTCCGTTGGATGGGTCAGTGCCTGCATCCTTGCTTCTTGGGTTAGGCGACTGCCTGACCTGAACACCACCCCCCACAGGAGACATTTTGCAACATCGGCCGACCCGCTCGGAGATGGCCGCATTGGTGAATCAGGCCCGATTGGACCGGCATCTGTCAGTGCGCGGCGCGGCGCAGTTGTCAGGTGTTCCGGCATCAACGATGCAGGGGTGGTTGCAGGGCAGGCATTTTCCAACTCCTGCGTTGCGCCCGAAATTCCTGGCCTTGGTGGCGTATCTGGATCTCAACCACTTCCTGCACGCCGGCCTTTGGCTCGACGAGGACTGAAAGAAGCCAACTCGCCTGTGCGAAGCGCGGAGTCCTGAAATGATGGATGCATGTCCACCGAGGTGGTCAGTAGAAACTTTGCGAAGCAGGTCAACGAAGCCAGGCTGGCTCGGCACCTTTCAATTCGTGCCGTCGCTCGGCTGGCCAGAGTGCCTGCAACCACTGCACAAGGCTGGCTGAGCGGGGACCACTTTCCCTCCGTGGCATTGCGGGCCAACTATCTGGAACTGATCGGCTATCTAGGCCTGATTGGCCAGATTCCCGCCGAACTCCGCAACCAGTTGGCCGAGCGGGATTGCTCAGTGGTTAGTGGTGGCGATCGCGCCAATCTTCGTTTTCGCCGAGGTGCGGCTGAGGATGTAGTAGCCACGAAGACGGCCGCTTACCCGAACTGAGATCTTGTGGCCCTTGTCCTTGGCCCGCACAATGAAGGTTGCTGCGGTAGCACCCTTTATCGACTTGCCGTCGCGCAGCCACGCGTAGCTGAACGTGGTTGGTGTCGGAGTCCAGGTGCCCAGGTCGACAGCCAACGTGGCGCCGGGTGCGGGCGTCCCGGTGATTACCGCCACCGGTGCCGACAACCGGCCCGGATAGACATCGGCGATGTTCGTCGACGCCTTGGTGCGCCCCTCTGCGGTCACCCGCACCTCTACGTCGTGGCCCACCTGTTCGGGTGAGATCAGATAGGTGGCTTCGGTGGCTCCCGGAATCGGTTTTCCGTTGGAGGTCCACTGGTAGGTCAAGGTGGCTCCGTCCGGCACCCAACTGCCGGGGACGGCTCGCTGCAGTCGTCCGACCTGCGGGCTGCCGCCGACACCGGGAATCTTCCAGGGCGCGGGAGTGAAGCTGGCCGACACCGCAGTGCTCTGGTACGGCCACGACTTGGAGGTGCGAGCGATCGTGGGCAGGCAGGCCCGGGCGCCGTTCACGCCGCACTTGGAGTTCAGCGGGTCGGTGACCGAAACGCCGGTCCACCAGGAGGTCTGCTTATAGGCACCGTCCCAGGACAGTGAAATGTGTACGTGGTCCTTGTGGTTGGCCGTGTCGCCGCCGCGACTCGCCATCTTCCGCCACCCGAGTTCTGGGTAGTAGACGCTCCAGATGTGCTGATTCCAGATCACGTACATGATCCCGAGCCGCAGCGCGACCTCGCCGTTGTTCGCGGTGATCCAGGTCAGGGCCGCGTTGACCCGCGCGCGCTGACTGGCCTTCTTCACGCTCATGTGCCAATCGAGCGCGCGGCCCTCTTTGTGCTCGGACCGGCTGCCCACGCCGCAACCTCTGGAAATGCCGGACGAACTGCCTCCCCACGTCTTGATCAGCAGCTTCAGCAGTGCGGTCGCTCCCGGTTTGGCCTTGGGCGAGCAGGTGGTCTGCGGCATGTAGCCCAGATGCGCGTCGACGGTTTTGGAAGCCAGGGTCACTGGAGGTGCTGGAGCTTTTGCCTGCGCGGGGGCTGTCGTCGGCACGACCAAGCAGAGGGCGACCAGTGCAATCAAAGCTGCGGTCAGGGGCTTTCGCATGAGGTCTCCTGAGGGATCGGGCGCAGTCAGATTACTGGTCCGACGCCGTGCACGCCGGATTGCGGTGCTGCGGCCGGAAAACGACGTGCTCGCCAAGCAATTGCCGTGGTTCCCCAGCGGGGGCGGGAATCGGGTAGCCGGGGCAGCTCCTGGCCGGGGCGCCGAGCCGGCCGAAAGGGGTCGAACGCCGGCAAAGCTGGATCAATCCTTGAGTTTTGGCCACGGTTTTCGCGGTCGTGAGGCGCCTGTGGAGTGCCGATCTTCGGGTCTAGGTGCCTCCGACTACGAATAACGCCGTACGAACAATTGCGAGCATGTGCCACCAGGGGTTGCAATCACCCCCAGAAGTGGGTCACCCTAATAGGCGACACTCGTTCGGGGGACAAGTGGGGCATGGCAGAAGTAGACCGGGGGGATCTCTTGAAGCCTAGGAACACCATTTGGAAGCGGAGCTTGCTGGCCAGTGTGGCTGGTTTGCTGGCGCTGGGGTTGTCGACGATCGGGATTGCGCCGGCTCAGGCCGATGACGCGACGACCGGCGCCACGATCTCTGGTGTAGTCACTTTGGACGGCACTGCCACTGGTGGGCTCAGCGTCTGTGGGTACTCGCCGGACGCCAGCGCAGGCTGTGTGACCACCGCCGCTGACGGCTCATATCAGCTGGCCTACGCCATTTCCACCAGCACCACGTTGGCGAGCGCCTGGGTGAGCCCGAGTGGCAAAGCGGATGCCTTCCCGCTAACTTCTTACCCGCGTTACAGCAGGGCCCCAAGCAGCTTCTTCAACCTCGCTCCTGGCGATGCTCTGCAGGCCATGGATATCTCGGTGTCTTCCTACCCGCTCGTCAAAGGCATGGTGGCCAACAAATCTGGGGCCCCTATCGTCGGCGCCACGGTTGACGGTGGCGTGCAGGCCGTGAGCAGTGACTCAACGGGTGCCTATGAGGTACGGGTGCGGACCGAATATGACGGTGGCCGCATCACCGCCGCCGCGTCGGGCTACGCGGAAGGTTCGCTCCTTGTGGGCCCCGACGGCACCCCGTCCGCAGCCAATGCCAACATCGTGCTAAATGTGGTGGCTACCAAGATCACCACGGCAAAGCCGACCATCTCCGGCAAGGCCAAGGTCGGTCGGACGCTCAAGGTTCACGCTGGTGCCTGGGGCCCGGTCGGCGTCCAGTTGAGCTACCAGTGGTCCCGCAACGGCAAGGTCATCAAGTCGGCCACCGCCCAGACCTACAAGCTGATCAAGAAGGACCGCAGCAAGAAGATCACGGTCAAGGTCACCGGCAGCGCCGACGGGTATACCTCGGTCACCGTGAAGTCGAAGGCCACGAAGAAGGTCGCCAAGCGCTGAGGCGCTCGGGTGGATTCGCTCCGCCGCCCTGCCGACCGGTAGTGTTGCCCAGCGGCCCTCTTTCTGGAGAAGACCGAGATACGCCCTCCTGCCACGGGAACCGCCCGTGGCCGCTCAAGACCAGAGGAGGTGGAGTTCGCGTATGCGCAAGTACGAAGTCGTAGTGATCATTGATCCCGACGTCGACGATCGCCAGGTGAACGGCCTACTGGAGAAGCCCCTAGCCGGGCTGACCAAGGCCGGTGGCACTGTGGACAACATTGATGTGTGGGGCAGGCGTCGCCTGGCTTATGACATCAGGAAGAAGTCCGAAGGCATCTACGTCGTCCTGAACCTGACCGCTGAGCCGGCCGTGGTGAAGGAAATGGATCGTCAGTTCACCATCAACGAGCAGATCATGCGGACTAAGGTCATCCGCCCCGACCTGCACTGAGAATCGCTGCTGGCTCTCGCAACTGTCAGTGAGAACTGACAACCTTGTCGAGTACCCAGCTAAGTCCGATCGAAAGACATCAACATGGCAGGCGAAACCCTCATTACCCTGGTCGGGAATCTGACCGCGGACCCGGAACTGCGCTTCACCCCGTCCGGGGCGCCGGTGGCGAACTTCACGGTCGCTTCCACGCCTCGCACCCTCGACCGCGCGAGCGGCGAGTGGAAGGACGGCGATGCCATGTTCCTCAACTGTGCGGTCTGGCGTCAGGCGGCCGAGAACGTTGCCGAATCTCTTACCAAGGGGATGCGGGTCATCGTTCAGGGCCGACTGAAGTCGCGCACTTATGAGACCCGTGAAGGCGAAAAGCGCACGGTCTTCGAGGTCGATGTCGAAGAGATCGGTCCGGCCCTGAAGTACGCCACGGCCAAGGTCGCCCGCAATGCGGGCGGTTCCGGCGGCGGCAGCTTCAACGGCGGCTCGTCCGGCGGTGGTTCCAACTGGAACCGCGGCGGCGGGCAGGATCGCAACAGTGGGGCCGACCCCTGGGCTGGTGCCCAGAGCGAAGAACCCCCGTTCTGATCTGTGCGGCGCCGGGACCCCGGCACCGAACCAAACAAGTCATTCCGGCAGTAGCCGGGCTTTCATAAGTCAAGGAGAGCACCACAATGGCCTCACAGCGCAAGCCTGTGAAATCAAAGAAGATCGTGCCGGCGAAGTCTGTTCGCATCGGCACCATCGACTACAAGGACACCGCTACCCTGCGGAAGTTCATCTCCGAGCGCGGAAAGATTCGCGCCCGTCGTGTCAGTGGCCTTTCGGTGCAGGAGCAGCGCAAGGTCGCCATCGCAGTGAAGAACGCTCGCGAACTGGCCCTGCTGCCCTACGCATCCACAACTCGGTGATCGGGGGACGTTGAGATGAAGTTGATTCTTACCGCTCCGGTAGAGCATGTGGGTGTGGCCGGCGACATCGTCGAGGTAAAGGACGGTTTCGGCCGTAACTACCTGCTGCCGCGAAGCTTCGCAATCAAGTGGACCCGCGGTGCGGAGAAGCAGATCGAGGGCATCAAGCGCGCCCGGGACGCCCGGGAGATCCGTGGCACCGAGCACGCCGTGCAGGTGCGTGAGCAGCTCGAAGTTTTGTCCGTCACTCTGCCGGCCCACGCCGGCGAGACCGGCAAGTTGTTCGGTGCCGTTACCGCCTCCGACATCGTGCTCGCGGTGAAGAAGGCCGGTGGACCGGCCCTCGACAAGCGCTCGATCGAGATCGCCAAGCCGATCAAGACCACCGGCGCCCATGTGGTTGGCATCAAGCTGACCGCTGGAGTCGTGGCCCACATCAATGTGATGGTCGCTGCCGCCTGAGTTAGCAGTTCAAGCCCAAACGCCGGTCGTCCCCATCCGGGACGATCGGCGTTTTGCTGTTCGAACGGCAGCTTCCCGAGCTCTTCGACCGATCCTGAAGCCACGACCTCGAAGGGCTAGCTTTAGTGCTAACGTCTTGTAAACAAGACAAATCTTGGAGAAGGCATGCAAGATCCCAAAGACCCGAACAAGCGCTTCTACGGTGCCATCACGGTCAGCGACCGAGGTCAGATCGTGATTCCGGCCCAAGCCCGGCGAGACTTCGGTATCGAGGTGGGCGACAAGCTGCTGGTCTTCGGTGACCTGCGCTACGGCTTGGCCATCGACAAGGCCGACAGCATCATCGCCAGGGCGCCGGGGGTGGATCAGATCCTTGGTGGGGCCGATGAGAATGACTGACCGCGGCTTGCGGCTGCTGGCGGCAGTGACAGCCAATGTGGCCGCTGGCGTGGCGGGCTTCGGTGGAGCAGTTGCCACTGGCTTGCGGCTGCCGTGGTCAATCCTCGCCGCGGTGCTGGCCGGCACCATCGGCTGGATCCTCGGTTCGATCCTGGCGCGGCCGCTGGTTCGATGGCTGCGGAGTCACCGCTGTGCCCCGACCGGACGCCCGGCCTACCGCTTGCGCGAGCTTCCTCCCACCGAAAACACCGCCGGTGGCAAAGCCCGCTCGCTGGCCACGCTGATCCAAGGCGGGCATCCGGTGCCGGCCGGGCTGGTGCTGCTGCCCTCGGCTTTCGTCGAGGATCAAATCACCGACCAGGTCGAACGGTGGCTCCAGTTGGAGTTGAAGGCCTTTCCGGCCGCCCAGTTGTTCGCCGTCCGATCTTCGGGGTGGGCCGAGGACTCAGCCGCCGCATCCTTTGCCGGCGCCTATGAGTCGGTGCTGAATGTGCCAGCAGGCGGCCTGAGTGAGGCCATCGCCACGGTGCGGGCTTCGCGCCAGGCTGAACGCGTCCAGGCCTACGCCGAAGCTGCTGGGGCTACCGGCACCGACGAAGTCGCGGTAGTCGTTCAGGCGATGGTGCCGGCTGAGCTGGCCGGGGTGCTGTTCACCGTCGACCCGATTACCAGGGAACTGAACATCATGCTCGGCAATGTGGTCACCGGGCTGGGGGAGGCGCTGGTGTCCGGAGCTGACAGTGGCGTCCAGTTCACCCTGAGCCGACCAGACGCCGGTTTCACCGGCCCGGCGCTGCTGCGCTCACAGGCCAAGCGGCTCCACGACGTCGCACACCTGATCGAGAGCACTTTCGGCGGCGTCCCCCAAGACATCGAATGGGCGATCGCCGCCGGCACGCTCTGGATCCTGCAGTCCCGGCCCATCACCACCTTGAATCCGGCCAACCCGCGAACCGCCGAGCTCAACGACTCGCTCGGCGGCAACTGCCTGTGGTCGGCCACCAACCTCAGCGAGGCCAACCCAGTGCCGCAGACGCCGCTGACCATCTCCTCCATGAGGTATCTCCAGGCCAATGGCGGCCCCTCGATGGCAGTGCGCGGGCGAGAAATGGCCGGCTACATCGGCGGGCGTCCCTACGCCAACCTGAGTGTTCAGATCACTGCTCGACGCGGCCGCAACTCCAAGGCCACGCCGCGCGAGGTGTACCGAAAACTGGCCGGTTGGTGGGGCCGGCTACCCGAGCAGGTGCCGGTCACGCTGATCCCGATGACAAAGGCCGATTGGCAGGAGGCTGGTCTGCCGTTGCTCGGCACACTGGTGAAGATGATCGGCTACCACAACCGTCTGGCCGACTACCTGCGAGACAACCAGGGACGCTGCGTCGAGCTTTCCGAACAGATCGCCGCAGCCACCACACCTGAACAACTGGTCACTTTCTGGCGGGAGCGGCTGTTGGACCAGTCACTGTTGTCCTTCTGGATGACCATCGCGGCCGGTTCGGAGGGGCCGGCACGCCTTGAGGCCCAGTTGCGCGTCGAACTCGGCGCGGCCGACACTGCTGCACTGATGTCGAACCTGTCCGGGTTGGCCGGGCAGCTGGAGAGCCTCGGCCCGGCGGTGGGCTTGCAGGAGGTCCTGGCTGGACGCCTGCGCCGCGAAGATTACGTCGCGCGCTTCGGCCATCGCGGCGTGAACGAGATCGAGTTGGCCTGGCCGCGTCCGGCAGAGGATCCGGCCTGGCTGGCCGACGCCCTGGCCGCAGCCGCCGCCGGTGGTGACCTGGTCGAGCTCCAGGCCAAGCAGCGCGCGGTCTTCGCCGAAGCCCTGGCCCGAATCGGGGTGGCCGACCCGCGCCGAGCGGCGAGGCTCGAGCGTCAGTTGCGTAAGGCGGCCAAGCAGGCCGCTGGGCGCGAAGCTGCCCGCTCCGAGGGCGTCCGCACTACCTGGGTGATGCGGCGCTTCGCGCTGCGGGCCGGTGAACTGCTGGGCATTGGCGAGCAGGTCTTCTTCCTGACCCTGACCGAATTGCTGAATGCTCTCGGCGGCGACCGAGCCGCCTTCGAACTGTTGGAGCTGCGCCAGCAGACCCACCAGCGCTATCTCGGGTTACCGCCGTTGCCCGGAGTCATCTACGGAGCTTTCGATCCATTCATGTGGGCAGCGGATCCGCTGCGGCGTGGCGACTATTGGGTGGCCGGCGCTTCTGCTCCCAGCGAGGACGATCATGACGATGCCGCCCTGATTCACGGCTGCGCCGGGGCGGTGGGCCACGTGGAGGGGATGGTGCGACGCCTGGACGACTTCGGCCAGGCCGGGCAGCTGCAACCCGGCGAGGTTCTGGTGACGCACTTGACCAATATCGGCTGGACGCCGCTGTTCCCCCGAGCTGCGGCGGTGGTCACTGATCTCGGCGCTCCGCTGAGTCATGCAGCCATCGTGGCCCGCGAGCTCGGCATTCCGGCTGTGGTCGGCTGTGGTGATGCCACCGCCCGGCTGCACACCGGAGACCGGGTGCTGGTGGATGGAGCCAAGGGAGAGGTGCGACTGCTGTCGCCGCACTGAACCCGTCGGGTGGGCCGGCCTCTGCCGGGCCGGGAATAGCTTGAACCTGACGGTGGCTTATTCACGGGTGAGGGTTTCTACCGACCGCGGCCTTGGGCTGCGCTCAGAGCGTGGTGCGGTGTTGATCGCGCTGATGCTGAGCACCGCACTGATTGCGATTGATTCCACCATCTTGGCCACCGCGGTGCCTTCGGTGGTGCGTGACCTGGGCGAATTCGCCCAGTTCCCTTGGCTGTTCTCGGTGTACCTGTTGGCGCAGGCCGTTTCGGTACCGATCTACTCCAAGCTGGCCGACACCATCGGACGCAAGCCGATCATCCTGATCGGGATCGCCCTGTTCCTGATGGGCTCGGTGTTCGCGGGTTTCGCGGGCAATATGGCCTGGCTGATCGGTTTCCGCGTGCTGCAGGGCTTGGGCGCCGGGGCGGTGGCGCCGATGTCGATGACGATCATCGGAGATCTCTATTCGGTGGCCGAACGCGCGGTTGTACAGGGCTACATCGCCAGCGTGTGGGCGATCGCCTCGGTGGTTGGGCCGGCCCTGGGCGGGGTGTTCTCCCAATTTGCGTCTTGGCGCTGGATCTTCTGGATCAACCTGCCGCTGTCGGTGTTGGCCGCCGGGGGGATCATCCGCAACTACCACGAGAAGATCGAGTCTCGTCGGCATCGGATCGACTACGCCGGGGCTGCGATGCTCACCCTCGGTCTGACCACCCTGATTCTGGCCCTGCTGGAGGGTGGCAACGCCTGGGGTTGGCTCTCCTTACCCAGTCTGGTGAGTTTCCTGGCCGGGGCGGTCGCTTTGGTCGCCTTCGGTTTCATCGAGCGACGGGCTCTCGAACCGGTGATCGATCTGGCCATTCTGCGACGGCCGCTGATTCTCACCACAGTGCTGATTTCGGCCGGGGTTGGCGCCATCATGACCGGAGTAACCAGTTTTGTGCCGACCTACTTGGAGAACTCGCTCGGCGTGATGCCGCTGGTCTCGGGGACAGCTGTGGCTGCGCTCACCCTCGGCTGGCCGCTTTCGGCTTCCCTTTCGGGACGCCTGTACCTGCGCTACGGCTTCCGCTCAACCGTGGTGCTGGGCAGCGGGATAGCCCTGATCGCCATGATCGCGTTGACCGCTATCGGGCCGTGGCCGAATCCGTGGTCGGTGGCGGCGGTTTCGTTCGTGGCCGGCTTCGGCCTTGGCTGGACGGCTGCCCCCTCGCTCATCTCCGCGCAGAGTTCGGTGTCCTGGAATGAGCGCGGCGTGGTGACCGGGCTGAACGTCTTCGCTCGATCGGCTGGGAGTGCGGTCGGGGTAGCCCTGTTCGGAGCTATCACGAACAACCTGATTCCGGCCGGCGCCGAGCATAACTATGCCGGGATCGTGAACTCCTTCACCTGGGTCTTCGCAGCGAGTGCTGCGGTGGCTGCGATGACTTTCATTGCGGCATTCCGGATGCCCCGTGGTGCGGTCGACTCTGCTGCCTACGCGGCACCTGAAGTCGATCGGGTCTAGCCACAGCTGGTTCGTGATCTTCGAGCGGCGGGGCTGTCGCGCCGTGGCCGCGGTGAGCCGGTGGCTAGGCTGAACTGGTGAGCGCAGGCGGAGCCGGGAACTGGCAGAAGGTGGTCGCTGCGGGCGATTCGGTCAGGCGACGGATTCGTCCGGCAGTGGTGCTGGTCACGATCCTGGTAGTGGTGGTGGCCACTGGTGTTGCCATCTGGGCCAATGCGATCCTCACTCCGGTGCATCGGGTCGGTGAGCCGAGGGTCACCATCGGTGCGACCCCGAGCGTGAGCAGTTCGCCGACGCCGACACCCACACCGAGCCCTACTCCCACCGGCTCAGCTACGCCGACCACTGCCAAGCCGATCACAGTGAAGTCCTCGGGAAAGTTCACCACCGCCACTCTGATCGTGAACGCGGCCGGCTCCTCGGGCACCCTGCGCACCTACGCCGTGCGCACCGAAACCAGCTCAGGGCTGAACGCCAACAAGGTGGCCGGCCAGATCGCCGCGGTGCTGAACGATCCGCGCAGTTGGGCCGGTAGCGGCAGCGTTCGGTTCGCTCTGGTGGCTGACCCGGCCAAGGCCAGCTTCGTCATCACCCTCGCGGCACCGGGGACGGCGGCGAAGTCCTGCACGATCGCCAGTGGCACCTGCCTGATCGGCGCCGAGGTCGTCGTTGACGCGGAGGCTTGGCGGAACATCGCCACAACCTATGCCGGGAACGCCGGCAGCTGGCAGGGCTACCTGGTCAACCACGGTGTGGGCGCCTTGTTGGGCAAGAAGCCGGCCACCTGCGCGAAGAAGGCCAAACCGGCACCGGTGATGATGGCCCAGCAGGTCGATCTCGGTGGATGTGCGCCCAACCCGTGGCCCTACCCGTAGGACGGTGTGAAGAGGGCCTTGTCAGCGCTTTGCCGCAGCGTCTTCGCGAATCGGCATCCCGGGGGCGGCGGAGGAGGGCCATTCGGCTTGCGGCCCGGGGATGCCACCGAGGCTACCCACCAGAAGCTCGCGAGCCCGGGAGAGATGTTCGTCGAGCATCGCGGCTGCCCCGTCGGCGTCACCGGCTTCGATCAGCTCCAGAATCCGGGCATGCTCGGCCACGATGATCTGCGGGCTGAGTGCCTGGCGCCCCTGGAGTTGGGCCATGCACAGCTTCACTTCGAAGGCCAGCGAGTGGTAGGCGGCACTGGTACGGGCGCTGCCGATCGAGTCGATCAGGCCGGTGTGGAAACGCATGTCGGGATCGACGATCTGGTAGGAGCCGGACGCCCACAGTTGCGAGATCTCAGTATTGGCAGTCTGTGAATCGGAGGGGACGCGTCGCAGCGCGGCCAGGCGTCTCAGCACCTCCGATTCCAAGTAGATCCGGGTGTTGTAGATGTCGCGGACATCGTCTGGGCCCAACTCGACCACGCGAGCGGTCTTGTGGTTGCGACGCACCAACACTTTCTCGGCGGTGAGTCGCTCGATGGCGGCCCGGGCGCTGGAGCGGGCCACGTCGTATCGGGTGGTGACCTCAATTTCGGTCAGCGGGGAGCCGGGCACCAACTCGCCGGACACCACCTGCTCGCGGAGGTCTTCGGCGATCGCGTCGACCACCGATGTCACCACGAGTTGCCGAACCACGTCCCTCCTCAGCTGGCTTGGCGCACAGCCTAGAGGAGTCTTGCGCAGAAGGGTTGTGCGACCTGCCTACTTGTCCGACAATAATGCCACTCGGGGTGTTCCCGAGCCGACGAAGTGGTCGAGAAAGTAGGGAACCTGACCGTGCCCGGAATAGCTGTCCAGTCGATGCTTCTCGACTGCGTGCGTGACCCGAGCCAGGTGCGAACCACCGAGCTCGATCGCCGCGCGTTGGCTCACGACGCCTCCCACTTCCTGTTGGTGCCCCAGGCGATCGTCGCCCCGCGCGATGCTGACGAGGTGGCCAAGCTGCTGCGGGCCACCGCCGCAGCCGGGATCGATCTGACCTTCCGCTCTGGCGGCACCAGCCTTTCCGGACAGGCCGGCACCGAAGGCGTCCTGGCCGATGTTCGCAAGCATTTCTTGGGCATCGAGGTGCTCGACGGCGGCGCTCGGGTTCGCGTCCAGCCGGGGGTGACGGTCAAGAAGCTCAACGCTCACTTGGCCCCTTATGGGCGAAAGTTCGGGCCTGACCCGGCTAGCGAAGCGGCCTGCACCATTGGCGGCGTGGTGGCGAACAACTCCTCGGGCATGGCCTGCGGCACAGTGGAGAACAGCTATCAGACGCTGGAATCGGTGGTGGCGGTGCTGCCGTCGGGCACCGTGGTCGACACTGGCGCCGCTGACGCCGATGAGTTGCTGCGCACCCTGGAACCCGCCCTCTACGAGGGCCTGTTGAAGCTGCGGGAGCGGGTGATTGGCAACCCGGCTTCGGTGGCCAAGATCGCCAGCCAGTTCTCGATGAAGAACACCATGGGCTACGGCATCAACGCCTTGGTGGACTATGCGACGGTTCCAGAGATCCTCACCCACCTGATCATTGGCAGCGAAGGGACGCTGGCCTTCATCGCCTCGGCCACCTTCGCCACGGTCGAACTGCGCACCCACACCACTTCGGCGCTGCTGGTCTTCGACGACCTCTATGCCGCTAACGCCTCACTGCCGGCTCTGGTCGCCACCGGTGCGGCCACCCTCGAATTGATGGACGCGACCAGCCTGCGGGTTGGTCAGGGTTTCGCCGACACCCCGGATTTCATCAAGGATCTCGTCGTCACCTCACAGGCCGCATTGCTGGTGGAGTATCAGGCCACCAACGCCGCGGACTTGGAGCAGCTGGCTCACGCCGCCACGTCCACCCTGGACCAGCTGCCCACCGACGGCCCCGTCAGGCTCACCACCGACGGGGCCGTCCGGGACAAGTTGTGGAAGTTGCGCAAGGGGTTGTACACCTCGGTGGCCGGGGCCCGTCGCAGCGGTAGCACTGCCCTGCTGGAGGACGTGGTGGTGCCGGTGGCCAAGCTGGCCGACACCTGCTCAGAGCTCACCGTGTTGTTCCAACGCTTCGGCTACGCCGATTCGGTGATTTTCGGCCACGCCAAGGACGGCAACATTCACTTCATGCTCACCGACCGCTTCGAGAATGGTGAGCAGTTGGGCCGCTACCGGCGCTTCACCGAGGACATGGTCTCGCTCATCCTGGCCAACGATGGCTCGTTGAAGGCCGAGCACGGCACCGGCAGGGTGATGGCGCCCTACGTCCGGCGCCAGTACGGCGATGAGCTCTACGAGGTGATGGTTGCGATCAAGGACCTCTTCGATCCGGACCGACGCCTGGGCGCCGGCACGATCATCACCGAGGATCCTGAACTGCATCTGAAGCACATCAAGCTGGCTCCCAGCATCGATGCCGAGATCGACCGTTGCGTGGAATGCGGCTATTGCGAGCCGGTCTGCCCGTCCCGCGACCTCACCCTGACCCCACGCCAGCGGATCGCCCTGCGCCGCGAAATCAGCGACGCGCAAGCCCGGGGAGACTCGGTGTTGGCCGACGAACTCGAACGCGGCTACGACTATGCCGGAGTCCACACCTGCGCGGTGGACGGTATGTGCGTGACGGCCTGCCCGGTGCTGATCAACACCGGGGTCTTCGTGAAGTCGCTGCGCCGCGAAAAGCTCCCCAAGCCCGCTGACGTGGCCTGGACGACCCTGGCCAAGCACTGGAAGGGAACCACCGCGACCTTTGCGACGGTGATGGGGATCACCGAAGCGTTGCCAGCCCCGCTGGCCGGCGCCGTGATCGGCGTCAACCAGCTCGGCCGAAAGTTGCTCGGCACGGACAACCTTCCACTGTGGTCGACCGAACTGCCGGGCGGCGGTGCACCGCGGCGCCGCCCGGCACCGGCCGACACCTCGACCGTGCGGGCCGTCTATCTCCCGGCGTGTGTGAATGTGATGTTCGGGCCGGTCGTGGGGCCGGGGGTGCAGGTGAGCTTCGAAGCGTTGTGCGCCAAAGCCGGAATCGAGGTGCTGGTGCCGCCGGAGATTGAGTCGCTGTGTTGCGGCACCCCCTGGTCGAGCAAGGGCATCCCGGATGGCTACGCCGCGATGAAGGCCAAGGTGTTGCCGGCAATCATCGCCGCCACAGACAACGGACGGCTGCCCGTGATCTGTGACGCGTCCAGCTGTACTGAGGGGTACGCGCATCTGATCGCGAGTGTGCCCGAACTCAACATCACAGTGATCGACGCGGTCGCCTTTGTCGCACAGTACGTATTGCCGGTGCTCGGGGAGTACCGAAAGCTGGACTCCGTGACCGTTCACCCCACCTGTTCCTCGACGCAGCTCGGGCTGAACCCTGACCTGGTCAAGGTCGCCGGCGCGGTCGCCGCGACCGTCAACGTGCCCATCGATACCGGCTGCTGTGCCTTCGCCGGTGACCGCGGCATGCTGCATCCAGAACTCACCTACGCAGCGACCCGTCCCGAAGCGGCGGAAGTGGCCACCCTGGACGCCGAGTCGCATGCCTCCTGCAACCGCACCTGCGAGCTGGGCATGACCAGAGCCACCGGCAAGGACTACCGCCACGTGCTCGAACTGCTCGCAGAACTTGTCGGCGTCGCGCCGGCACCCATGAATCCCGTCGGAACCTCAACCGGCGGTACCACCCCTGCCCAACCGAATCGCTGACCGCTGCGGGACTGTACCCGCCTCGGATAACCAGAAAGGAGTAGCGATGAATCCAGCCAATACTGCACTCGTCCTCATCGAATTCCAGAACGACTTCACCAGTGATGGGGGAACGTTGCACGGCGCCGTCGCGGAGGTGATGGACGCTACCGGAACTCTGCCCAACGCCAAGTCGGCTCTGGATGCGGCTCGGGCCGTGGGGATGACCGTCATCCACAGCCCGATCTCGTTCCAGCCCGGCTACTACGAGATCAGCTCGCACCCCTACGGCATTCTCAAGGGCGTGGTGGATTCCACCTCGTTCGTGAAGGGCACCTGGGGTTGCGAGATCGTCGGGGACGTGGCCCCTGCCGATGGTGAGATCGTGCTGGAAGGAAAGCGGGGCTTGGACGCCTTCGCCTCCACCAATCTCGATTTCATTCTGCGCAGTAAGGGCATCGAGACCATCGTGCTCGGTGGCTTCCTGACCAACTGCTGTGTGGAGTCGACCATGCGCTCGGCCTATGAGAAGGGCTTCGAGGTCTACACCCTCACCGACGCTGTTGGCGCCACCTCCTTGGAGGAGCACGCCAACGCGATCAAGTTCGACTACCCGATGTTCTCCAAGCCGATCAGCACCGCTGAGTTCATCGCCTCTGTGGCCGGGGCTGCCTCCACTGCCGACACCTCTCGCGGCTACTGACCTCTTGCGGTTGCCGGGGCGGTGAATCGCCCCGGCAACCGAGTCGGTGCCCCGATCGGAAGTGGCTGAGCTTGGCGAGGCCACTTCCGATCGGGGGTGAGTGTGCATTGTCCGGGCGGCTCCCAACGACCGGCTCAGGGAGCTCGTGGTGGCCAGGGAGTTTCGGGTCAGTCGGTGACTGCCGGGATACCGCCGGTGGTCTCCGAAGTGCTGTCCAGCGGTTCGGCGCTGCCGGGCAGCCGGACGGTGAACTCGGCCCCGCCGGCGGCGGAACGGCCGGCCTTCACCCAGCCACCGTGGGCCTTGATGGTCTGCGCCACGATCGAAAGACCCAAGCCTGAGCCGGGAGTGTTGCGGGCCTTGTCGGAGCGGTAGAACCGGTCGAACACGTGGGGCAGGTCGGCGCCGGCGATGCCGGGGCCCTCATCGGAAATCCGCAGCCGGTCACCGATCAGGCGCACCTTGATCCGTCCGCCGGGCGGGGAGAACTTCACGGCGTTGTCGAGCAGGTTGGTGATCGCCCGCTCCAGGCTGTCCGGCTCTCCGATCAGGTAGAGCGGCTCCAGTTCGATGTCGAAGATCAGGCCGGGGCCGCGTCGCTTGGCGCGGATGGCTGCGTTGTTGACCACGTCGCGCAAGTCGATCGGTTCGGGGTGGGCCTGCACCCGGTCGTCGCGGGAAAGATGAACCAGGTCGCCGATCAGCTGGGTGAACTCGCCCAACTGAGTCGCGATGTCGCGCAGGATCTCACCGCGTGCACCATCAGGCAGCATGCCCTGGCGGTCGTCGGCGATCAGCAGTTCCACATTGGTACGCAGCGAGGTCAGCGGGGTGCGTAGCTCATGACCGGCATCGGCGATCAGGCGGCGCTGACGCTCCCTGGAGGAGTGCAGCGAGCGCATCATCGTGTTGAAGGAGCCGGTCAGATCGGTCAACTCGTCCATGCCACCGGGCTCGATCGGTTCCAACCGATCGGTTTCAGTGACCCGGGTAACCGCCTCGGTCAACCGTTGGATCGGACGCAGGCCCGAGCGGGCGATCACCCAGCCGATCGCACCGGCCAGCAGAACGGCCAGCAGGCCGAAGGTGAGCAGCGAGAATGCCAGAATTCGCAGGATCTGATCGGTCGGCCCGAGCGGGCGGGCCAACACCAGTGCGTAGCGCACCACGTCCTTGTCGGTGGGGCTCTTGTCGGCAAGAGGCACCGCGACGATCCGATAGGTCTCGCCGTTGGAAGCCACCCCGGTGCGTGCCGACGTGCCCATCTGGGTGCGGGCGATCGCCAGATCTGCAGCGGTTGTCTGCAGCTTCGCGCCGTCGCCGCTCGGACTGATCGTCCGGCCGTCGGAGCGCACCAGCATCACGGTGACGTTGGCGGTAGCTAGCGCCTCACTGTTCAATCCGCCCAGCGATTCGGCATCTCCGGCAATCCAACGAGTGGTCAGGTCGGCGATAGCCAGCAACTCGCGGTCGAGCTGGTCATAGATCGCGAAAGTCGTGATCAGGTACGCCGCAATCCCGGTGATGGCAACCGCAGAGGCCACGGCAACCGAGATCAAGGCCATCAAGCGGTCATGCAGTGGCCGATTAGTGACCGAAAGGACTGAGCGCAACCAGCGGATCACGGCGGAGTCTCGCGCAGCACATAACCGATGCCGCGCACGGTGTGGATCAGGCGCGTTTCGCCCTCAACCTCGGTCTTGCGGCGCAAATACCCGATGTACACCTCGAGGGAGTTCGCGGTGGTCGGGAAGTCGAAGCCCCAGACCTCGTTCAGCAGCCAGGAACGCTCCAGCACGCGGCGCGGGTTTTCCAGGAAGGTTTGCAGCAGGGCGAACTCGGTGCGGGTGAGGCTGATCCGCCGGCCGGCTCTGGTGACCTCGCGGGTCTGTAGGTCGAGGGTCAGATCGGCGAAACCGAGCACCTCGTTGCCATCGTCTTCGGCAGCGGGACGCGCCCGCCGGGTGAGCGCCCGTAGCCGGGCCTGCAACTCGTCGAAGGAAAACGGCTTGGCCATGTAGTCGTCGGCACCGGCGTCCAGGCCGTCCACCCGGTCACCGACCGCGTCGCGGGCGGTGAGCACCAGGATCGGCACGTCGTTGCCGGAGGCCCGCAGCGAGCGAGTGGTCTCCAGCCCGTCGAGCCGGGGCATCATCACATCCATGATGACTGCGTCCGGGCGCAGCGAGGACAGGCGAGCGAGGGCGTCGACACCGTCACTGGCGGTGGTCACCTCGTAGCCGGAATAGCGCAACGAGCGAGCAAGCGAGTCGCGGACCGCTTGGTCGTCGTCCACAACAAGGATGTGCATGGACACAGCCTGCCATGTTCACTCGCTGCCTGTGTCCAGGCGGACCGGGGAAAGGTCAACCCTGCAGTTCGCGGGCCCGTCTGATCAGCTCGGGCATAGCCGCCTCGATCTGGTCCAAGGTGGTGACGAAATCGTCGGCTTCGCCGTACCAGGGGTCCTCGATCTCCGCCCCGGGCAGTGCGTCCGGATTGAAGTCGGTGAGCAGGTAGAGGTGGTCGGCATGCGGGGCGAGTCGGCGCAGCTTGGTCAAATGCAGCTCTTCCATGCCGATCACCAGGTCGGCGTCGAAGACCTCCTGGGCGGTAACCAAGCGAGCGGTGTGCGGGCCGACCTGGTACCCGGCAGCGCGCAGCACGCTCACCGCGCGGGGATCTATCGGATGGCCGGCTTCGTCCGCGCTCACCCCGGCGCTGATGAAACTCACCTTGGTCACACCGTCCTGGGCGGCTTTTGCCCGAGCGACCTCTTCGGCCATCGGCGACCGGCAGATATTGCCCCAGCAGACGAACAGGATTGTGGGATTGGTCGAGGTCATCGGTGCTCCTCGCCACGCTTGAAGAAGGCATTGAGGACGAAACTGACTACCGAAACGATGAGGGCACCCCAAAAGGCGCTACTCCAGTCGGTCACATTCCAGGCCAAGCCGAGCTGTCCGGCCAGCCAGGACACCAGCATCAGCAGTACGGCGTTGATCACCAGCAGGAACAATCCGAGGCTGAGCAGGATCAATGGCGCGGCCGCGAACTTGAACAGCGGCTTCACCACCGCATTCACGATGCCGAAGATCGCAGCAACGGCGACCACCGTCCAGACCTTCGCCCAGGTGTCGGCGCCGACGTCCGTGCTGATCCCCGGGAGCAGCCAGGTCGCCACCGCAAGTGCAGCTGCACTGGCGAAGAAACGTGCGAACATGCGCTAATGCTGTCACGACTGGCAGAGTTCTCCTACTGACGACCAACGAACAGGAGGCTCATCGTGAGCCTGCACGGACGGCACTTTCTGAAGGAACTGGACTTCACTCCAGGCGAATGGCAACAGCTACTCAGCCTCACCGGTGAGCTGAAGACCGCCCGAAAGGCCGGCACTGAAGTGCCGCGGTTGACCGGGGCGAATATCGCGCTGATCTTCGAGAAGACCTCCACCCGTACCCGTTCGGCCTTCGAAGTGGCTGCCCATCACCAGGGCGCCCACGTGACCCAAATGGACGGCAACTCCTCCCAACTCGGTCACAAGGAATCCCCGGCCGACACCGCGCGGGTGCTCTCTCGGCTCTTCGACGGCATCGAATACCGCGGCGCCAAGCAGTCCACGGTGGAGACGATCGCGAAGTACTCCTCGGTGCCGGTGTGGAACGGGTTGACCGATGAATGGCACCCCACCCAGAGCCTGTGTGACATGTTCACGATGCGCGAATCCTGTGGCAAGGACGACCACGACATCACCTTCGCCTATGTCGGCGATGCCCGATTCAACGTCGGCTGCTCACTGTTCATCGGCGGCGTCCTGCTGGGCATGGACGTACGGATGGTCGCCCCGGCCAAGCTGCTGCCGCCCCCGGCGGTGGTGACGGCAGCCCGGGAACTGGCCGAGACCACCGGAGCCCGAATCACCCTCACCGAGGACGTGGACGGCGTGAAGGGCTGCGACTTCATCCACACCGACATCTGGGTGTCGATGGGAGAGTCGGAGAGTGAATGGACCGAGCGCATTCTGTTGCTGAAGGACTATCAGGTCAACACCACGCTGATGGAGCGCACCGGGGTGGACGAGGTGAAGTTCATGCACTGCCTGCCCGCCTACCACAACCGGGAGACCAGCGTCGGTGAGAAGGTCTTCTCCCGCTTCGGATTGCCCGAGCTCGAAGTCACCGAGGAAGTCTTCGAGTCGCCGGCGTCCATCGTCTTCGATCAGGCCGAGAACCGAATGCACTCGATCAAGGCGATTCTGGTTTCCACGCTGTCCTGAGGCTTCGACGAGCTCAGCCAGCTTGGTAGGGCTTCGACGAGCTCAGCCAGCTTTCCCGGAGCCGGGCGAGTAGCGTTGCGGCATGGTCTTCCCACAGTCTTTGCCGGTCTCTCGGGTGCCCGACCCGAGGACTGCCCCCACGCTGAGGTGGGGAATCCTGGCGCCGGGCTGGATCGCTCGCGCTTTCGCCACCGCGCTGCGCGCCAGCACCAATCAGCAAATTGTGGCCGTCGGCTCGCGCAGCCTGGAGCGGGCTAAGGAGTTTGCCGCCGAGTTCAACGTGCCGGCGGCCTACGGCTCCTATGAACAACTGGTCGCCGACCCGCAGGTGCAGGCGATCTATGTCGCCTCACCACACAGCGAGCACGCCGAACAGGCGCTGCTGGCGATCAAGGCCGGCAAACACGTGCTGGTGGAAAAGGCGTTCACCCGTAACGCCGTCGAAGCCCGCGTGGTGGTCAATGCCGCCCGTGAGCACGGGGTCGGGTTGATGGAGGCGATGTGGACCCGGTTCCTGCCGCGCACCGATATCGTGCGTCAACTGTTGGCCGACGGCGTGCTTGGCGAACTGGAGACCTTCATCGGTGACCACGGCCAGTCATTGGAACACGTGGCGCGGATGATGCGTCCCGAGCTTGCCGGCGGTGCGCTGCTCGACTTGGGCATTTACCCGGTCTCCTACAGCTTCTTCGCGCTGGGCCGTCCTGGCCGGATCCGTGCGGTCGGCGAACTGACGTCGACCGGGGTCGATCGCCAGCTCAGCATCACTTTCGGCGACTACCAGAATCACCCGCACGCCCAGGCAATGGTGAACACCACCTTGGCCGCCAAGACCCCCACCACCGTCAGTATCAGTGGAACCCTGGCCCGGGTGGAGTTGGACGGCGACTTCTACACCCCCGGACAGGTGCGGCTGGTGAGCCCGACCGGTGCGGTGTTGGTGAGCCCGCCGGACGTGATGGTCGGCCACCAAGGCCTGGCCTATGAGGCCGCGCACTTCGCCGAGATGGTGGTCGACGGTTTCACTGAATCGCCGCAACTGCCGCTGGCCGAAACCGTGGCGATCATGGAGGTTCTCGACGAGGTTCGTCACGAACTTGGAGTGCACTTTCCCAAGTTGTGAACCGGGCCCAGCCGGCTCTCGCTGAGAGGAGTTCAGCGAGCTTGCGAGGATGGGACAGGGCTGGGGACCACCCGTTCGCAGACTTCACCTAGCCAGGCAAGTGAATCGGCGTCGTCCACCCAGACGTGGCTGCGCCAGCCGTAGGCGTTGGCCGCAGCCACATAATCGGGACGGTCGTCGATGAAAGCCACCTCCTGCGGTGATACCTCCAACTGCGCGGTGACAGCTGGGAACACTGCCGGATCTGGTTTGCTCAGCCGCAACTCTGAAGAGATAAACACCCGGTCGATCAGGGCAGACCATTCGGCGAGGCGCACTGCCCGGCCCAATGCCAGCGGCCCGTTGCTGACCAGCGCAGTTCGCAGGCCCCAGGAGTAAACGGTGGTCAGCATCGCCTCGGCCGAAGGCCGAAGCTGAATCCACAGCTCGGCGTCCAGGTTGGCCAGGTGGGTGATCACCTCCGCAGTCGGTGCCAATCCCAGGCCATCGAGTAACGGGCCCCAATACTCCACTCGGGAGCCACCGCCGTCGTAGGCAGCCCGTCCGGAGCGATAAAGGGCCTGGAAGGCCTCGGCGGGCACACCCAGATATTCCGCCGGAGCGGAGAACAGGTCCGGTGGCGAAGCGAGCACCTTGCCCAAGTCGAAGGCTATGAAGCCGATCACCTTCCCAGGCTAGCGGCTGGTCCTCCCTCCGGTGCGAGCCATCGACCTACACTTCGCCGATGGGTCGCAGACTTACCGACGGTCGAGATGGCCGATGTGCCGGTGAGTCCCCTTCCATGCATCCGATACTCGCCCCGATCGGCGCGGACCTCAGCCGCGTCCGGCCATCGAGGCTTGCCGGATCCCGGCCAGATTGGTGACGTAAGCCGCCGGCGTGCCGCCGGAGAACGCTGCCGAACCGACCACCACAACGTTGGCTCCCGCCGCCACGATCTCGGCGGTGTTGGCCGCCGTGACGCCCCCGTCGACCTCGATCGTGATGGGGCGGGAGCCGACCAGCTCGCGCATGGCCCGGAGCTTGTCCAGGGTCGCTGGAATAAAACGTTGACCGCCGAAGCCGGGATTCACGCTCATCACCAGCACCAGATCGACGTCGTCGAGCACCGGTGCCACCGCTTCGACCGGGGTGCCCGGATTGATTGCGACCCCAACCTTTACGCCGAGCTCACGGATCCGTTGCAGGCTGCGGTGCAGGTGCGGCCCCGCCTCCACATGGACGGTGATCGTGTTCGCCCCGGCCTCGGCGAACGCAGCCAGATAGCGGTCGGTCGGCGAAATCATCAGGTGCGCGTCGAACGGCAAGGCCGAGTGCGGCCGCAGCGCGGCCACCATCGCCGGGCCGAAAGTGATCTGCTCGACGAAATGGCCGTCCATCACGTCCAGGTGGATCCAGTCGGCCCCGGCCGCGGCGATCGCGGCCACCTCTTCACCCATTCGGGAGAAGTCGGCGGCCAGTATCGAGGGTGCGATCAACGTCATGACGGGTTCCTCAGCAGACGGTCGCGCCATCCCGGGAAGATCGCGTCGGCATCTCCGGGGAAGGACTCGAAGGCCCGGGCGTACTCATGGTGCCCGGCTGCCCACTCCACCGGGTCGGCCCCGGCCTTCCAGCCTTCGTAGGCCTGGCGCAGCGAACGAGCACCTGCTGCCGCACCGTCGAGGTGGCCGTAAGCCCCACCGCCGGCGGTGTTGATGATGTTGGCGTGCCCCAGGTTGGCAAAGAAGCCGGGCAGCCGCAGGGCGTTCATACCGCCGGAGACGATCGGGGTCGTGGCTTTGATGCCATACCAATCCTGGAAGTAGATCGGTCCCTGGGCCTGGTCGCGCTCGATCATGTAGGCGATCACCCGGTCGTCGGCTCCGCCCTCCATTTTTCCGTAGCCCATCGTGCCGACGTGGATGCCCGAAGCCCCTTGCAGTCGGGCCATCTTCGCCAGCACGAAGGCGGTGTAGCCACGTTTGGAACTGGGCGAGGTGACCGCGCCGTGGCCGGCCCGGTGGTAGTGCAGGAACTGGTTGGGGTAATTGCGCCGGGCGGTGGTGACCATGCCAGGGCCACCGACGTAGCCATCGACCAGGAAGGCGAGCTTGTTGGCGTCCGGACCGAAGGTTTCCAAGGCGAGGTCGGCCCTGGCCAGCATCTCGTGGTGATCGTCTGCGGTGATGTTCATGCTGAACAACTTGGCCTCGCCGGTCTCATCCATGGCTCGCTTCATCGAGTCGTAGACCAAGGCGATGGTCTTCTTCAGCGGCGCGAAGACCTGGTTGCCTTGGGGTTCATCGTTTTTGATGAAGTCCCCGCCCAGCCAGAACTCGTAGGCGGCCTGAGCGAAGGGCTCAGGACGGAGGCCGAGCTTGGGCTTGATGATCGTGCCTGCGATGAAACCGCCGTCGGTGGCCGGACGGCCCAGGATTCGCCACAACTCGGTGATGTTCATCGCCGGGCCGTCGAACTGGCGAATGGTTTCCGGCGGTACCCAGAAGTCGATCATCTTGGCGTATTCGATGTCGCCCATGCCCTGGTTGTTGCCGATGGTCAAGGTCAGGAAGGAGACCATCATCATTCGGCCATCGATCACATTGCGATCGAAAAGCTCCAAGGGGTAGGCGATCCGCATTTCCCGATTCGCCTCGTCGATGGCGTAGACCAGCGCGTCGACGCCCTTGGTGAAGTCGTCGGTGGTGGAGACCTCGACGTTGGTCCCGGTGGAGGACTCTGCGGCGAAGTGGGCTGCGGCGGCCAGGTAGGTCTGACCGGGCTTGGGTGACATCTGGTAGGCACACAGGATGTGTCGGCCGCCGGCGACCAGCTCGGCTTCGGTCAGGTTCAGGTTGGCGTAGCGGTTTGACTGGTCCATGGTGGGCTCCTTCTGGTGGGCCAGGGGTTAGCTGGTGGTGACTGTTTGGTCGAGGCTGCCGGCCTGGTAGCGAGCAGCCATTTCGGAAGTCGGGATTGGGGTGATTCGCGAGCCGTGGCCGGCCGAGCCGAACTGCTCGTAGCGCAGCCGGCACAGGCTGGTGACGGCCTCCATCGCCGGGATCAGGAACTTGCGCGGATCGAACTCGTCAGGCTTGGTGAGCGCGACCTTCCGGAATGCCCCGGTCATCGCCAGCCTGAGGTCGGTGTCGATGTTGACCTTGCGGACGCCGTAGCGGATCCCCTCCAGGATCTCCTCGATCGGCACCCCCCAGGTTTGGGGCAGCTGGCCGCCGTAGGCGTTGAACTCGTCCTGCAGGTCCTGGGGGACTGAGGAGGAGCCGTGCATCACCAGGTGCAGGTCGGGCAGCCGGGAGTGGATGTCGGCAACCACCGACATGGCCAACACCTCACTGTCGGGTTTGCGAGAGAACTTGTAGGCGCCATGGGAGGTGCCCATGGCGATCGCCAGGGCGTCGACCTGGGTGCGCTGGACGAAGTCGACAGCCTGATCGGGGTCGGTGAGCAGCTGGCTGCGGTCGAGCTTGCCGACCGCGCCGTGGCCGTCCTCCTGATCTCCGGTGCCGGTGTCGAGCCGGCCCAGCACCCCCAGCTCGCCCTCGACGGAGACCCCGCGGGCGTGGGCGTACTCACGCACCGCGGTGGTCACGGCCACGTTGCCTTCGTAGGAGGTGGGCGTCTTGGCGTCCTCTTCCAGGGAGCCGTCCATCATCACTGACGTGTAGCCCTGGTCGATCGCCGAAGTGCAGGTGTCAACACCGTTGCCGTGGTCCTGATGGACGCAGATCGGCACGGTGGGAAACAGCTGCTCGGCGGCCTCGATCATCTTGGTGACCATGGCGTCACCGGCATAGCTGCGGGCCCCGCGGCTGACCTGCAGGATCGCCGGAGAATCCACCGCCTGGGCGGCCCGCATGATCGCCAGGATTTGCTCCATATTGTTGACGTTGAAAGCGGGCAGGCCGTAGCCGTACTCGGCGGCGTGGTCGAGCAGTTGCCGAAGCGTGATTCGTGTCATGTCAGTTCCTGGTTCCCTGCGGTTGCTTCGCCGAGTTGTCGATGGTGTGGCGGGCGGTCTGAATCAGGGCCGCTACGGTGATCCCGAAGTGTTCATAGAGTTGGTCGGCCGGGCCGGAGGCGCCGAAGCCGCTCATTCCGATGAACTCATCTCCTGGACGCAGGTAGGCGTCCCAGCCCTGCCTGATGCCGGCCTCCACCCCGATCCGTTTGGCGGTGCCGAGCACCACCGCCTGGTAGGCCGGATCCTGGGCGGCGAACAGTTCGAAGGACGGCATCGAGACCACCGCGGCAGCGATGCCATCGGCGGCCAGCTCGGCAGCGGCCGCCATCGCCAGGCCGACTTCGGAGCCGGTGCCGATCAAGGTGACCTCCCGGGCGCCGTCCGGCTCGATGACCACATAGCCGCCGCGGGCCACCGGACTGGCTCCGGACCGTGCAGTGCCGGGCAGTGCCGGCAGGGTCTGTCTGCTCAGCACCAGCGCGGTCGGGCTGTCGGAAGCCTCGGCAACGGCCCAGGCCCAGGCGGTTTCGGCCGCATCGGCGGGCCGGATCACCCTGAGCCCGGGAATCGCCCGAAGCGAGGCCAGGTGCTCGACGGGCTGATGGGTCGGCCCGTCCTCGCCCAGGCCGATCGAGTCGTGGGTGAACACGTACACCACGGGCAACCCCATCAGGGCTGAAAGTCGAATCGCCGGTCGGGCGTAGTCGGCGAACGCCAGGAAGGTGCTCCCATAGGGGCGGAAGCCGCCGTGCAGAGCCAGCCCGTTCATGATCGCGCCCATGGCGTGCTCACGGATGCCGTAGTTAACGTAGCTGCCGGAGAAGTCCGAGGCGGTGACCGCCCGTTGACTCGAAGCCTTCGAGCCGGTCGAGCCACTCAGGTCGGCCGAACCTCCCAGCAGGGTGGGTTCAAGGCCGGCCAGCAACTCGATGACCTGCTGGGACGACTGCCGCGAAGCCAGCGCGGTCTGGTTCTCGACATAGTTGTCGGCAGCCTCGGCCAGCGCAGCGAAGACCTCAGCGGAAACGCTGCGGGCCATCGCGTGCTCGAACGCCGCCACAACCTCGGCCGGTGCCGCGGCCAGCCGCTGCGCCCACGCCAGGCGGGTGGTGCGTCCGGCTTCACCGACTTCGTGCCAGGCCGCTCGGATGTCGGCAGGCACCTCGAAGGGGCCGTAGGGCCAGTTCAGCGAGGCCTTGGTCGCGGCCAGCTCTGCCGCACCCAGCGGGCTGCCGTGCACCCCGGAGGTGCCGGCCTTGTTGGGCGAGCCGAAACCGATGGTGGTGCGGCAGCGGATCAGGGTCGGCGAGGTGGCGGTGCGCGCTATCCTCAGCGCTTGCGACACCGCCTCGGCGTCGTGGCCGTCGACGGTGGTGACCTGCCAGCCGACCGCCTCGAACCGACGGTCCACGTCGATGCTGGTGGCCAGCTCGGTGGCGCCCTCGATGGTGATCTGGTTGTCGTCGTAGAGCACGATCAGTTTGCTCAGACCCAAATGCCCGGCCAGATCGATCGCCTCATGCGAGATGCCCTCCATCAGGCAGCCGTCGCCGACGATGACGTAGGTGTGATGATCGACCAGTTCGTCGCCGAAACGGGCGTTGAGCATCCGCTCGGCCAGGGCCATGCCGACCGCCGTGGCCAGGCCCTGACCGAGGGGTCCGGTGGTGGTCTCGACGCCGGGGCAGTGCCCGTATTCGGGATGCCCGGCGGTCTTCGAACCCAGCTGGCGAAACGAGCGGAGGTCGTCGATCGTGATGTCGTAGCCAGTCAGATGCAGCAGTGAGTACAGCAGCATCGAACCGTGCCCTGCTGACACCACGAACCGGTCCCGGTCGGGCCAATCGGGTGCTTCGGGGTCGAAGCGCAGGTGATCGGTGAACAGGGCCGTTGCGGCGTCGGCCATCCCGAGCGGCATTCCGGGATGCCCGGACTGGGCCCTCTCGATGGCGTCCATGCTCAGGGCACGGACGGCGTTGGCCAGGTGGGCACGAGTGAGGATGCTGGCCATCAGCGGGCCCGCCTCTTGTTATCGACGAGGCGCTTGATCAACGGGGTGAGGATCAGCTGCATAGCCAAATCCAGCTTGCCGCCGGGCACCACGATCGAGTTTGCGCGCGACATAAAGCTGCCATGAAGCATCGAGATCAAGTAGGGGAAGTCGATCCCGGCCGGATCGCGGAACCTGATCACCACCATCGACTCATCGGCGTTGGGGATGGTTCGAGCGACGAACGGGTTGGAGGTGTCGACCAGCGGCACCCGCTGGAAGTTGATGTCGGTCTTGGTGAACTGCGGGACGATCGTCTTCACGTAGTCCGGCATCCGGCGCAGGATCGCAGCGGTGATGGATTCTGGCGAATGGCCGCGGTCGGTCTGGTCGCGATGCAACTTCTGAATCCATTCCAGGTTGATCACCGGAACCACGCCGATCTTCAGATCGCCGAATGTGGAGAGGTCGACCGTTGGGGTCTCAGCTGCTCCGTGCAGGCCTTCATAGAAAAGCACGTCGGAGTTCGGATCCAGGTCGTGCCAGTCGGTGAAGGTGCCCGCCGGGCACCCGAAGGCGCGGGCTTCGATCTCGTCGTGGACGTAGTGCCGGGTGTGGCCGGTGCCGTGCTCGGCGAACTCGGCGAAGATCGCGGCGAGCTCGTCCAGCAGATTGGCCTCGGCGGTGAAATGGGAGAAGTGGTCATTGCCTTCGGCAGTGGCTTTGATGATCGCCTCACCCATGCCGGTGCGGTCGAAGGCATGGAAGGCGTCACCTTCGATGTGGGTGGCGTGCACCCCTTCCCGACGGAAGATCTGCTCGAAGGTGCTCTTGACTGTGCTGGTGCCGGCACCGGACGAACCGGTGACGACGATGATGGGATGCTTCACCGACATGGCTGGCTCCTAGGACTGTGGACGGATCGGGCTCAGGGCCCGGTGGAGGAGGTTCAGGCGCTGGTCTTGCTTCGAAAGAGCCCGCGTGAGGAGAACAGCGGTGAGTGTGTCTGCTGCAGCTCCGGATCGATCAAGTAGCGACGTACCCGCTCCACCTTGGTGCGCGAACCGAAGATGAACGGCACCCGCTGGTGTAGTTGCTGCGGGATCAGGTCGAGGATCTCTTCGACGCCGTTGGTGGCCGCACCACCGGCCTGCTCGGTGAGGAAGGCGATCGGGTTGGCTTCGTAGACCAGCCTGATTCGGCCGTCCTGGTAGCCGGGGCGGTCATCTGCCGGATAGAGGAAAATGCCGCCGCGGGTCAGGATTCGGTAGGCCTCGGCCACCAGTGAAGCCAGCCAGCGCATGTTGAAGGAGCGCTCGCGGGGACCGTCCTTGCCGCTGACCAGATCGCCGATGTACTCCGCGATCCCGATGCCCCAGTGGTTGGCGTTGGAGGCGTTGATGGCGTATTCGGTGGACTCGGTGGGCAGCACGATGCCTTGGCGGAACAGCCGGAAGTAGCGGGTTTGTGGGTGAAGGATGTAGATGTCGGTGCCTGCGCCCAAAGTCAGTACCAAGATGGTGCTGGGGCCGTAGATGATCATGCCGGCAGCCAACTGGTTGCGACCGGGTTGCAGCAGGGCTGCTGCCGGATCTTCGTTGGGCCCCGACGCGGGCAGGATGGCGAAGATGGTGCCGATGGGGGCGTTGACATCGAGGTTGGACGAGCCGTCCACCGGGTCGACGGCGACGACGTAGCTGCCGCCGGCGGTCAACAGAATCGGCTCCTCGGATTCCTCGGAGCAGACTGCGGCCACGTCCAACCCGGTCAGGGCGTCGATGACGACCTTCTCGGCGTAGAGGTCCATCGGCTTCTGCTCGTCGCCGCTGGCATTGGTCACAGCGGTTGCGGCGTCGTCGCGCACCGTGGCCTGCGGCGCTTCCAGCCCGGCCACTGCGATCGCTGCGGACAGGCGAATCCCGGCCTCGGCCAGCGCGTGGACGATCGCGGCCAGTCGCCGGTGCTTGCCCGACTCGCCACTCCAGCGGTCCAGCACGGTGGCTAGGGACAGTTGATCGGTTCGCATGTGGCAAGTGTGGGCGCCGCAGCTACCAAAGGGAAGGCACAGTATTCTTTGCCCAGGCAAAGGAATACTATGCATGCCATGAAGGACGTCACTTTGAGGCAGCTGCGCTTCCTCACCGAAGTAGTGCGGGCCGGCTCTTTGGCCGGGGCGGCCGAGCGTCTGCATCTGACTGCTCCGGCGATCGCCCAACAGGTGCGGCTGCTGGAGCGGGCGATGGGGCTGTCCCTGATTGAACGGGGTCCGGGGGGCCAGCGGGCGACCGAGGCCGGCCGACTGCTGATGGAGTCCTCGATCCGCATCGACGCCGAACTCGCGGTGTGTGAAGCGGAGCTGGACCGGCTCCGTTCAGCCGGTGCTGGCCACGTCGCCCTTGGCGCGGTGAGCACGGCGAAGTATTTCGCCCCGTTCGTCCTGGCTGCTTTCCAGCGTGCGCACCCCGACATTCAGATCACGCTGCGCGTCGGTAACCGTGACGAGGTGTTGACCTGGCTGGCCGACTTCGAGATCGATCTGGCGGTGATGGGGCGCCCGCCGGCTCCGATGGAAATGGAGACCGAGACCTTCGGTAAGCATTTCTACGTGATCATCGCCGCACCAGATCATCCGCTGGCGGTTCTGCAGGCTCGCGAGCCGGGACCATTGCCGTTCGAGCAGGTGGCTGCCGAGACCTTCTTGGCGCGGGAGCAGGGCTCGGGTACTCGGCTGCATTTGGATTCACTGTTCGGCTCTGCCGGTCGGGCGCCGAGAATCGGCATGGAGTTGAGTTCGAACGAAACGATCAAACAGGCGGTGATGGCCGGGATGGGGTTGGCGTTGATCTCGGCTCACACCATCGCCGGTGAGGTGCAGGACGGACGGCTGGTGGTGCTGGACGTCGTCGGCTTACCGATCTGCCGAAACTGGTTGGTCGTGCGGATGGCCCGGCGGGCGTTTTCGCCGGCGGGAAGGGCTCTGTGGCAGTTCGTGGTGGCGCAGGCCGGCGCTCAGCTGCCAGTGGTGCCCGGAACCTCGAAGCCGTGCCAGGAAGCAGTCGATAAGGCGACCTGATTCAGGTGGGGTGGCCTCAGCCGCGTTGGCGGGTGTGCCTGCCGGGTTTGGCGCTGGCCACCAGTTGGCCCACGTCCTCGTGCAACAACTCCGGATGTCGTTTGGTCGCTCGCGCGAGGAATCGGGCTTCGGCCTTGGCCTGGCGTTCGATGAACTCGGCCAACTCCAGTTCGAGGGCTTCGGCGGCTTCGGTTTCGCTGAGACCGTCCCAGTGGCGAAGTTGCAGCAGCAGACGGTGCCTAGTGCGCAGCTGACTCAAGGCCTGGAGGAACTCGTCTGTGCTGGTGCGGTGTCCGTGAACGGCCAGATTCGAGGTGAGTCGCTCCAGGATGTTGGCTTGCGCGGCGTGCCGGGCAAAGGTGAGCCGCACCACTTCGTCCACCGCAACGTAGAAGTCGGCCAGGGTCGGGTCCGGGTTGGAGAGTAGGCGATCGAACACAGCGTCAGCCATTTGTTCAGGATCGGCCAGCTCGAAGGCCCTCCACTCGCAGGCAGTCACCGCGAGGCTGCGATGTCGGGTGGCCAGGAGCTCGAGTCGCATGGTTTCAACCTAACCCGCCTGCCTTTGCCGCGACAGGGCTTTTACTACGAACCTGTGCTCAGTGTGGCCTCCTGCCGCCAAATGGGAAATAGCTTACCTAGAGGTTGCGTAAATAATGGGGTGTGCGCCATAGTTAGGTAAGCCTTACCTAACGGATGGAGCGGACGTGCTGGGCAACTTCCTGATCGGGCTACGCGAGGGCCTTGAAGCAAGCCTGATTGTCAGCATCCTGATCGCCTACCTGGTCAAGACCGGCCGGCGCCACCAATTGCCGAAGGTTTGGCTAGGGGTGGGTTTTGCGGTTGCGGTCTCGCTCGGAGTGGGGGCGCTGCTCACCTTCGGACCGCAGGGCCTGAGCTTCCAAGCCCAGGAATTGCTCGGTGGCACCTTGTCGATCCTCGCGGTCGGCCTGGTGACCTGGATGATCTTCTGGATGGCCAAGGCCGGGCACAAGCTGACCGCCAAGCTTGAGCACCAGGTTGATGCCGCCGTGACGGCCTCGTGGTCCCTACCCCTGATCGCCGCGCTTGCCGTCGGTCGTGAGGGCCTGGAAACCGCGCTGTTCGTCTGGGCGGCGACCAAGGCAGCCGTCGGCGACGGCGACACCAGCAGCGGTCCGCTGATCGGAGCATTGGTGGGGCTGCTGGTAGCGGTGGCGGCCGGCTACCTGATGTACGCAGGCGCGGTGCGGATCAACCTGCGGCGCTTCTTCGCCTTCACCGGTGGCTTCCTGATCGTGGTCGCCGCCGGCGTGCTGGCTTACGGCATCCACGATCTGCAGGAGGCCGGCTTCCTGCCCGGTCTGAACGCAGTGGCCTTCGACGTGTCGGCCGCGGTGCCGCCGAGCGGTCTGCTCGGCACCCTGCTCAAAGGCATCTTCAACTTCTCCGCTGCCGCGACGGTCCTGGAGGTGCTCGCGTGGCTGACCTATGTGCTCCTGGTGGGCGGGATGTTCCTCAACAGAGTGCGCCGCCACCGGCCGGGGTCCAGGCCCGCGGCCGGTCCGGTCCCGGTTCCGGAATCGCTGAATCCGAGCGAACTGGCCGAGGTTCGTCCAGGCTCGCGAACCGCGTGATGAAGATCGCCGTCCTCGCCCTGGCCGTCCTTGCGGTGGCCGGCTGCACAGCCAACGCCCCAGCCGGCCCCGACGGCTCGATCGACGCGGCTCGGGTCAGCGTCAATGCCACCGATGATTCCTGCCAGGTCAGCGCAGCCAGCGCCCCGGTGGGCGCACTGACCTTCGTGGTTGCCAATACCGGAACCAAGATCAACGAGTTCTACTTCTTGGCCGCCGATGGGCGTCAGGTGGTAGCCGAGGTCGAGGACATCGGCCCCGGCGTGACCCGCCAGGTGGTGCTCACCGCAACCGCCGGAAAGTACTTCACTGTCTGCAAGCCCGGAATGTCGGGGGACGGAATCCGTGCGCCCTTCGAAGTGAAGCCGGCCTAGGCGGCCAAGCCGCTGAGGTCGCGCCAGGGTGTGCGCCCAAGCTGCATCAGGAGCGCTGGGACGGGTCGCTGTGCCCGCAGCAGTACCAGTCGACATCGAGGGCACGCAGTCGGGACAGCGAGGCCGCCGAATGCCGCAGGTCGTCATCGAGGAATGCCGGCATCGGTACCAGCCGGCCGTCCTGACACTTTGCGGCATCGCCGACCAACAGCACGGACTCGAAGCGGAAGCTGTGATGCCCGGGAGTGTGGCCGATGGTCTTCATAGACACCAATCCGGGAAGGATCTCGGTGTCCTCGTCGAGGAGTTGAAGGTTGCCGGGCAACTCCGGGGTCGCGATCCTGCTGGTCATCCGGCGCAGCCGGCTCGCCGGATGCGCAGCGCCGGTCAGAATTTCGGCGTCCCCGGCCCCCAGCCAGGTGCGGGCACCGGTGCGGCGCTGCCATTCGGCGGCCACCCCGGCATGGTCGGTATCAGCGTGGGTGAGCAGGATTTCGGTCACTTCGTAGGGCGAGCGGCCGGCCCGGCGCAGTTCTCGGGCAACTCGATTCAGCCCGGCCGACATGCCGGGATCGACGATGGCGACCCGATCGGGGGCCAGATCGATCCAGTAGCAGTTCGCGCCGACGGCGTCGGTAAGCCAACTGACCTGCTTGGTTAGTTGCTTCATGATTGCCTCCTTGCCCGACTCAGGGTCAGACCGACGATCCGCGAAACCGCGACCGCTAGATACAGCATGCCCGCGATCTGCTGAATCATCACCACTGAACAGGCTAGTGATCTCACCGGCAACACCGTGGAGGTGACGTGCCAGGCCGCGGCCCCGCTGGTGGGCCAGTTGATGAAGGCGTAGAGCAGAATGCCGAGGAGCTGGGCGATCAGCAGCAGGGCCGCGCACCGTCGGGCCGGGAAGGCTCGACGGTGCGCGGGTCGCTGGGATCAGACCAGGTGCAGCCTGACCAGTTTCACCGTTGCCGGCTTCGTGGTGGCCGAATCGGTGAGCTTGGTGATCACTGTCAGCGAAGCCCCGCGTCCGTACCACTTCAGGTACTTCGCGGCGATGGTGATCTTGTGACTGCCCTTGTCCGAGGCGGTCAGCTTGGTGGTGGTGACGAGATGGCCGTGCAAGTAGGTCTTCAACGTCCCGGTCGCCCAAACGCCGGTTCCCAGCGCCTTGGTGCGAACGGTGTAGCTGAACGACTTCTTCGCGCTGACCGTCTTGACGAGCGCCTTGCCGATCACCACCACAGTGGCCTTGGCGACCTTCACCGTGACCGGGGCCGAGGTGCTGGCCGCTGCCACCGTGTCGGCGACGAACCTGGCGACCACCGTGTGGGTGCCGACCCTGACATCGTTGGGCAGGGCTGCGGTGGCCACCCCATTGATCAGCGGGGCTTCCACGCTGCGTCCGGCGATGGTGAACCGGACGGTACCGGTCTTGGTGCCAGTCACTGTCGCGGTGGCGACGATCGAGGTGCCGTAGGACACCTTGGTCGGCTTCACCTTGAGTGTGGTGGTGGTGGCCAGCGCAGTGGTGGTCACCGGCACCCGCACCAAGGTCTTGGACGGCAGCGCGGTGACGGTGACCTCACCGGTGCTCGGCATGGTGAAGGTGGCAGTAGCCGCCCCTGCGCTGATCGGAACCGTGGCGACCACAGTGGCGCCGACTCGCACCTCGATCGAGGTGTTCTGCGGGGAGCCCAATGAGGTCAGGTCCACATCGGAGACGGTGAGCGTGTAGGGCTGCCCGACCGTGGCGGTGCTGGCAGCGGTGAGGGCCGCGCCATGCTTGGCGAAGCTCGGCGTTACCGGCTTGTGTGCCTTGAGGTAGTCGATCCAGGCCTCGTAGTCGACCAGGCCGGAATCGGTGGTGTTGGCACCGGAGGTGAAGGTGGTGAAGTTGTCGCCGCCGGTCAGCAGGAAGCTGAACGTGCCGACCCGAATCGTGTCGGAAGCACCCACCAGCTTGCCGTTCACCCAGACGCTGGTGATGTGGCTGCCTTTGGCTGCGGTCGCATCGTAGGTATAGGTGACATTGCTCGACAGGCCCAACGCCAGGAAAGCACGCGATGAACTAGCCGGCTGCCACTGCTCCTCCAAAACCTGCTTCAGCTGAGCGCCGGTGAGGGTGGTGGTGCCGAGGTTGTTCACGAACGGCAGCACGGTGTTGGCCTCGGCGTAGGTCACCAGGCCGTTGTCCTCTTCGGCGCCGGACTTGGCGTCGTAGAGCTCCCCGCGTAGTCCGCCGGGGTTGGTGATGCCGATATCGGCCCCGCCACGGTCGGTGGCAGACAGTGAGGACAGCAGCGAGTTGGCTACCAGGCTGCCCATGGTGGATTCCTTGAGGCGGTTGTCTCGCGTGCCGCCGGTCCAGACACCGTTCACATAGGAACCGCCGGAGAAGGCGGTGGTTACGTCGGCGGTGACCCCACCGATGACGTCGTTGCCCTTCACCGCGGCATAGGCCAAGGCGGCGTTGGTGATGTCGTTGACCGCCGACACTCGGGGATAGGTGCTCACCAGAGTGCCAACGTCGTCTTTGCTGCGGGCAAGCACCGATGCCTGAGCGTCGGTGACCGCGCCGGAGCTGTTGTCGACCTTCAGCACGACCTCGCCGAGGTTGGTGCCGTAGGAGGCTGCCTGGACGATCGGCCGGTTGCCGTCCTTCCACGCGTAGGCGGCGTGGGTGTGACCGTTGAAGATCACGTCCACCTTGGCGGAAGTGTTGTTGACCATGTCGGCGAAATCAGTGCTGGCCACGGTTGCGGTAGCCAGGCTGACCGGTGTCTTGGTGGAGTCGGTCGCCGACGGATCGCTCAGCGTCGAGCCATCGTGGAATTCGGCCACGACTACCTGGGCTTCGCCGTTGTTGTTGTCGCCGTCCTTGAGCTGAGCAGCCACCCGGTTCACCGCCGCGACCTCGTCGCCGAAGTCGAGATTGGCCACCCCTGCCGGAGACACCAACGAGGGTGCTTCCTGGGTGACCACGCCGATCACGCCGACCTTGATCCCACCAACGGTCTGGATCGAATACTCCGGTAGCACTGGGGTAGTGGTGCCCTTGGCGTAAACGTTCGCGCCGAGGTAATCCCACTTGGCGTTGGCGCCGCCGTTGATCACCCGATCGGTCAGATCGGAGAAGCCCTTGTCGAGCTCGTGGTTACCGACTGCGGACGCCTTCACCCCGAGTGCGTTCAGCACGTCGATCGTTGGTTGATCGGACTGGGTGGCCGAGGCGAACAGGGACGCGCCGATATTGTCGCCGGCGCTGAGCAGCAAGGTGTTGGCATCGCCGTAGGTGGCCCGCTCCTTCTCGATGGTGCCGGCAAACTGCACGGTGTTGTTCGCTTCGATGCGACCGTGGAAGTCGTTGAAGTTCAGCAGCGCGATGGTGGTCGTGGGCGAGGGTGCGGCCAGGGCCGGCTGGACAGCCGCGGGTGCGAGCAGGAGGCTCGCGGCGACGGCGCCGATCAGGGCTGCCCGAAGGCTCCTACGGGGAATTGGATTCACTACTTCTCCTAGGGTGAGGGGACAACACGTCACGCCCGGGCGCCGGTGTTCGGTCACCGGTCGCGATCTGCGACCGGCGGCGCGAACCTGCCCCGCTCAGCTCCCCGCCCAGGGCTGGTGCGGGAAGGGCTGATCAGGATCCGTTCGGTGCCGTTCGTGATGGCTTTGAGGTGGATTCACCTTGCAGCCAGCTGGAGGGCGGAGAGCCCTCCAATGGCGCAAACGCTACTGGCCGAAGAACAACGCAACCAGGCCAAATTGGAGTCACCTTGGTAACGATTTGGCATTCGAAATGACCTACGAAACCCGCAGTAGCTGCCGTGATTTTCAATCCAGGAATGGCACAGTGCCCCGGGGCGAATATGGCCCCGGGGTGCTGCGCTGTCGATGGCTTTCAGACCAGGTGCGCCCGGATCAGTTTCACCATGGCCGTTTTGGTGGTCGCTGAATCGGTGAGCACGGTGATCACGGTCAGCGAAGCCCCGCGTCCGTACCGTTTCAGGTACGAAGCGGCGATGGTGATCGACCTGGAGCCGTGATCGGATTCCTTCAAGACGGTGGTGTCAACGAGGTGGCCGTGCAGATAGGTCTTCAGCACCCCCGATGCCCAGACCCCGGCGCCCAAAGGCTGGGTGTGGATCGCGAAGGTGAGCTCCCGCTTGGCGCTGGTGATCAGGACCACCGCCTTGTCGATGACCTTCACCTTGGCTTTGGTGATGGTGAACCCAACGGGGGCGGACGAACTGCCGGCAGCCGAGGAGGTGGCCACGAAGCTGGCCACCAACCGATGCGAGCCCACGGCGAGGTTGTTGGGCAGGGTGAAGCTGGCCACACCGTTGACCAAAGCCACGTTGACGCTGGTCTTGTCGTAGGAGAAATCGACAGTGCCGGTGCTGGCGCCGACCACCGTGGCGGTTGCGGAGATCGAGGTGCCGTAGGCCACCTTCTTCTTGGTGAGTTTCACCGTGGTGGAAGTTGCCGGCAGCGCCGGATCGTAGCCGAGAACCACGGGATCGTGATCGCTGGAGCGGTAGGGGGATTCGTCGTAGAAGTTGGTGACGTTGTAGTTGAACCGGCTGTACTCCAGTGCCACCGACTCACCCGAGTTGATGTTCCAAATGTCGGCGCCGGTGACCGAGGTCTCAGCAGCCGGTGAAGCGAGGATGTGATCAAGCGAGCCGCTCTGGCCCCCGTAGGAGTAGGTGTACTTGCCGGTCTTGCTGCCCTGATCGACGTAGCCGGCCGCGTACAGCGGCTGCATCGGATCCTCGTGGGTGTAGGAGTTGAAGTCGCCCATCAGGAAGACCCGATCGGTGTTGGCACTGGTCTTCAACTGGCCGGCGAAGGTGAGCAGGGCCTGGGCCTGTTGAACCCGCATGGCGTTCCAGCAGCCCTGGCTGTCGCCGTGGTCGGCATTCGGGTCGGACGCGTCCAACGCCGGGCTCGGGCAGCCCTTCGACTTGAAGTGGTTCACGATGGCCACGAAGGCGTTGGTTGGCTCTGCGATCGGCCGGAAGGCCTGGCCCAACGGGTAGCGGGCGAGGTCGAAGGCAGAGTCGGTGGAGATCACCGAATCGCCGACCCGCTCAACCTTGTTCGGGTTGTAGATGAAGGCGGTCCGGATCACGTCCTCACTGGCCGGCAGGGTGGCCGGTGAGGGGGCGTAGGCCCAGCGGGTCGAGCCGGCCGCAGCGTTGAGCGCATCGACAAGGGCGGCCACCGCAGTATCTCGGGGTTGGCCGGCGATGGTGGAGTTCTCAATTTCCTCCAACGAAACCACGTCGGCACCAAGGCCGTTGATGGCGGCCACGATCTTGGCCTGCTGCCGGGCCAGGTTGGCCGCGTCTGCCGCCCCGCGCACGCCCGGCTGGTCGCAATTGTTGACCGTGATGTGATTGCCGGCCCGGTCGTCGTAGAAGGTGCAGGTAGCTCCGGCGGCCACGGCGTCCGCCCCGGTGGTGGTGAAGAAGTTCAACACATTGAAGCTGGCGATCCGCAGCCGGCCACCCACATTGTTCGGGGCGGCGGTGCGGGTGTTGGCGAAGGTGGCCGGCTGCACCGTCTCGGCGTTGGCTGCGGTGAGTTGCTGGGTGGGCTCAAGGTTCCATCCGCTGTTGCGGTAGTCGAGGATCACTGGCTTGGTGAAGGTGACTGCTGCGCCCACCCGAACCGGCTTGTCGAGGGAGAGGTAGGTGAGCGGGGTGTCTTTGGCGGTGTAGAAGAAGTTGGTGGAGGCGCCATCGTCGAGGCTCACGCTCACCGCGGCGTTGTTCGCCGCCGCTGCAGTGTTGGCGGCAGAGCCGGGCGCGCCCACCTCGGTGGGAATCAGCAGCGGCGAAGTGTCGGCGGCCAGTCCGAGGGTCCCGTAGTAGTTGGTGTCATAGGTGTCGCTGACGGTGAAGTCGCCCTGGGGCTCGATCAGCATCGACTCCAGGGCTTCGCGGCCGGTATCGGTGGTGGGCCAGGAGACCTTGGCGGCGACCGGTGCGGTCAGCCCGGTGGCGTCCAGCTTGGTCAGGTTGGGGTTGGCCACCGAAATCTCGGTGAGACCGCCGTACTCAGATACCTTGCCGCTCACCTGAACGTAGTCGCCGATGGCCACGCTGCCCACGGTCGCGCTGGAGTAGACGAACAGCGCATCGGAGGAGTCGTCCAGGCTGGCGCCGCTGCCGGCGGACTGGATCACGTAGCCGTTGAACCCGCCGGTGTTGTAGCGCGCGGTGACGAAGCCGGTGGTGGTCACCGAAACTCCGACCAGCCCACTGGCGGCGGTGGTCCCCTGAATCTCGGAGATCGTCTTCTCCACCGGGACGGGCGGAGGGTCGGCGGTGTAGGTCACTCCAGCACTGTTGGTGGGCGCAAAGGTGGTGGCCGGCGAGAAGTCGGACTCGTTGTCGTCGGTGTCGACGCCGTTGTTTCGAGCCAGGGCAGCGGTGACGGCGCCCGCCGCGCTTTCGACGTGACCCTCGAAGCTGGTGGCCTTGGTGTAACCGAGGAGGTCGACGATGTGATCATCGGCGGCGACCACCGATCCCGCCGCCGGGTTCAGCGCCGCGGTGGTGTCGGCCAGGAAGAGTTGGCCGCCGTTCGCGCTTCCCGACCAGGAGGCCGAGGTGGTGGCGTCCGGGGTGACGCTGGTCGACCAGTCGGCGCCCGAGGCGGAGTTGGCCGTTCCCTTGATCAGGTAATAGCCCTTCGCCGCTATGGTGTTGTGCAGGGTCGCGGTGTTGAGTGCGGTCGTTGCGGAGGTGGAGTTGTAGGCCCGGTACTGCAGTGACCAGCCCTCCATCGAGACCGCTGCGTCAGTGGGGTTGTACAACTCGACGTACTTGTTCAGATAGGTGGCACCGGTGCTGCCACCGTTGAGATAGGCCTCGTTGATCACCACGTGGTCACCGGTGGCGGCCTGAGCCGGGGTCGCGGTGACAGTCACGGTGGGAGTGAGGAGGGCAAGGGTCGCCAATGCGACCAAGACACTGCGCTTCATCGGGGGCTGCTCCTGATAGGGGGGGTAAGCAACGGCGTCGCAAATGTTGCGGACTTTTCGGAGCGTAGGCAGTCTCAGTGTCGAAAGGCAATAGCCCTGGTTAATCAGAGCTGAACCGGGCAAGGCCAGTGACCGGGTGCGCTATTGGAAGCTGTTGCATAAGTCTTGACTGCCGCTACGACACAGCGCTCGGCGCGGCGGCATTTCGGAGATAGCGGCAGCGAGCGGCATCACCGTGGACAATCAGCGACGCAGCCGCAGTCCCTGCGGAGTCAGCCCGAATCCGGCTGTGGCCAAGGCCTGTGCCAACGGCTGGGACGAGCCGAGGGCAGCTTCACCGTCGACCTTGGTGACGGTCAGCTTGCCCAATGCGCCGGCGTGCACGGCTGCGGCAAGGGCTGCGGCGGCCGGTTCAAGCAGGATGGGATCGTCGGTCCAGGACAGCAGGGTTCGCCCACCTCGTTCGACGTAGAGCACCAGGCGGCCCCCGATCAGCACCACCAGGGCGCCGGCCTTGCGTCCGGGCAAATGACCGCCCTCGCCGCGGGCCGGCCAGGTCAGGGCTGCGCCGTAGGGATTGGCCGGATCGCTGGCGGCCAGCACCAATGCCGGCTCGACCTCGCTCGCATCCAAGGGACGAAGGAGCGCGCGCAGCCGATCAACTGCGCCGACCCCGCCGAATTGGGCCGCGCCCAGGCCCTCGACGAAGTAGCCGCGGCGAACTCGGCCGGCCTCCTCGGCCGCAGCCAGCACCTGGTAGACCCCGGCGAAGCCGCCGGGCACCTCCTCGGCAGCGACACTGCCGCGGGTCAGTACGCCATAGCGATCCAGCAGTAGCTCTGCACGGGCCACTGCGCGCGCGGTTGCCTCAGTCGAGGGCGTCGGCAGAGCCGACCAGCGTCCGGCGCCCTCCGGTGGGGAAAGGTGCCGGTTGAGGGCGGCCGCCGAAAGTGCCGGCCGGTATCGTCCCCGGATCGGGCGAGGGCGGCTGCGATGAGTGGTGCCGCCGTGGCCCAAGCGGGCGCGCAGCGCGGCGAAGGTGTCATTGGTCACCCGCCCGGCCCACACCAACTCCCACAACGCCTCAGCCAACTCGGTCTGGCCGAGTTCGGCCCGCTCGGACAACGATCTGAAGAAGTGGCCCCCCGTGCCGATCAAGTCCAGGACGGCAGCGGCGTTCGCGGCGTTCACCGGGCTCGGCACGGCCAGGGTGAGCGGAGCCAGCGACGCCGGATGAAGCGAGATCCAGCCGTCGTTGCTGCCCAGCGCGCCATGACCCTGCCACACCAACTCACCGGCCGCGGTCAGCTCGTCCAGCATCGCCGGGGAATAGTCGAGCACCCGAGCCGGCAGAATCAGCGATTCCAGGGCACTGGCCGGCAGCGGAACGGCGGCCAGCTGCTCGGCAACCTGGAGCAGTCCCTCGATTCCGCGCCGCTGGCCCACCCCTTGCCAGGTCGGCAGGAACCGGGCGAAGTCAGTGGCCTCGACCGGCTCGACGCTGTGCCGCAAGGCTGCCAGGGAGCGGCGTCGCAGTAGTCGCAGGATGCCTGCGTCGCACAACTGTGGCGTCTCGCCCAGGCCGGGAATCCCTTCGGCAAGCTCAGGGACCTGACCGGAGTTGGCTGAGCTTGTCGAGGCCCGGGTGGTCGGCGGCAGCCAACCGAGGGGACGCAGGTCGCCGCTGACCAGTCGGCCGGAGCCAACCAGGCGCCGCAGGCCGTCCCTGGCCACGGCGACCCCGAGTCCCAGCCAGGATGCGGCTTCGCCGGCGGTGAAGACGGTGTGACTACGGGCAAAACGTGCCAGCAGTTCGCCGAGCGGGTCGTCGGTCCCGGCCAGCAGGACGTCGGGCAGCCCCGGGGGCAGCGACACTCCCAGCGCGTCGCGCAGCCGGGCTGCGTCCTCGATCACCGCCCAACGTTGGTCGGGCAGCCGGAAGACCCGGCGCTGGTCGGCCAACTCGGCCAGCCAGGCCGCGGCCGCTGCCGGCTCCCGGCAGCGGGTGGATACCTGTGCTGTGCTCAGCGGTCCAAGAATTCGCAGCAGATCGCTCACCTCATCGGCATCGCGCGCCCTGCGCTCTTCGATCAGGTGTTGGAGTTCCAGTTCGGTGCGGGTGAGCGAATCCGAGTCGAGCAGTTCAGCAAGGGCAAGAGACTCGGTGGTGCCCAACAGCTCGGTCAGCAGCGAGGTATCCAATGCCAGCGCGGCCGCCCGACGCTCAGCCAAGGGTGAGTCAGGCTCGTAAAGGAACTGCGCGACGTATCCGAACAGCAGCGAGGAGGCGAAGGGCGATGGATGCGGGGTCTCAACGGCCACTGTGGTCACCTCGTGGGCCCGTACAGCACGCAGTAGTTCCACCAGCGCCGGTACGTCGAAGACGTCGTTGACGCATTCGCGCACGCTCTCCAGCACGATCGGGAAGCTCGGATATTGGCTGGCCACCTCAAGCAAATGAGCGGCTCGCAACCGTTGCTGCCACAACGCCTGCCGCTTGCCCGGGCGCCGGTTCGGCAGCAGTAGTGCCCGTCCGGCACACTCGCGAAAGCGCGCGGCGAACAGCGCGGATCCGCCGAGTTGTTCGATGACTTGCCCGGCCACCTCTTCGGGGTCGGGGAAGATCACCTCCAGCAATTCGTCGATCGGTCGCGGCGAACCCGCGGTCTGGCCCTCATCGAGCCAGTCGGTGTCGGGCAGCCGGAAGACCAGCCCGTCATCGGCGTGCATCGCCTGGACGTCCACTCCGTAGCGCTCGCGGAGCCGGGCTGCGGCCACCAACGCCCAAGGGGCATGCACCTGTGCACCGAAGGGTGAGTGCACCACCACCCGCCAGTCGCCGAGCTCGTCGCGGAACCGCTCGATCACGATCTGCCGGTCGTGCGGCAGTCGCCCGATCGCCTCGACCTGTTCGTCGAGGTAGCCGAGCAGATTGTCCGCAGCCCACTCGTCCAGGCCGAGGCCGGCCAGCCGGGCGCGAGCAACGGCTGGCGCCAACGCGCCGACTTCGCGGACGAAGGCGCCCACCGCCCTGCCCAGTTCGGCCGGACGACCCAAGGAATCGCCCTTCCAGAAGGGCAGCCGGGCTGGTTGGCCGGGCGCGGGCACCACCAGCACCCGGTCGTGGGTGATGTCGGTGATCTGCCAACTCGACGTGCCCAGCGCGATCACATCGCCCACCCGGGATTCGTAGACCATCTCCTCATCGAGTTCGCCGACGCGGCGTCCTGCTTCGGTGCCGGCCAGGAACACCCCGAACAGGCCACGGTCGGGAATCGTGCCGCCGGAGGTGACGGCGAGCCGCTGGGCGCTGCGGCGTCCGGTGAGGATGTCGGTGGCCCGGTCCCAGTTCAGCCGTGGTCGCAACTCGGCGAACTCATCACTGGGGTAGCGGCCGGCGAGCATGTCGAGGACCGCCACCAAAACGGGCCTGGTCAAGGTGGTGAACGGTGCGGCCTTGCGAACCAGGGTTTCGACATCGTCGACCGTCCACTCATCGATAGCGACCATGGCCACGATCTGTTGGGCGAGCACGTCCAGCGGATTGGCAGGAATGTGCAGTGCTTCGATCTCGCCGGCCAGCATTCGCTCCACCGCGACCGCGGTCTGCACCAGATCGCCACGGAATTTGGGAAACATCACCCCGCGCGACACCGCGCCCACCTGGTGTCCTGCCCGACCGACTCGTTGCAGGCCTGAGGCCACCGACGGCGGCGCCTCAACCTGAATCACCAGGTCGATCGCCCCCATGTCGATGCCCAACTCGAGAGAGGAAGTGGCCACCACTGCGGGCAGTCGTCCGGCTTTGAGTTCGGTTTCGATCTGCTGGCGCTGCTCCCGGCTCACCGAGCCGTGGTGGGCTCGGGCCAGCACCGGGGGAGCGCCGTGGCTGATGGCCGATTGGGCCATCACCTCGGCGGGAGTGCGCAGCGGCCGCGAGCTGGGGACAGTCGCTTCGACAGACTCAGGGATCTGTGCGAGGTTGGCTGGACTTGTCGAAGCTGTCTCCGCTCGCTCCACCCACAGCTCATTCAACCGGGCTGTCAACCGTTCGGCCAGCCGCCGGGAGTTTACGAAGACCAGGGTCGAGGAATGGGTAGCGATTTCCTCGACGATTCGCTCTTCGACATGGGGCCAGATCGAGGAGCGTTTTGCCCCGTCAGTTGCCGGACCGCCCGCCTCAGCAGCGGCCGCACCGAGCTCGGCCAGATCTGGCACCGGCACCACCACCGAAAGATCCCAGCGCTTCTGGCTGGGCGGGGTCACCTGGGTCACCCGACGCCCCCCTGCCAGGAAGCGAGCCACCTCCTCGACGGGGCGGACGGTGGCCGACAACCCGACGCGCTGGGCCGGGTGGTCCAGTAGGGCGTCCAGGCGTTCCAGGCTGAGGGCCAGATGAGCGCCGCGCTTGGTGCCGGCCAGGGCGTGGACCTCGTCGATGATCACGGTCTCGATGCCGCGCAGCGCATCCCGGGCGGCCGAGGTGAGCAGCAGGAACAGCGACTCGGGTGTGGTGATCAGAATGTCGGCCGGATTCTTGGCGAAGGCTCGTCGCTCCTGCGTCGGGGTGTCGCCGGAGCGCACCGCCACTCTCACCTCGCTGCGCGTTTGGCCGAGCCGTTGGGCGGCGTCGGCGATGCCGGCCAGCGGATTGCGCAGGTTGCGCTCAACATCGACTGCGAGAGCCTTGAGTGGAGAGATGTAGAGCACTCGACAACGCCGTGACGGTGGCGGTTGCGGTGAAGTGGCCAGCCGGTCCAGCGCCCAAAGGAAGGCCGAAAGTGTCTTGCCGGAGCCGGTGGGGGCCACCACCAAGGTGTGTTCGCCCGACGAGATCGCCGCCCACGCCCCGGCCTGGGCCGGTGTCGGCGCAGCAAAGCTGTTGGCGAACCACTCGCGAGTGGGCGCCGAGAACCGCTCCAGCACGTCCGCGTCCATGGTGAGACAACTGTGCCACGCGCCCCCGACAACCCGACCCGCCTGCGGTAGCGGCAGCCGGAAAGGCCTTACACCGTCTCGGGGGTGGTCTTCGCCTGGCTGTCGCTGGGCTGATCGCGCCGGGTGGCCTTGCGGGCCGCCTGCTTGCCCCGCCAGGTTTCCAGGAGGTCATAGAGCACCGGCACCAGCACCAAGGTGAGCAGGGTGGAGCTCAACAGGCCGCCGATCACAACGATGGCCAAGGGCTTGGAGATGAACACCCCGCCGCCGGTCAGGCCCAGGCCCATCGGCACCAGCGCGAACACGGTAGCCAGAGCGGTCATGATGATCGGACGCACCCGAAGTCGGGCCCCGGCCTGAATCGACTCTTCCACCCCGGCGCCGGCGCGGCGCTTCTGGTTGATCAGGTCGATCAGCACGATCGCGTTGGTCACCACAATGCCGATCAGCATCAGCAGGCCGATCATGCTCGGCAGGCCGAGCGCGGTGTCGGTGATCAGCGACAGCGCGAGCGCGCCGGTGGCTGCGAAGGGAATCGAGACCAGCAGCATCAACGGCTGCAACAGCGAGCCGAAGGTCGCCACCATGATCAGGTAGACCACTGCGATCGCCACCAGCATCGCCAGTCCCAGCTGGGCGAACGAGTCGGACTGCTGCTGGGAAACCCCACCGATGCGGTAGCTGATGCCGTCAGGCAGGTGCAGCGCGGCCAGGCCGTTGGTGATCTGGGTGGTGGTGGCACTGAGGTTGGTCGATTCCGAGCTGGCACTGATGGTGGCAGCGCGCGTTCCGTCCACCCGGGTGACCATCGCCGGAGCCTGCACCAGTACAACGGTTGCGACCGCGTTGAGCTCAACCGGGTCAGCGGTCGCTTTGGCGGCATCCTTGGATTGCTGGGTGATCGCCTCGGTCTTGGCCTGGGATTCCAGGGTCTTGGTCCGCGACGTCGCCAGTGCGTCCAGCTGCTTGTCTACGCTGGTGATGCCGGCCTGGGTCTGCGCCAGCGCACTGGCTACGCCAGCGATCTGCTGGGACACGGCAGAGATGGCAGCCGGGCTGGGGTCACAGGCGGGAGTGGGAGGGCCGGCGCACAGAGCGCTGAGATCGCCCAGCTTCTTCTTGAGTGCGCTGAGCTGGCTGCTCAACTTCTTCACCGCAGCTTTGGAGGCCGCCTTGGCCTTCTTCAGCGCCTTCACCTGCGCGTTGTAGGCATCGGTGGCCGCAGTCTTGCCGTCATTCTGCAGTTGGGTCGACTTCTTGCTCACCGCATCGGCTGCATCGGTCTTGGCATTGCCGTTCATCAACTGGGTGACCGGGAGCGGGATCTTGCGCAGCTCCTGCACACTCTTGACCGGCTGCTGCGAGCGCAGATAGACCTTCAAGGTGTCATCGCCGGAGGCCATGGTTCCGATCAGCTGGCCGCGCACGGCTCGAGCCACTGCCTGGCCGATCGTGGCCTGATTCATGCCCAGATCTGCGGCGGCGGCATCGTCTACCTGAACCGAGAGCTGCTCGCGGGCTTCGCTGAGGTCGGAAGTGACGTTGACCAGGTCGGGCACCTGCTTCATCATCGCCACCACCTGGTCGTTGGCGACCTTGAGCTTGGCGGCATCGGAGCCTTCGACGTACACCACCACCGAGGAGGTGCTGTTGCCGACGCTCACCTCAACGGTGCCCACGCCCGAGCCGAGGGCTGCGATGCTGGTACGGATCCGGACAACCACGTCCTTGGCCGAGTAGCCGGCCTTCAGCGGCACGGTGTAGGTGGCCTGGTTGGTGTCGGCCTGGGTGCCGAGGAACGCGCTGGTGCTGCCCCCGATGCTGGTGGAGTAGGTCTGCACGGCGGAGTCGTTGGACAAGACCTGCTCGATCCGCCGGGCCGCGGCGTCGGTCTCGGTCAGCGAGGTGCCGGCCGGAAGCTTCTGGGAGATCATCAGCGACTCGTTGCCCTGGTCACCGAGAAAGTCGGTCTTCAGCAGCGGGGTCAGCGCCAGCGTCCCGATGAACAGGAACAGCGCCAGTCCGAGAGTGATCCAGCGATGCGCCAGGCTCCAGTTCAGCACCGGCAGGTAGGCCTTCTGCAGCCAGGTGTCTTTCTCCGGTTCGCTCGCTGCGGCGGCCAGCACCGCCTGCTGCTTGGCTGAGGGACGCATGAACACCGAAGCCAGTACCGGCACAACGGTGAGCGCTACCAGCAGCGAGGCGACCAGCGAGAGGGTCACAGTGAGGGCGAACGGACGGAAGATCTCCCCGGCCTGACCGCCGACCAGGCCGATCGGCAGGAACACCGCCACCGTGGTCAGCGTGGAGCTGGTGACCGCCCCGGCCACCTCACCCACTGCGGCGATGATCGAAGCGCGGCCGTACTCACCGTGGCTTTGATGTCGTTTGATGTTCTCGATCACCACGATCGAGTCGTCGACCACCCGGCCGATGGCCACCGTCAGGGCGGCCAGGGTGAGGATGTTCAAGCTGTAGCCGCCGACCCACAGCCCGATCAGGGCGATCAACAGCGACAGCGGAATCGAGATGGCGGTGATGATCGTGGGCCGTACCGAGCCGAGGAAGATCATGATCACCAGCACAGCCATCGCCAGGCCGATGCCACCTTCCACGCTCAAATCGGTGATCGACTGTTCGATGTAGGGCGCCTGATCGAAGACGGTGGTGAAGCTGGCACCGTTGCCGAGTTGTTGTTGCAGGGCCGGCAGCATGGCCTGCGCCGCCTTGGTCACGGTGACGGTGTTGGCTCCGGATTCCTTGGTGATCTGCAAGGTGAGGGCGGATTTACCGCCCACCCGGGAAATGCTGGTGGTCTCGACCGGCTGTTCCTGCACCGTTGCGACATCGCCCAGCCGGACGGTGCCGTCGCTGGTCGGAATCTGCAGATCGGCGATCTGGGCTGCGGTGCTGTAGGTGCGTCCGGTCTGGACGTCAAGGTTGGAGCTACCGGTGCGGATCGTTCCCGAGGGCAGCGCGGTGGAGTTGGCCGCGAACAACCCGGCGATGGTGGCCGGATCGATGCCCTTGTCGTTCACCTTGATGGCGTTGTAGGTGATCACGACTTCGTGGGTCTCCTGGCCAGCCACACTGACGTCGCGCAATCCGTCGATCGTCTTCAGCTGGGGCACCACGGTCTGGGTGACCTTGCTGGTCAGATCGGTCACGGTGTCTGAGGAGGACAGCGCAAGCGCCACCACGGGGATGTCGTCGAAACTGCCGGTGATCACCTTCGGAGACACCGTCGAGGGCAGGGTGGCCGAGATCGAGTCGATGGCGCTGCGCAGTTTGTTGGCCATGTCGTCCGGCTTCAGGCCGTAGCCCCACGCGACGGTGACTTGGGAGACCCCCGAAGAGCTCTTCGAAGTTACATCGGTGACCCCGGCCACCGATTTGACCGCCGATTCGATCGGCTTGGAGACCTGCGCCTCCACGACTTCCGGGGAGGCGCCGGAAAAGATGGTCAGCACGCTGCCTCGCGGCAGGTCGATGGAGGGAATCAGTTCCTGTTTCAAGGCGCCGGCTGCATACACGCCGAGCCCGATCACGAGCAGGCTGAGCAGCAGGACGACGCTGCGCTGGGCAAGGCTGCCTTTGGTGAGACGGACCACGGCGAGGATTACCTTTCGATGCCTGGGGGCGATGTGGCCAAGAGCCACTGGCTTCGGTTAGCCTACAGCTAATGATTTAGCCTCTTAGCTCTTCGCTAAGCATTTACTCACCCTGGGAGGAGCGCGGTTTGCATCGCCAGCTGGATTTCGAAGCCCTCGGCCTTGACCCTGCACGGGTCGAGGTGCTCAAGGAGATCGTCGCGCTTCACATCCAGGTGCATGACCAGGCGCTTTCGATCGCTGGTCCGATGCCGAACCCGTCAGACCTGACCATGCAGCAGTTGCGGGTGCTCGGGTTTGTCGCCAAAGATCCAGGGCTGGCCGGTCACGAGCTGGGCGAACGGCTCGGGGTGAGCGCACCGACAGCCAGTGGCCTCGTGGATCGCCTCGTGGAGAAGGGCCTGCTGTCGCGCAGTGACGATCCCGACGACCGCCGAGTGCGCCGCCTGAATGTGACCACCGACGGGCTTGACCTGATCCGGCGCATGGACTCCCTCGTTGAGCGGGCAATGATCAAAGTAATCAAGATGATGACTCTCCCAGAGCTGGAAATCCTGCGCCGCAGCTCGCAGGTGATGCTCGAAGCCATGGAGCGTGCCAAAGAAGCCGGGCTCGAAGGCTGAGGCAGGCTGGTCGCTGTGAACCCTTTGGGCGCCGAATTCGCAGCTGTCCAGTTGGGTGATCGTGGCTTCGTCCGCTTGTTCACTGCTGTAACCCGACACGCCGACGACACGCCGATCCAGTCCGAACTGGACGAAATGTCTTCACCAAAACCCTTGCGGGCGGTCATCAACCGGACTAGAAATTTTCCTACCGAATCGCTTCGGCGGTGCGGTGATCGGGAGAAGGAAGAAGATCTACAACGGGCTATTGGCTCGTGGCAGCCCTGGTGATGAGGGGTGGATCAGCTGGTAGCTTCCGGTCGGTAGCGGCCATCACGCCGGTGCCGAGGGAAGGCCCTGGAGACTCATACTCGCCGGGGCCTTTTCCATTGTCCAGACGCTGTTGAGCAGGTGTGGTTCCCGATCAGGCGGTGACGTCGTCGGCGACCTCGAAGCTGACCTTGGTGGGCAACTCCACCGTTCGCGACACCGTGCACAGCCGGTCGTGGGATCGTCTGATCGCCTTCGGCAGCACCTCGCGAGCGCCGTCCGCCTCGGCGCCGTCGGGGAATTCCAGCCGGAAGCTCACTGTGATCGGGCCCAGGTGATTGCCGGACTCGTCGCTGAGCTTCTCGGTGACCACCGACACCTCGAAGGCTGTGGGCTCGGCGCGACGGCTGGTCAAGTAGTCGACGTCGATCGCCGAGCAACCTGCGATGGCGGTCAGCAGCAGCTCAACCGGGGTGAAGTCGCTGTCTTCGCCTTCGCCCAGCACCAACTGCCCGCCACGCTCGTTGACAGCCTGAAAGCGGCGTTCGCCGATTCGGCTGATCTGGACTGTCCTGCGGTTGTTCTGGTTCACCGCTTCAGGATCGCTCACCGCCGCGCCACGTCCGGGGCAGCCACTCCGCAGTGCACCGCTTCGCATTCGTTGGGTAGGGGGTGGGTAGGTGGTGGGGTGGGCC
>MCHG01000068.1_pt1 | contig 77377 bp, 60 predicted proteins | sample 787351 | NCBI WGS metagenome assembly MCHG01 (sample SAMN05430296, study PRJNA330682) | permafrost metagenome | biome: Cold desert; feature: permafrost; material: soil; isolation source: enrichment culture inoculated with soil incubated with H2/CO2 at 20 degrees... ... | reverse complement strand
ATCCTATATGGCTTCAATGATCTATAATATCATTTGTTAATAGTATTTACTGCAAGATTACTAACTTAATGACATTGCCCATAAGGGATCCTAAAATAAATTTACAACATATTTTACACACGCTACTTATCTTCATTCGCGTAGGTAGTAACTACGTTATTAAATCTCTACAGCGCAACATCCAAGCACTTTAACAATTGATTTTAGGCTATGCCTAAAATCATCAACAACTTTACACTTTAAATTTTACACTTTACACTTTTAATTCATCCCTATCTTTTCAATAGTTCTTCTCCAATTTCTTCAAATCCCGGTTTTTTTAATAATCCAAACATGTTCCTTTTATAGGATTCTACACCAGGTTGATCGAAGGGATTTACTCCTAATACGTATCCGCTTAGTGCACAGGATTTTTCGAAGAAGTAAATCAGCTTTCCTATTGAATAAGCGCTTATTTCTGGTAGATTGATCATTAGATTTGGGACATGACCATCTAAGTGAGCAAATAAGGTGCCTTTAAAGGCTTGTTGATTGACATAGTTCATTCCTTTGCCTTGTAAATAATTTAATTCATCTAGATCATCCTTATCCCCAGGAATGGCAAGATCAACATCAAGATTTTCTACATTGATGATGGTTTCAAAAAGATTTCTTTTTCCCTCTTGGATCATTTGGCCCATAGAGTGTAAATCAGTAGAGAAATTTACAGATACAGGGAAAATTCCTTTTAAATCCTTTCCTTCGCTTTCTCCAAATAATTGTTTCCACCATTCAGATATATAATGTAAATTAGGTTCGTAATTTACCAAAATTTCTATCAAATTTCCTTTGTTGTACAGTATATTTCTTATGGCAGCATATTGATAACACGGATTGGATAAATCATGTTTGCTGAACTCTAGAATACCATCTTTTGCACCGGATAAAAATGCATCGATATCTATTCCAGCAGCTGCAATAGGTAAGAGTCCTACTGGAGTATGAACTGAATATCTACCACCTACATCATCTGGAATTACAAAGGATGTATATCCTTCATCATCTGCCATAGTTTTAAGTGCCCCTCTTTTGGCATCAGTAGTTACATAAATTCGCTGTGAAGCTTTTTCTTTGCCGTATTTTTCGATTAAGACGTTTTTGAAAAAGCGAAAAGCAATAGCGCATTCAGTAGTTGTACCTGATTTTGAAATGACATTAACACTTAATTCTTTGTCTTTAGTAATATCTAACAAATGTTTAAGATAAGTAGGACTAATGTTTTGTCCTGCAAAATAAATTTTTGGTGCTTTTCTTTTCTCTTGGTCTAGTTCATTATGAAAAGTATGAGTAAGTGCAGTTATGACGGCTTTTGCGCCTAAATAGGATCCACCAATTCCTATCACAATAAGCACTTCAGAGTCATTCTGAATTTTCTTAGCAGCTTGTTTTATTTTTTCTATTTCATTTTTACTAATTCTGTTAGGATAATCCATCCACCCTAAAAAGTCACTACCAGCACCTTTTTTACTATTTAATAAATCGTCTGCTAATGCAATTTGTGGATAAATTTGGTTTACTTCATGTTCACGAATAAAAGAATTTGAGTAATCAAAATAATTAGACATGTATACCTCCATTAGAAAATAGAATACTTTAAACTACAATACTTTAAACTACAATACATTATAACTGTTTTTGCTTTATAATAAAATCGAAACATGTTAATATTTAATTAATTAATGAGGAGGCTGGACAATGGATTATCATATTGTTGTTGGTAGCAGTTGTGACTTTGATGAAAAACATGAAAGAGAAATTAACTATTCAAAAGTTCCCTTTACGGTAACTATAGATGATGTAAGTTATATAGATGATGAAGGATTTACAGGGAGTAAAATAGTTGAGAAAATGAAGAAGTCTGTAAGTGCCATTAAGACAGCATGTCCTTCACCAAATGAGTTTTTAGAAAAATATAAAGAAGGAGAAAATGTTTTTGTGGTAACTATTTCTTCAAAATTAAGTGGTACCTATAATAGTGCCATTACAGCAAAAAATATGTACTTAGAGCAATTTGAAAACAAATTCATTCATATTTTTGATTCTTTAAGTGCAGCAATGGCAGAAACCCTCATAGCGATAAGGATTAAGGAATTAATTGATGAAAATAATTCATTAAATGAAATCATTGATAAAGTGGAGTATTATATTAAAGAAATGAAAACCATCTTTGTTCTTGAAAATTTAGACAACTTAATAAAAAATGGAAGGATGGGTAAACTCAAAGGAAAATTTGCTCAATTTCTTCAAATTAAACCGATTCTATCCGAAGACGGCCTTGGTGAAATAAAGATGATTGATAAGAGTCGAGGTACGAAGAGCGCCTTAAAGAAACTTGTAGATCATATAGGAATGCAAGGAGTTGTATCTGAACATAAAAAACTAGGGATCTGTCATTGTAATGATTTAGAGAAAGCACAATACGTGAAAGAGTTAATTGAAGCAAAATATAAATTCAAAGAAATAATTATTACAGAAGCTAACGGTTTAAGTGCTGTGTATGCCGATGATGGGGGAATTATTGTGGCTTATTAAATGTGAATATAATCTGTTTAAGTAATAAAATGGTACCTATATACTAGACGCTAGAAAGAAGTGTTTACTGTATAGGTATTTTCTGTACACATGCTTTTTAATGAATTTCTAATGAAACTCAACCATTCGTTTAATCAGCAGAAGCTACAATAGGAGTAACGAATAAATATATGGAGGCATGTGATGCGAATAACCTTAGAGCAAGTAGAAACATTAAGAAAGAAAATCAATTGTGATTACCAAACAGCAGAAAAAGCATTGAGAAAATCTAAGGGAAACATAGACGATGCTATTTTATACTTGAAGAAAATGGAAAACAAAAAATATAAAAAGGCAATAACGATTATCCAAGAAATTATCAATAAACTATTTAGCTATAATTTATTGATTTTTAAAAATGATAAAAAAATCTTTAATTTTCCAGTAGTATTAGTGGGTATAATTATCTGGACTTTAAATATTCCCTTGCCAATTATCCTATCTATTGGCGTATTAGCTGCACTTTCTGAATTTAGTTTTGAGATTATTGATAGAAACGAAGATAAGGTGTATGAAAAAACATCATATTCAAGTAATGATAAGCCCAACCCAACGAAAGAAGAAGAACAAAGAAAAGAAAGATACAAGCAAGATTTTAATTATTCACAAGATACTTACACAGAAAATACTCATATAGAAAATACTCATACAGAAGCTACAAGACCCATAACTCCTAAGGAAAATGATGATGATGATGATGGATTTAACCAAATAATTATAGAGTAATAGATATGGAGGGGTTACTATTGACAAAAGTACTGGTAGTAGAAGATGAACCTAAAATTTCGCGATTTATTCAACTGGAATTAGAGCATGAAGGATATATCGTTGAGTTATCAGGGGATGGAAGAGATGGCTATGAAAAGGCAATAAAAAATAATTATGATGTAATTATATTAGATATTATGATCCCCCTTTTAAGTGGCATGGAGGTGTGTAGGAGATTGAGACAAGATAACCTTCTCACCCCAATAATTATGTTAACAGCAAAAGATGATGTTTCTGATAAGGTAATGGGTCTAGATATTGGGGCTGACGATTATATGACAAAACCCTTTGCCATTGAAGAGTTATTGGCACGTATACGCGTTGTACTTAAAAGAAAAATATCTACTGATCTTAGTAGTCATAAGATCATCGTAGGCAAATTGGTCTTAGATAAAGATCAGTATACCGTAAAATATGACGGGCAACTTATTGAGTTAACAAAAAAGGAATTTGAACTTTTAGAATACTTGATGGAAAACAAAAACATAGTACTTTCGCGAGATAAAATAATTGAAAAAGTATGGGGTTATGATTACATGGGAGAAACGAACATTACCGATGTCTATATACGCTACCTTAGAATTAAAATAGATCAAAAGTATAAAATAGATTTAATCAAAACCATAAGAGGAGTGGGGTATCAACTGAGAGATGATTGAACTTCAAAAAATGGTGAGAGAAGTTTTGCTCATGTTTATTAAATTCCTTAGAGATCTATTTAGATATCCTCTAGATGTAGTGAATAATGTGTCTAGAATTCTAAGGTTTTCAATTCGCTCAAAGATTACCTTAACCTACTTAATTATATATACTTGGGTTACCATTATTAGTACAGTATCAGTTTTAGGTGGTTACTACTATTATAATATTGAAAAAATCACAACAAATGAATATAGTCAATATGAAGAAATTCAAACAATTATGGGTAACGTGGGGAGAGATAGTGATCAGTTACAAACTTCTTTAAATACCCTGGACCTAGGTGGGGTAGACGTACTCATACAGAACTCCTCAAAAGAAACACTTGCAGTGACCACGGATAGCTTTGCTGTAAATAATTATGAGATGATTAAAAATTCCAAGCGTTTTTATAGGTCAGTGCCCTCTACAAGCTTGCTCGTATACTCTATTTACCCTAGAGTCAATGTGTTTGAAGAATATAACATTATCTTTTTTTACAATGTTCAAGATCAGTTATACACTATGTTTATCATGGCGCTCCTAATGTTCTTTTCCTATATCATTGGTTTTATATTTATATGGATTGTAGGAAGTTTGAAAATCAAAAAGGTCTTAAAACCCATTAAACAATTTACAAAGTCTGCCCAGAGTATCAATGCAAAAAACTTGGATATTCGAATTGATGTAAGAGAGGCAAAATATGAATTGAAAGATTTAGCAGTTACCATAAATGGCATGATGGATAGAATTGAAGAGAGTTATGTAAAACAGCAACAATTTGTATCTGACGTCTCCCATGAGCTTAGGACACCTATTTCTGTAATAGGTGGATACGCAAATATGCTTGATAGATGGGGAAAAGAAAATCCAGAGGTATTACAAGAATCCATCGATGCATTAAAAAATGAAGCAAGTAATATGGGAGAACTCGTTGAAAAGCTTTTATTCTTAGCAAGGTATGATGGAGATACAATAACATACGAGATGATTTCCATAGATCTAAGCGAAATTGTAGAGGAAATCGCTTATGAAACGGAAATGATTGATACAAAGCATCCGATTATTCGAGATATTTCTAAATCTTTAATTATCAAAGGAGACTATAATCGCATAAAGCAAGTTATTAGAGTTTTTACAGACAATGCCATCAAATATACCCTGCAAGGTGGAAATATCATAATTCGAGCTTACAATCAAGGGAGTATGGCAGTAGTAAGTATCAAAGATACTGGAATTGGCATATCAGAAAAAGATTTGACAAGTATATTTGATCGATTTTATAGAACGGATAAATCTAGAACTAAAAATAAAGGAGGATATGGATTAGGTTTAAGCATCGCGAAAATAATCGTTTTACAACATGGAGGGAAAATAATCGTTAGGAGTAAATTGGGAGTAGGTAGTGAATTTAAAATATTAATACCCTTAGTGATTGGTGATGGCAATATGCGATAAAAGGTCAAATTATAAAATATTTACAACATTAAAAATCAATTTATGTAAGAGACTATTTGTGTAGTCTAACTGTGATTTGTGAATATTAAATCTAAAAAAATGCCCAAGTAATTATTCACTTGGGCTATTGATTCTTTCTCTATGATTATATTCTAATACCATACCGCTAATTAAATTTATATTGTCTAACATGATACCTAATCCATTAATAGTAGAATACTCTGCATTATCTACAATACTAGCAGTAATCCCTAATTCTAACTGAAGTAATTTGTCTATGTTTTTTAAATGAGATCCTCCTCCTACTAGGGTGATGCCATTGGCCAAAATATCTGCGGCACTTTCTGGAGGGCAAATTTCTATAACTTTTTTAATGCTTAAGATTATTTTATTTATGGTTATTTTAATTGCTTCGTAAACCTCATTATTGGTAATAGAGATCATTACAGGCAGACCACTGGCCAAATCTTGACCAACTACATCCATCTTAAGATCTCCCTTGGGTAATACATCTGCTAGATCTATTTTTAAAGATTCAGCTGTCAATTCTCCAATTTCTACATTGTAATTTTTCTTAATGTATTGAATAATGTCCAGATCTATATCATAACCACCAATTTTCAAAGATCCTTCAGCAAGTATTCCTCCTAAAGCTATGGCAGCAACGTCTGTAGTGCCACCTCCTATATCTACAATAAATGATATGTTAGGTTTGTAAATATCTTCACACATGCTCACTGCATCAGCGATTACATCCTTTACAAGGACAACTTTTTTTGCTCCTGATTCTAGGATAACTTCTTCGATTCCTCTCATTTCTACTTGAGTAATGCTACTAGGAACACCAACTAAAACATTTGCTTTCGCAAAAGCTTTTGAAAATCTACTACCTTCTTTTGTATGATCTATCATCATTTTTAGCATTTTTATGGCAATATCAAATTTATCGATACTACCAAATTTCAGGGGTCTAATTACTTTTATATTTGTTGGAGTCTTTCCGACCATTTGTTGAGCTTCATTTCCTACAGTAAGCACTTTGTGGCTAATTACATCTAAAGCGACTACGGAAGGTTCTTCAAAAACAATTCCCTTACCTTTTGTGTATATTAACGTATTTGATGTACCAAAATCTATTGCAATAAGCTTTTCCGCCATATCATTCTATCCTTTCGTGAAAAGTTAATATTATTTTGCCTTCTTTTTTATATTTTATTTAATATTAACAATTAAATGTTTATCATGATATAATTATTGCATATTTTTATAAAGGAGTCAAAAATGTGATTTTTGGAATAGGCATAGACATTATTGAAATCAATCGTATTAAAAAAGCAGTGGTCAAGCATATTAACTTCCTAGACAAATATTTTACAACTAAGGAATTAGCATATTTTAATAGCAAAAAAAATAATTATGAATCTATTTCAGGATATTTTTGTGCAAAAGAGGCAGTAGCTAAAGCCTTAGGTACTGGCTTTCACAATTTTAGACTGAAAGATATTGAAGTTTTAAAAGATGAATATAATAAACCTTTTGTCGTATTGCATAATAATGCAAAAATAATTGCAGATCAGCATGAAATTGAACATATACATTTGTCCATCTCCCATAGTATAGAGTATGCAGTAGCTAATGCGGTAGCCACAATAAAAAGCAAAGGATGATTTCATTGAATATATTATCCACAAAAGAAATGAAGGCTCTTGACGAGTATACTTGTATGAAAAAAGGAATATCTTCGTTGCAATTAATGGAGGATGCAGGGCTGAAAATAGTCCAGTGTCTTTTAGAAGAGCATCCACTTCACCCATTAGAGGATAAAATTTCTATTTTGTCAGGTCTAGGAAATAATGGGGGTGATAGTTTAGTTGTTGCAAGACATCTACTAGAGGATTATGATCAGGTTGATGTAATTATCGTTGGCAATAGAAAATTTCTCTCCCCAGAGACAAGAATAAATCTTAATAGACTCCAGGAGTTAAAAGCAACCATTCATTATTTTGAGGATTGTACGTTTATGGCGTCTTATGAAAAAATTATTCATCAATCTACAATCATTATCGATGGGATTTTTGGGATAGGATTAAACAGAGATATTGAGGGAATAACCTATGAAGCAATTAAGAAAATAAACGAAAGTAATGCCTACGTATTTAGTATCGATATTCCATCAGGAACTAAAGGAAATAATGGAAATATAGCAGGGATTTCCGTTATAGCAGATTTTACGGTAATTATACAAAATTTTAAAATAGGAAATTTGCTAAATTCAGCAAAAGATACCCATGGTAAGTACAAAATTATCGATATTGGAATAGTAGAAGATGGAAACGTACGGAACAAGTATTTCCTAGAACAAGTAGATTGCATGAACAAATTGAAAAAGAGAAAAAATGATACCCATAAATATAAATACGGCAGTGTACTAATTATCGGCGGGAGTACAGGGATGACAGGTGCTGTCTTAATGAGCGGTATATCTTCCATGAGAACAGGCTCAGGTTTGGTCACAATTGCAATAAATGAAAAATATCTAGACAAGGTATGCAATATTTATCCAGAGATCATGGTAAAGCCATATAAAAATAAAAGTGATTACCTTTGTATATTATCTAAGAAACAAGCAGTTGCTTTTGGGCCAGGACTAGGGAGAAATGACTGTTATGATGATTTGGTAGAACAATTATTAGAAATGGACGTACCACTTGTAATCGATGCAGATGGTCTTTACCACTTTAAATCTTATTTAGATAAATGTAGTGATGGGTGTAAAATAATTATTACCCCCCATTACGGAGAAATGGCTATGCTCCTTGATACAAGTAGTGAGAGTATAAAAGAGGATCCTGTGGCATCAGTAAAAAAAATCACAGAGAGATACGGGATTACTGTAGTTTTAAAAGGACCTTGTACCATTATATCTCACAAAGACCAAATGTACTTTAGTACCCTAGGTAATCCAGGAATGGCCACGGCTGGATGTGGTGACGTTTTAACGGGGATTATTACAAGTCTTGTAGGGCAAGGCTTAGATATAGGAGAGGCTTGCAAACTGGGTGTACATATCCACTCATTATCTGGAAATCTTGCTGCCGAGATAATTGGAGAATATTCGTTAATAGCAACAGATCTAATAAACTATATCCCTATGGCATTTAAACAAATAGTAAAGTAATATAATTCAGGTAATAACGATTAGAGAAATAAAGTGCTGAATGCACTTTGTTTTTTTTGAATCATTTCTAGTAAAGGGAGTAAACAAACATCTCTATTTCGAATATAGTAAATTGTATAAATGAATCCAATGAAAGGATGAATAAAATGGGCAATAAAAAAACATTAAATTTATACGGTGAAAGGTGTACCCCTATACTCACTAAAATAAAAAAACAGTTAGAGTCAATGAATGTGGGGGAAATTTTAGTCATAGACGCTGATAATCAATGTGCGTTAGGGAAGATACGACGTTACTGTAATGAAATGGACTATTTTGTTGAAATACAAAGGATAGATCAATATGCCATGAGATATACCATAAAGATAGAGTGAAAAATGATGAAGAATAAAGTAGAATATGATGTAATTATTATAGGGGGAGGTCCAGCAGGTTTAACGGCTGGAATTTATTGTGGTAGAAGCGGTTTGAAAACTCTTTTACTTGAAGAAGATATGATCGGAGGAATGGCCAACAGAAGTTATCATATTGGTAATTATCCTGGATTTCCTAAAGGGATCAATGGTTTGGATCTGATGAATAAATTTTATAATCAAGCTAAAGAAGCACAAGTAGAATTTAAGTACGAATCAGTGACTACCATGGGTCAAGAGTTAGGTATGAATATAGTGAGGACAAAGAATGGAATTTATCAAAGTTATGGAATGATTATTGCTACGGGTGGAAATCCTAAAAAGATAGGAGCACTAAATGAGAATGACTTTATAGGAAAGGGAATTTCATTTTGCACTTTATGTGATGCACCAGAAACAAGAAATAAAACTGTATTGGTAATCGGTACTGGTGATACAGCTGTGGATCAAAGTATCTATTTATCTAATTTTTCCGATGATATTGTAATTTCAAGCTTAAATAACGAGGGCAACTACGATTGTATAGATCAAAAGAAGCTTAGCCTAATTTCTGATCATAAAATTAAAATTATGTGGAATAGTGAAGTAATTTCATTTCACGGTGAGCAATATCTATCAAAAGTAACATTAAGAGATAAAAATACCCAAGAATTATTTGATTTTCCTTGCAACTATTGCTTTGAGTTTATCGGATTTACTCCCAATAGTACAATATGCTTGGATGTAGTAGACACAGATGAACAAGGAGCAATTCTTACCAATGAACAAATGGAAACTTCATGTCCAGGAATTTACGCAATAGGAGATGTAAGAAAAAAAACGATTAAGCAACTCACAACAGCTACAGCAGATGGTGCAATCGCATCTTATATGGTGAAAAAATATGTTGATAAGTTAACAAAAATCAATTAATTGTTAAATAGTTTACCAGTAGTGGCAATAGTTGAACTACTGGTAAACTATCTTTCTAGAATAGTTTACAGAATAGTAAACTATTCTTCAACTAAGGTTAAACTATCCTTCAACTAAGGTTAAACTATTGTTCAACTACGGTTAAACTATTGTTCAACTACGGTTCAATGTGGTAGTATAACTTTATACTGATAAAGAGGTGAATACAATGCATAGTAAGGGGTTTATTAGAGTAGCTACGGTTACTCCAATTATTAAAGTTGCAGATTGTGAATATAATAAGATACAAATTCTTCAAACCATCAAAGATGTGGTTGAAAATGAGGCCGAAATCATCGTATATCCAGAGTTAGCTGTGTCAGGGTATACTTGTGGGGATTTGTTTTTTCAGGATACTTTAATGATAGAGGCTGAAAAGGCTGTAAAAGAGATCTGTAAAAGCCTTGTAGAGCACGATGTTTTAGTCGTAATTGGAGCACCTATTCGAAAAATGGGTCATATATATAACTGCGCTATAGCAATTAATAAGGGTAAAATAATTGGGATCGTACCCAAAAGATATCTGCCGAATACCAATGAATTCTACGAAAAACGATGGTTTACAAGTGGGTTTAATCTAAATGGAAATGAACGCATCTCATATTGTGGACAAGATGTATTGTTTGGATTTCATGTGTTATTTCAGCATAAGACCTATGACAAATTGATAGTCGGTATTGAAGTTTGTGAGGATTTATGGGCGCCTGTACCTCCTAGTAGCTATTATTGTCAAGCAGGTGCTACAGTAATCGTAAACCCATCAGCTAGCGATGACTTAGTTGGAAAGAGTGAATATAGAAAAACTCTAGTTGCGCAGCAATCAGCTAGATGTATTGTAGCCTATGCCTATGTATCTAGCGGTTATGGAGAATCTACTACAGATGTAGTATATGGTGGACATGGCTTAATCTGTGAAAATGGGTATTTGTTAAAAGAAAGTGAGCGGTTTAATTACAACAATACCATAACAATTTGTGATGTAGATATTGATAGACTTGTTCATGATCGGCTAAAATCTAGCCCATTAAGAGAACATTTGAAAAACCAAGAGCAAGACTATGAATTTGTGGAATTTACAACAATGGATAAAGATCATGAAATTATTAGAGAAGTAAAACCTTATCCATTTATCCCAAGTGATAGTAAGAGTAGAAGTATAGCATGCGAAGAAATTTTTAATATTCAAACTATGGCACTGGCAAAGAGAATTACACATATTGGATCAAATATAATGGTTATTGGTATTTCTGGAGGGCTAGATTCTACCTTGGCTTTATTAGTTTGCGCTAGAACTTGTGATCAGTTAAAGATAGATAGAAGTAACATTATAGCAGTGACTATGCCAGGATTTGGAACCACAGATAGGACGTATAATAATGCTATATCATTAATGAAAAAGCTTAATGTTACCATAAAAGAAATATCTATTAAAAATGCATGTATTCAACACTTCGAAGATATAGGACATGATGGCAAAGTCCTTGATATTACTTACGAAAATACCCAAGCTCGTGAAAGAACACAAATATTAATGGATTTGGCAAATAATCTAAAGGGTATTGTAATTGGCACTGGGGATCTATCAGAACTAGCGTTAGGTTGGGCTACGTACAACGGAGATCATATGTCTATGTATGGAGTTAATTCCGGCGTTCCTAAGACATTAGTTCGATATTTAGTTCAGTGGATTGGAGATTATAACATTGATGATAATGTTAAAGAAATTTTATACGATATTTTGATCACTCCTGTTTCACCTGAATTATTACCTCCAGATGAAGAGGGAAATATAGCACAGAAAACAGAAGAGGTAGTGGGACCTTATGAATTGCATGATTTTTTCTTGTTTAATATAATCCGTTACGGTTATACTCCAAGTAAAGTATATTTTTTAGCCAATATAGCATTCAAGGGAAAATATAATCAAGAAGTTATTCTAAAATGGTTAAAAAATTTTTACAAAAGATTTTTTGCTCAACAGTTCAAACGCTCTTGTTTGCCTGATGGTCCTAAAGTAGGTTCTATTAGTTTATCACCAAGAGGAGATTGGAGAATGCCAAGCGATGCATCCAATGCAATATGGCTCAAGGAACTGGAAGCCATAGGAAAATCATAGAGTGCCACTTTACTACTTTACAGAAATAAAGTATAATTGCCTTATAACACAATGGAGGTAACTTAAATGGATCAAAAGAAGACACAGTTGCTTTTTGATAGTATTCTTTCTCTAAAAAGTGGAGATGAATGTAAAGCTTTATTAGAGGATTTATGCACGATTAACGAGATAGAGGATCTTTCCCACAGAATGGAAATAGCCTACTTGCTCAATAAAGGAAAAACGTTTAATGATGTCCAAGAGCAAACTGGAGCAAGCTCTACCACAATTAGCCGAGTGAGTAGATGCTTAAAACATGGTAACGGATACAAGATTGTTTTAGATCGAATGAAGAATTAACTAAAGTTCTTTACAAGGAATAAAAATAGCAACAGAATTTAATCTAAAAATTCTTATTAAGAGGATTTTTACATTGTACAACTATGATTTTTGATCATCAATTTACAGAAAAATTAGTAATTAACTGTTGGTAAGAGAGCAGCCCAGGAGGTATATATGAAGAAGCAATTTACACTCATAGGGGAGAAGCTATCTCATAGTTTCTCTCCTCAAATACATAAAATAATATTAAATTATATAGAAATAGAAGGTTCATATGATCTTAGTGAAATCCCTATGGGTCAATTAAATACACAATTACCTGAAATAATTAAGAATCACCATGGATTAAACGTGACTATCCCATATAAAAGAGATGCAATGGAATTTGTAAATGATATAGATGATATTTCTAAGGAAATAGGTGCAATCAATACCATAAAAAACGCTAATGGTGAGAGAACAGGTTACAATACAGACTATTTTGGTTTTGGCGCTACATTAGAAAAATACGAAGTTATCATAAAAAATACAAAAGCATATATCCTAGGAACTGGAGGAGCTTCAAAAGCAGTATATTATTATTTAAGAAACCATGAAATTGGTGAGATTACTTTTGTGAGTAGAAATAAAGACACCCATTGGGCAAAAGATTGTAAAATACTTTCTTATGATGAATGTAAACGTGAAAGTGGTCACCTAGTCATAAATTGCACGCCTCTAGGTATGAGTAGCCTTGCGAACAAATCACCTCTAGAGAAAAGTGTTATAGCCAATTTTGACTGTGCAATAGATCTAATCTATAATCCACAAGAGACGTTGTTTTTACAATACGCTAGAGAATTAGGGCTACAAAGCATCAACGGCCTCTACATGCTCGTAGGGCAAGCCGTGAAATCACAAGAGATATGGAATGATATGACTATTGGCAAAGGTATCATTGACAAGATTTATACTGAAATCAAAGAAATGATGTTTCCATGTTAAGGGAAAGTTGGTTAGTTGGTTAGTTGGTTAGCAAAAGCCAAAAGCCAAAAGCCAAAAGCCAAAAGCGATCCAACACAGTCATCTTGAGCGTCAGTGGAAAAATCTCCGTATTTTGTATCTTGAAGACCCAATAAACCGACTCGAGTTCTTTTACTAAGAACCAATAACCAACAACTAAGAACTAATTGTCATCTTGAGCCCAGTCGCTGTGCCCCGTTTATCGGGGAAAGATCTCCGTATCTCGTATCTGGAACCCAATAAACCCAGACCAACAGACCAACAGACCAACAAACCAACAAAAACAGGTGATAAACATGTACGAAATAACGATTTCTGTGAGAGACTTAGTGGAGTTTACGCTACGAAAAGGTGATATCAATTTTAAGTATACAGGTCGCCAAAGAGGAAAACAAGGAACGAAAGCTCATCAAAAAGTACAAAAAAGCTATAAGGAAAACTATACAGCGGAAGTAACTATATCTAGTACTATAGAATTTGAGAATTTTAAAATTACTTTGCAGGGAAGAATAGATGGAGTTTTAACCCAAGATGATGCCATCACAATCGATGAAATCAAGAGTACTAGGGTTCCCCTAGAAGAAATTGAAGAAGATTTTAATGAAATGCATTGGGCACAAGGGATGGTCTATGCATTTTTATATTGCAATCAACATAATTACGAACAAATAAACGTACAGTTAACCTACTATAATCTAGATTCAAAGGAAAGTAAGAAGTTTCTAAAGTCTTTTACTTACCCAGAGTTAAAAGAGTATGTATATAAAGAATTGCTTCAAAAATATATACAATGGGCATTTCAAATGAACAAGTGGAGAGACTTGAGAAATGAATGCATAAAAGGCCAAGAATTTCCTCATAAAAGCTACAGAAAAGGTCAGAGAAAATTAATTATTTCTATCTACAAGACAATTCAAGAGAAAAAGAACATATTTTTTAATGCTCCAACAGGAATTGGAAAAACAATTTCTACAATATATCCATCAATTATTTCTATGGGGCAGGGAAGCACGGAAAAAATATTTTACCTCACCTCAAAAAATACACAAAAGGATATTGTAGAGTCAACACTAGAAAATTTGATTCAACGCAATTTAAAAATAAAGTATCTATCAATGACGGCAAAGGATAAATTATGTTTCAAAGATGATACTAATTGTAATCCTGACTATTGTGAATTGGCCAAGGGTCATTTTGATCGAATAAATGAAGCAGTAGAAGATATTTTTCTTTATCACAATGCATTTACGAAAGAAGTGATATTACAGTACGCACAAAAACATCAAGTCTGTCCTTTTGAATATTCATTAGATTTGGCTTTGTGGAGCGATATTGTGGTGTGTGACTATAATTATATCTTTGATCCTAGGGTGTCATTGAAGCGTTTTACCGAAGAAAAGGGAAAGTATGTGTTTTTAATTGATGAAGCACATAACTTAGTGGATCGGTCAAGAGATATGTACTCCGCTGAATTGAAAAAGAAAGAAATAGTAGCCTTAAGAAAAAAAATCGGAAAAGATCACCCTATGTTTAAGTCTTTAGGAAAAATAAATAGTGAATTTATTAAAATAAAAAAGCAAGATGAATCAAATGAAAAAGATAAGCCAGAGGAATTTATATCTACACTACAAGAGTATATATATAAGGCAGATAAATGGCTAGCTGAACACAATAGTGGAGTTGATTTCTACAATGATATCTTGGGATTTTATTTTGAAGTCAATAATTTTACTCGTATTGCGGAGTACTTTGGTGAACATTATCGAGTAATCATTACAAAATATAAAGATGAAGTAATAATAAAGCTTCTTTGCTTGGACAGTTCAATTTATATTAGAGAAAGTGTAGAACAAGGAATTGCCTCTGTATTTTTTTCCGCAACATTATTGCCGTTACCCTATTTCATAGAACTCTTTGGTGGTAAAATAAATGATGATTATCATATGGTTATTGATTCACCATTTCCAGAAAAAAATATGTGTTTAATGATTTGTAATTCTATTCATACCACTTATAAAAACAGAGAAAAAAGTTGCGAAGAAATTCCAAAGTTTATTTATAAAATGCACAAAGGTAAAATAGGAAATTATATGATTTTTTTCCCATCTTACGAGTATATGGAAAAAGTCTATGAAAAATTTAGTGAAGATTATCCAGATATTAAAATCATGGAACAATCCAGGATGATGGACGATGCTCAGCGTGTAGAATTTTTAGAAGTCTTTGATCAGGAAAAGGGTATCATCGCCTTTGCAGTCCTAGGAGGAATTTTTTCTGAAAGCATAGATCTCTATGGCGACAAGTTAATAGGAACAGTAATAGTCAGCGTAGGACTCCCTAAAATAGGCCCCCAAAGAGATCACCTAAAAGAATACTATGATGAAATCAACGCAAAGGGTTATCAATATGCCTATATGTACCCAGGATTTAATAAAGTTATGCAAGGAGTAGGAAGAGTTATACGAAGTGAAAAAGACAGAGGAGTAGTTTTACTTATAGACAATAGATTTGCACAAAGTAGCTACCAAAAGCTTTTTCCAGAACATTGGAGAAATGCAAAGCAAGTAAATACCACAGATCAATTAGAACATGAACTGCAATTATTTTGGGAAAACTAAATAAACCATAAAAAACAAAGGGTCGAAAAACGACCCTTTGTTCTTATAGAAAAGCTACACTAAATTAATTAACAATTAACAATTAACAATTAACAATTAACAATTAACAATTAACAATTAACAATTAACAATTAGAACCAAGAACTAAGAACTCATTTCGTTCCTATTAATTGCGCTCATTAATGCTTTTATTGATGCATGGATAATATCTGCATCTACACCTGTACCCCAGACAGTTTTATTGTCAATAATAATTCCAACGTAGGCCGCAGCCAATGAATCTGATCCTCTTTCTAGCGAATGCTCAGTATAGGTTTGAATGGAATAATTTATATTGAGATTTTCTTTTAATGCATTTGCAACAGCGTCAAGTCTACCATTACCATGGCCTTCAAAAACTTTTGTGACACCATTTATTTCAAGTGTTAACTTAACAAAGAACTGTTCTTTTCTGAGAAAATGATAATCAATTAATTTAATGAAATTTTCATTATTTATGTAATCTCTTTTAAAGATTTCGTATATTTCATCAGATTTTAGTTCTTTCTTTAATTGGTCGGATATATGTTTTACGGTATAACCAAGATCTTCTCGCATTTTAGGAGGTAAGTTAAATCCAAAATTTTCTTGAAGTAAGAACCCAATGCCACCTTTACCAGACTGGCTATTGATGCGAATAACGTCACTTGCGTATTCTCTACCTATATCTGTAGGATCGATTGGCAAGTAGGGTACAGTCCATTCCTTAAGAGCGTTCTCCTCACGGTGATTCATACCTTTGGCAATGGCATCTTGATGGGAACCAGAGAATGCGGCAAAGACTAATTCTCCACTGTATGGATGTCTTTGTGATACTTCCATCCGGGTCATTTTTTCATAAAAACTTACGATACTTGGGATGTCTTCAAAGTTAAGTTTTGGGTCAATTCCTTGGGAAAACATATTTAAAGCCATGGTTACGATATCTACATTTCCTGTACGCTCTCCATTACCAAACAATGTACCTTCTACTCTTTGTGCACCAGCAAGAACGCCTAGTTCAGCTTCTGCTACTGCGGTACCTCTATCATTATGAGGGTGAATAGAAATAATCACATGATCTCGGTATTTCAAATGATTAGACATGTATTCAATTTGACTTGCGTAGACATGAGGCATAGAAACCTGTACAGTAGAGGGAAGGTTGATAATCACCTTATGATCTTCTGTAGGTTGCCATACGTCTAAAATTTCGTTACAAATTTCAAGGGCAAATTCCATTTCTGTTCCAGTAAAGCTTTCTGGAGAATATTCAAATCTAAAATTTCCCTCTGTTTTTTGTGCATATTCCTTTAACATTTTCGCTCCAAAAACGCCAAGCTCGATGATTTCCTGTTTTGATTTTTTAAATACCTGTTCTCTTTGAGCAACTGATGTGGAATTGTATAAATGAACGATTGCATTCTTTGCACCTTTTAACGCTTCAAAAGTCTTAGCAATAATGTGTTCCCTTGATTGAGTTAATACTTGAATAGATACATCATCAGGTATTAAGTCTTCTTCGATCAGTTTTCTTAAAAGATTAAATTCAGTTTCTGATGCAGCGGGAAATCCTACTTCAATTTCTTTAAAACCTAAGTTTACTAAAAATGCAAAGAATTCAATTTTTTTATCTAAATCCATGGGTATAATAAGTGATTGATTACCATCACGAAGATCTACACTACTCCATATAGGGGCCTCTTCAATAAAGTTTTTACTCGCCCATTTTGTGCAAGATACAGGAGGCATAAAATACCCTTTTTTGTATTTATCGAAATTTTTCATTTTACTCTCCTCGCTTTCATATTTGTGGAAGGATTCAACAAATCCTCCTTTACAATTTCCATAAATGTTTCTCTTTTATATAGTATTTAATAAAAAAAAAGTCCCTCATCTCTTTTTGTATAAAGAGACGAAAGACATTGCTCACGTGGTACCACTCTGATTCATACTCGATTAAGAGTATGCGCTTTAACAGATAAGAGGATTATATAGCTTTCAGCATTAAGCCTTGAGCATTCAGGTAAAAGCAATACAGCTAATAGTTTACCTGTTTAATTACCTAATATCTTCCTAGTATATCGGTTAGGTTCCGTCTTGCCTACTGTTCGTTCAGCAAAGATACTCAAAGGCGAGTTCAAATTTTCTTGCATCTGTTTCACACCAACCAACAGCTCTCTGAATGCTCCGAAAAATTCTACTAATCCTCATCATCGTCTTATTCGTATTTATAGTATGTTTACTATACTAATGTCCTAATTTATATTTGTCAAGTGTTAATTTGTAATTCAATGTGGATTTTCTACTACGTCTATGATAATAAAGAAATAATGGTTATTAGTCGTATTAGGATATCCCATAATTTTAATATGAATATGGAGTGAGAATAGTGGGATACTTATTTATAAAAGAAGAAGAGGAGATTTTTTACATGCATACGATGTGGAAGGGTTCTATTAACTTTGGATTGGTGAATATACCAATAAAAATGTTTGCAGCTACAGAAGATAAGGATATCAAATTTAGATATTTGCACAAAGAATGTAATACGCCAATCAAATACCAGAAAATCTGTCCATCTTGTAATAAAGAAATTGGTCCAGATGAAATCATAAAAGGTTATGAGTACGAAGCAGGTCACTTTGTCATATTGACTGATGAGGATTTTAAATCTATAGAAAAAGATGAATCAAATAAATCATTAGAAATATTAGATTTTGTAGATTTAAAAGAAATTGATCCTATTTATTTTGATAAATCCTACTACCTATCTCCACAAGAAACTGGAGAGAAAGCATATTCCTTGCTCAGAAAAGCGATGACTGATTCAGGAAAAGTAGCAATCGCAACCATGAAACTTAGAAATAAACAATCATTAGCTGCACTTCGTGTCTCAAATAATGTGCTATTGGTTGAAACAATTTTTTACCCTGATGAAGTTAGAGAGATAAAAGAAGTACCAAATATAAATGAAGAATTAAAGGTTGATGAAAAGCAACTTAAGATTGCAACCCAGTTAATTGATAGCCTTTCAGCTAGTTTTGATCCAAAAAAGTATAAGGATAATTACCGTGAAGAGATAAAAGAATTAATTCAAAAGAAAATTCAAGGAAAAGAAATCACAGTTACTGCTGCCGAAGGGGAGGATAATAATATTATTAATTTAATGGAAGCGTTACAAGCTAGTTTGAAACAGTTAAATAAGACAAGTACTAAGACAACAAAAAGAACGAAAAAACCAGAAGAAAAAATAAGTCAAGCTAGGTGATCTCTTGAAACTGATGAAACCTATGGAACCAATCCTTCAACAAGAAATAGTAAAAAGTGATAAGTATATACACCAGATAAAATGGGATAAGAATTATGTCGTTTTTGAGTGGAAACAATTTAGAAGTATCCCAAGAGAGGAACTCAGCGAACTAGACAATACCCACAAATAAGAAAACGCTTAGAGATAGATCATGTGAGTAGCGCTGTGTTTGATGGAGAGACCATTTGCATCAAAAATGGAAAACCATCATTTAGAGAAATAGTGATTAGAAAAAGGTATAGTTATAACAGATTTTAATTTACTAAATGTAAATAAGATAGTAGAGAGTAGGGGGTGACCTTTTAGCAGATTATGAATAAATAAATAATGAGTCTGTTCATTCTATAGTAAAAGAAATTAGTATTCTACACTAGAAGACAAAATATGCACATGTTAATTGATAAAATAATTTGTAACATGTATAACGAGGGGGATTCCTATGGGTGAAGTATATGTGATTACTTCTGGAAAAGGTGGAGTAGGAAAAACCACAACAACTGCTAATTTAGGAGCTGCGTTGGCTATGATGAATAATCGGGTTGTGGTGATTGATGCAGACATTGGACTGAGAAACCTAGATGTAGTTATGGGTTTAGAAAATATGATTGTGTATAATATTGTAGATGTTGTCGAAGGACGATGTAGAGTTAATCAAGCATTAATAAAGGACAAGCGTTTTGAAGAATTGTATCTTCTGCCTGCAGCTCAAAACAACTGCAAAACAGATATAGCGCCTGAAGATATGGTTTATCTCTGTGATGAGTTAAAAAAAGAATATGATTATATATTAATCGACTGTCCAGCGGGTATAGAGAGAGGTTTTGAAAACGCTATTGCAGGAGCAGACAAGTCTATTATCGTAACTGTTCCAGAGGTGTCTGCTGTTAGAGATGCGGATAGAATTATTGAATTATTAAACAGTGCAGGTTTTAATAATACCCAGTTGATTGTAAATAGAGTACGGGTAGATCTAGTGAAGAAAGGAGAAATGCTGAGTGTAGAGGATATGTTAGACATATTGTCTAGTGATTTACTTGGCGTTATCCCAGACAATAAGGATATTGTCATAACTACCAATAGGGGAGAACCTGTAGCTATGAATCTAAAATCTGTTACAGGGCAAGCTTATAGGAATATTGCAAAAAGGATAACCGGCGAAGAAACTCCATATTTAGAGTTAGATGTAAAGAAAAATTTTATTCAAAAACTGTTTAGTACAACATGAGGAGGATAAATAAATGGGATTTTTTAAAAATAGATCAGATAGTAAAGATGTTGCAAAGAATAGACTTAAAAATTTACTATCTAATGAAAAAAATAATATGACTACAGAAAAATTAGATATGATCAAATCAGAGATACTACATTCAGTAGAGGATTATTTTCCAGTTGACAGACAATTAAGTGAAGTGTACATATCAGAAGAAAATAATAAATCATTTATTGTAGTTATTCTACCAATAGCTAAAGAGAGCACTAGATAGATCGTTTTTTTTGTGATATAATTCTTATTAATGAAAAATAAAATAATATAGAATTATGATCTAAAATCATCTATATGGTCATCTTGAGCGAAGTCGCTGTGCCCCGTTTATCTGGGAAAGATCTCCGCTTTTACTAACAACTAAGAACCTAACACCGTGGAGGGAAAATGGATACATTAAAATACATAAGAAAAATGGATTTTGTACTGATTACAGCAATACTGGCTCTATTTTTGATTGGTTTACTTGCAATTCGCACAGCTACCAACACAGACAATTTTATTGCCGGGAATTCTTCTGATTATATAGTAAAGCAAATAGTTGCCTTTGCAGTGGGTGTAGTTGCAATGATTGTAATTATGAGTATAGATTATCAAATGATTGGTCAATATTGGATTCATACATACGTGATTTGTATCGTTTTATTGATTATTGTATATATCCCAGGAATTGGTATTATCAATAAAGGAACAACAGGGTGGATTAAGCTAGGATTTATGGAAGTACAAACTTCAGAAATTGCCAAAATAGGTTTTATTATCTTCTTTGCAAAGCTAGTAGAAAAGCGTAAGAATAAATTAGATAAAATTAAAGATATATTATTTTTAATTAGCGTTATTGTACCAATAATCGTCTTAATTGCAAAACAACCTGATCTAGGTCAAGCGTTGGTATTCATGATTATTGCATCTGGAATGATTTTTACAGCTGGTTTAAATACAAAATATATATACAGTATAATTGCTGGTCTTATCGTTGGGTTCCCATTATTATGGAATTTTTACATGCATGATTACCAAAAGAATAGATTAATCACTTTTTTTAATCCAGCTAATGATCCACTAGGAACAGGATATCATGCAATACAATCTATAACAACAATTGGGTCTGGTGGCTTAGTTGGAAAAGGATTTAACGCTGAAAATACAATGACAAGTTTAAACTACCTTCCAGCACAATGGACAGATTTCATATTTTCTGTAATATCTGAGACCACTGGTTTTATAGGCGCGACTATTGTAGTTTTACTATTTGGTTTATTCTTATATAGATTGATAAAGGATGCGAGTATTGCTAAGGATGAATTTGGTTCACTGATTATTATCGGAGTTTTCTTTATGTTCTTATTTCAGTTCATAGAAAATATTGGTATGACTATGGGGATTATGCCTATTACTGGAATTACATTACCTTTTTTAAGCTATGGAGGTAGTTCTCTCGTGACGAATTTAATGGCAATAGGTCTGGCATTAAATGTATATATGAGACGACATTATATTAATTTTACGTGAAACAAACTTACCGTATTAAAACTTAGGTCTTGAGGTTAAAAGCAATCTATAGCGAACAAGTTAGAAAGTTGGACAGTTGGACAGTTGGACAGTTGGACGTATACCGTAGGGTTGGTGCCCTCATACCCCGCTACTTTAATTGCTTTTGGAACGAAAGTTATTATAAGACTTTAAAATGTTTCCCAACAGCGAACAGTCATCTAAAAAGGATTAGAAACTTAAGTTTCTAATCCTTTTTAGATGTAAACGAATAATTCTCTTCACATCACAATAATTATTACGTGAATACGCCTAATTACTAGTCCAATAGCAAGCATAAATCAAATGAAGGACTAAGGCTTGCATATATTATTAATTCCTGAATATATTTATATAAAAGTACTAAATGGGGGAGAAGATAATTTATGAACAAGGGAAGATATTCTAATAGTAATCGTGTGAATCTAGAAGCAAAACCTAGAAGTTATCATAGTGGAAAATATACAAGTAGTAATGGTGAATTTGATCGTGATAGAGGTAACGTAAAATATAATCGCAGCATTCAACATAATAAACATGAAAATGATGACATGACCAAGAAAGACAAGTTTATTATTAAGACGATTATTAGTGCCATTATAGTCATAGGCATATTTTCAATAAATAATTTAAATACGAACTTTTCTAAGGGGGTTACAGAAGAAATTAGTAAGGCTATTTCCTATCAAGTTCAATGGAATACATTTTTTAAGAGTGATATCATTAAGAATTATGAAGAAAAAGTAGCTACTATTTTAGGAGGAAAAGAAATACAAGTGTTTAATGATTCTTTAGGACAATCATTTTTAGAACCAGTAAATGGACATATAATTAGTGAATTTAAGGAAACGACACATCCTGTTTTCAACACAAAGATTGAGCCTAGGGGCATTGAATATTCTCTTTTTGAAGACCAACCTGTAGTGGTATCAATTGACGGAGTGGTGATAAATATTATGGATAGTACATATCAAGGAAAAAGAGTGGTTGTCCAACATCAAGATCAATATAAAACTGTCTATGATGGAGTTGAAATATGTGATGTAAAAGAAGGGCAGTCATTAAAAAAGGGAGATAAAATTGGCTCAATCAGTGCAAATGAAGAAATATCTAAGATGTTTTTTTATGAGGTATGGAAGGATAATGTTGCAGTAGATCCAAAAAGTATGCTCAGTGCAGAAAAATAGAAAGTGAGACGTTAATGAAGGTAAAAATCAATCCTATATTTATGATCGTCCTACTTTTTGGCTATGTGGTGGGTGAATTAAAGGCGTTGACACTTTTTTTCTCAATATTATGCCTTCATGATTTCGCTCACTACCTTGTGGCAAAGTATTACGATGTTGAAATTATATCTATTGAACTCATGCCCTTTGGATGTGAGATGAAATTTGATGATGGCTATATAGATAATGGTCAAAAGTTCTTCATATATATGGCTGGACCATTGGCAAATATATGTATAGCGTTTATTTTATTTATTTTGAAATTCTTTGAAATCTATTACTTTTCTCTATATAATGAGATACTCTTTGCAAACTTATGTATAGGATTTTTAAATTTATTACCGTTACATCCTTTGGATGGAAGTATATTATGTAGAATCTTATTATCTAAGGTTATAGGAAGTATAAAAGCTTCTAAGATAATTATTATCATAACTCAAATATTTGCTCTGTTTCTTATTTTAGTGACAGTTTATTCTTTATTACATAAAATTTACAATATAAACTATGGAATAGTGGGCGTATTCTTATTGTTTCAAAGCATAAAAGAAAAAAGTTATTTACTTATGAGAGCTATGCAAAGTGAAGTAAATAAGAGAAAAAGAATTCACTCATCAAATAAATATATAAAAAGTGAGCGGTTATGTGTCCATGTGAATGGGAGTTTAAAAAAAGTAATGAGTCATTTTAATGCCAATAAATATTATATTCTAGAGGTTATTGATTCAGATAACAAGTATGTTGGAACGATTACAGAAGAGGATGTGATCGAAGGTATAATTAATTTAGGATATGATTGCACCATTAAAGATATCTTGGTATAGTTAGAGTGTAGAATTATAATTAGGATATAGAATGTGTAATAATGGAGGAAACTAAACTAATGAATAAAGACTTTATAGAAGAACTTGATGTAATACTGCCTTTGGTGGAAAGCCCAGGGAGATATATTGGCAATGAAGTGAATTCTGTAATGAAAGATATTACAGAAGATACAGTGAGATATGCTTTTGCTTTTCCAGATATTTATGAAGTAGGCATGTCTCATTTGGGGACGAAGATTTTATATCATCTATTGAACGAGCAGGCAGATGTGTATTGTGAAAGAGTATTTGCTCCATGGGTAGATATGGAGAAGCAAATGCGTGAAAACAATATACCGCTTTATGCATTAGAAACGAAAGATCATATTGATCACTTTGATTTTATAGGGTTTACATTGCAATACGAAATGAGCTATACCAATATTTTAAATATGTTAGACTTAGCAAGAATTCCAATATATAGCAAGGATAGAAATGAAGAGCATCCTTTAGTTATGGTAGGTGGTCCATGTGCATTTAATAGTGAGCCTTTAGCAGATTTTGTTGATATTGTAGTTATAGGAGAAGGGGAAGAAGTAATTCTAGAAATTTTAGATGTATATAAAGAAAATAGAAATCTTTTGAAGATAGATATACTCAAAAAACTTGTGAACATAAAAGGCGTGTATATACCTTCCTTTTATGACGTGAAGTATAGCCAAGATGGCACGACGAAAAAAATAACACCTTTAGAATCTAATGCACCTGCCCAAATTAAAAAAAGATATATAGAAGATATGGACAAGTCATATTTTCCTGACAAGGTGATTCTTCCTTTTGTCCAACCTGTGCATGATCGGGTTATTTTAGAGGTTTTTAGAGGTTGCACAAGAGGGTGTAGATTTTGTCAAGCAGGAATGATTTATAGACCAGTGAGAGAAAAAAGTCCAGAAAAATTGCAAGAAGATGCACGAAAATTGCTTGAGAGTACTGGGTACGATGAAATATCACTATCCTCTTTAAGCACTACTGATTATTCACATTTACAAGGTTTAATAGATCATTTAGTAGACAAATACGAAGATAAACGTATAGCAGTGAGCTTACCATCCTTACGTATAGATAGTTTCTCCATTGAGTTAGCGAAAAAAATCCAAAAAGTTAAAAAAACAGGTCTGACTTTTGCCCCAGAGGCTGGAACCCAAAGGCTAAGAGATGTAATTAATAAGGGGGTTTGCGAAGAAGATTTATTAGATGCTGTCTCCAAAGTATTTGAGGCTGGCTGGGGACATATTAAATTGTATTTTATGATCGGACTTCCTACTGAAACCATGGAAGATATTGAAGGTATTGCAGTACTTACTGAAAAAGTATTAAAAAAATATCATGAAACGACAAGTACTACGAAAAATAGAGATATTAAAATTGTAGTTAGTACATCTTCATTTGTTCCTAAGGCATTCACGCCATTTCAATGGGAAACTCAAAACAGTATGGAGCAAACAAATGAAAAGATAAAATATCTAAAAGCTAGATTGAAAAATAAGAAGATCACATATAATTGGAGCGAATCTAGTCTAAGTAGGTTAGAGGGAGCTTTTGCTAGAGGAGACAGAAGATTATGTGACGTACTTTATAGCGCATGGAAGAAGGGTTGTAAATTTGACGGATGGCATAATCAATTTAAGGTTGAAACTTGGATAGAAGCCTTTAAGGAATGCAACCTTGATCCTAAAGACTACTGTGAAAAAAAGAGAACAGATGAGGAAATCCTTCCTTGGGATATTATAGATCCAGGTGTGACCAAAGCATTTCTATTAGCAGAAAGAAATAAGGCATACGAAGAAGTGAATACCAAACACTGCAGAAACGGATGTTCAAATTGTGGGATTACTGAATTTTCAGAAAGGTGGGTATGTAATGACTGTCGCTAGAATAAAGTACGGCAAAGGCAATGAATTAAAATACATTTCTCACTTAGATTTTATGAGGGCAATTCATAGATTGCTAAATAGGGCAGGTATAGAAGTAGCCCACTCTCAAGGATTTAATCCACACCCCAAAGTTTCATTTGCTATGGCTATGCCTATTGGCATGACCAGTGAGGGAGAATATCTAGATGTAGAATTGATAAACTCATTAGATGCTGAGTCCTTAAAAACTGCAATTACGAAACATGCCCCTAAGGGTTTGGATGTTATTGATGTAAAAGTATATGATCATCCCCTTAAGTCATTATCAGCTCTGATTAGTGAGGGTATTTTTAAAGTTGAGATACCACTTGAAGAAGAGTTTACAAAAGATCAAATAGATGAGATTATATTAGGTATTTTACAACAAGAACATATAGAAATCACAAGGAGAAATAAAAAAGGTAAATTCGTAATAAAAGATATCAGATCTAATATAAAGAAACTTGAAGTAGCACAAGTAAAAGATCAGAGAGTATATCTAGACATGGTATTAAGCATAGGAAGTAATGAAAATCTTAATCCTCACGTGTTAATTAAATATATCACTGAACAACATAAAGGCTTTAAGGAAATTCCTTTTGCCAAAATACATCGAGTAGATATGATTGTAAGTGAAAATAAAACACCTATGGAATAATGGTTCAGTGGAAGAACAATTTTATGTTCTTTCCACTGATTTTTTATAGTAAAAGCAAATCAATTATTGACATATGTCTAAAACGGAATATAATAAATAGTAAAAGTTGCATTGATAATAACTGATGAGTAAGAAGATTATCTGTAAATGGGGAGGAAAACATGCATATTGCTGTAGCTACTGAAGGAGAAGAATTAAATAGTAAGGTGTCAGAGCAGTTCAAAACATGTGATTGTTTGTTGATTGTGAATTCAAACAACTTAGTTGTTAAAGTGGTTAAAAATGAAAAGAATGACTCTGGAGAAAAACTTGCTAATGAAGTTGTAAAATATGACTGTGAAGTAATTATTACAGGTAAATTAAGTACAATAGCATTTGATATATTGGCAGATGCCGGTGTGACTAGGTTCTTAGGCGTGGGGCATTTGGCCAAAAATGCTTTAGATTTAATGGGACAAAATCTATTGAAATATATTAAAAATCACGAAGGAACAGATGAATGTGGAGGACATGATCATTAATAATCTACTCTTATCTTTTTTATATGTAGTAATAGGTTTAGGTGTTCAGGTTGGTCTTTAATTGCCGTGTGAGGCTTACAACTAAGGACTAGCAGCTATTCATTAATAATGTTATAATTATAGAGATAATTTAATGGAAATAAGAGGTGTAATAATGGTAAGAGTAAGATTTGCTCCAAGTCCTACGGGATATGTGCATATAGGTTCACTAAGAACAGCTTTATATAATTTTTTATATGCAAAGAAAATGAAAGGTTCCTATGTACTAAGAATTGAAGATACAGATCAAGCGAGGTACGTTGAAGGTTCAATTGAGAATTTAATTAGTTGCTTAACAAGAACGGGAATTGTTCACGATGAAGGTCCATTTATAAAAAATAACAGCATTGAAGAAATAGGGGATTTTGGTCCTTATACCCAATCTAGTAGATTAGAACTTTACAATAAGTATATTGAAGAATTAATCGAGAAAGACTGGGCTTACGCCTGTTTTTGTTCTTCAGAAAGACTAGAAGAGGTAAGGGCAGAACAAAAGTCAAAAGGTGACACGCCAAAATACGATGGTCATTGTAGAAGCTTAAGTAAAGAAGATGTTCGTGGAAAAATTGCAAGTGGAGAACCACATGTTATAAGGCTAAAATTGCCAATTGACACATTAATATCGTTTGAAGACGAGGTACGTGGTTCAATTGTATTTAATACCAATGATTTAGATGACCAAGTATTAATAAAAACTGATGGTTTTCCAACCTATCATTTTGCAGTAGTGGTAGATGATCATTTGATGAAAATTACCCACATTATTAGAGGTGAAGAATGGTTACCTTCTACACCAAAGCATGTAGCACTATACAAAGCTTTTGAATGGGAAGAACCCAAGTATGTTCATCTACCTAACATTTTAAATGATGACAAAAAGAAACTTAGCAAAAGGCAAGGTGACGTTGCTGTTGAAGATTTCTTTAAAAAAGGATATCTTCCAGAGGCGCTCATTAATTATATAGCGCTCTTAGGTTGGAGCCCAGATAGTGATGAAGAGGTATTTACCTTGGACGAGTTAATCCAACAATTTGATTTATCTAGAATTAACAAATCAGGAGCAGTCTTTGATAGAAATAAGTTAGATTGGATGAACAGCAACTATATTAAAAATATGGTAGCTGAAGAATTGGTAAAAATAATGAACCCATATTTGCTTCAATCTGATTATATAACACAAACAGATATAGAAGAAAAACCAGAATATATTGCGATGATTGTAGAGACCTATAAGGAAAAATGTAATTGTCTAGGTGATATCGTAACATTAATAAATGACTTGTTTAATGATGAATTTGTCTTTGATGAAGAGATGAAAGAAATCTTAAAGGGTGAAACAGTTCCTAAGCTTGTAGAAGTACTGACTAGTGAAATAGAGAGCGTAGACGTAGTTACACCAGAAAACATGAAAGCAGCTTTTAAGAGAATCCAAAAGGAACACGGAATTAAAGGTAAAAACTTATACATGCCTGTAAGAATTATAACTACTGGAGAAATGCATGGTTCAGATTTGATGATGACTATGTCAATTTTAGGAAAAGAAATATTGTTAAAAAGAATTAAGAATATTATGTAAGTATAGGGGCGTGGCTCTGCTGCGCCCGTTATAAGGGAACAACGTCTTATATATAGTCAATAGACGGAGTGGTTAATGCTGAATATAAACATAAGCTAGGTAATATTCCCTATGAAACAGGAGGTTATAAATTGGAGATTAAAAAAGTAGGAATTATTGGGATGGGCGCTATAGGGGGAATGATTGCAGCTCAAATTCACGATTGGAACCCTAATTCAGTCTATATTATAGGAGATAAAGAGAGAATAACAAGGTACAAAGAACAAGGGTGGATTCAAGTAAATGGGCAAGATTACGAATTTAACAGTCTAACTCCAGAAAATGCTCAGCCTTTGGATCTCATTATTCTTTCTGTTAAGTATCATCAATTAGACGATGCAATCCTACTGATGAAAAATTTTGTAGGTGAAAGCACAATAATCATCTCTTTGATGAACGGGATTAACACTGAACAAAAAGTAGGTGCGGTTTATGGTATGGAAAAATTGTTGTATTCTTTTATCGTGGAAATTTCTGCAGTAAAAAACGATACAGAAATATTTGCCAATAAAGGAAAAATTGTATTTAATTCTCTACGTGAGAAAAATGAAAAAACCAGGTGTTTAGGAATTTTTTTTGATCAAGCAAATATCGTATATGAAATAGCACCGAATATAATCAAAGAAATATGGTGGAAATTTATGATTAATGTGGGGATTAATCAAACTTCTGCTGTTTTAGATGCGAACTACGGTCATTGTCAAACTGTAAAAGAAATAAGAGAACTTATTGACGCCGCAATGAAAGAGGTAATTCTGATCTCTACATTAGAAGGAGTTAATCTAGAGGAAGAAGATTTACAACGCTGGTATCCTGTATTAGATGCTTTAAACCCCAGTGGGATGACGTCTATGTTGCAAGATATGAGGGCAAAACGCAAGACGGAAGTAGAAATGTTCTCAGGTGTGATATGTCAATTAGGAAATAAGTATGGCGTACAAACACCAATAAATAACATGTTGTTTCAATTGATAAAAGCAAAAGAAAAAATGAACAAAAATCTTCTAAAAGCATAAAAAAGACCCCGGAAATTTACTTTTCTGAGGTCTAACAACTTAAGACTTGCACCTATGTGTAGGTCCTATTTTTTTATGGAATGATTCAACAAATAATTCTTATGAATAAAAATCACTTTTTCAACACTTTCCTTAGATGGACCTCCATCAACCTTTCGGTTATTCACACAGGCTTCTAGGGTGATACTTTCATATATTGTTTCATCAAATCTAGTAGAAATTTCTTTGTATTCAGTAATCGTTAATTCTTCTAGCATCTTATTATTCTCGATACTATAGAGCACCAATTTTCCAATAATCTCATGTGCCTCTCTAAAAGGAACGCCATGCTTCACTAACCAATCTGCTGCATCTGTAGCATTAGTAAAGCCTCTACCTGCAGATTTATACATAACCTCTTTATTGACCTTCATGGTATCGATCATTTTGGTAAAGATAGGAATTGCCATAGACAGTGTATTTACAGAGTCAAATAGAGATTCTTTATCTTCTTGCATATCTTTATTATAGGCTAATGGCAGTCCTTTCATGGTGGTAAGGAGACCCAACAAATTGCCATAAACTCTTCCCGTTTTGCCTCTAACTAATTCAGCGATATCTGGGTTTTTCTTTTGAGGCATAATGCTACTGCCTGTACTATATTCATCGTCTAATTGAATAAAATTAAACTCATCAGAGCACCAAAGGATAATTTCTTCGCTAAATCTACTTAAATGCATCATCATGAGGGACATTGCACTCATAAATTCTATACAAAAATCTCGATCAGAAACAGAATCTAAACTATTCATCGTAATTCCAGCAAAATCTAATAACTGAGATACGTAAGTTCTATCTAAATTATAGGTAGTGGTTGCAAGTGCTCCTGCACCTAAAGGCATGAGGTTTGTTCTTTTATAGCAGTCTGCTAATCTTTCTCGGTCTCTTTTAAACATTTCAAAATATGCCATTGAGTGATGAGCAAGCGTGATGGGTTGTGCCTTTTGCAGATGAGTATAGCCTGGCATAATTGTATCTATATTTTTTTCAGCCAAATCGATTAATACTTCGAGTAATTCCTTAAGTAAACCATCGATATATTTTATTTTATTTTTAACATACATTCTTACATCTAGTGCAACTTGGTCATTTCTACTTCTACCAGTATGAAGCTTTTTACCAGTAACGCCGATTCTCTCAATAAGAATTTTTTCCACATTCATATGAATATCCTCTGCTGATACGTCAAACTCTACTTTTCCTTTTTCAATGTCTTCTAAAATTTCCTTAAGTCCATTTACGATTTGTAGACACTCATCTTTGCTAATGATGTCTTGTTTGCCCAGCATTGTCGCATGGGCTATACTGCCTTGTATGTCATAACTATACAAGATATTATCGAAATGGATAGAGGAATTGAAGTCATCAGTTAACTGACTGGTTTCTTTTGTAAATCGTCCTCCCCAAAGTTTCATGAGGTCACATCCTTTTCTTATTATCGCGAAGGTAATGAGCCAAGCGGCACTCACTATTCTCGCTTAAAATAGCATCGAAGATGCGAAATTTGGAGAATAGAGCATTAGACTCAGCTTGCTGAAAGTCAAATGCACTATTCTCCAAATTTAGGCGATGGCTGAAAGTCATTGCCTATTTTAAAAGAGATAGTAAGACCATTTGGCGACTACCCGCGTAACCATGATAAACTCGTAAATACGAGTTTATCATGGTTGATTCTTTTGTAATTTCATTAAGGCTCTTACTTTTAATGGCAATCCAAATAATCTAATAAATCCTTCTGCATCCTTATGGTCATATAGATCTCCAGTAGTGAAACTTGCTATTTCCTCATTATACAATGAATTTGGAGAAGTTGCACCTGCTGAGATCAAATTTCCCTTGTATAATTTTAATTTCACTACACCTGTAATTACTTCTTGGGTGCTATCCACAAAAGCTTCTAAGGCTTCACGAAGTGGAGTAAACCATTCTCCGCTATAGACTAACTCAGCATACTTTATTGCTACGGTTTGTTTGTAAGCATAAGTTTGTTTGTCTAAACATAAATGTTCTAAGGCTTCGTGTGCTTTATAAAGAATGGTTCCACCAGGAGTTTCGTATATTCCCCTTGATTTCATTCCTACAATTCTATTTTCTACTAAATCAATGACACCAATAGCGTGTTTTCCACCTATTTCGTTTAATGAAGAGAGTAAATCAGTACCATTTAATACTTCACCATTTAGTTTAACCGGAATCCCTTTTTCAAATTCAAGTTCTACATATTCTGCTTGATTAGGAGCATTCTCTAAAGTGGTGGACATTTGTAGAAGTTTAGAATAGTCTGGTTCAATAGAAGGATCTTCAAGCTCTAAGCCTTCGTGGCTTACATGCCATAAGTTTCTATCCCTGCTATAGCTAGTATCCTTGTTCATGTTTAATTTGATATCATGGCTTAAACAATAATTGATTGCATCTTCTCTAGAATTGATATCCCAGATTCTCCAAGGAGCAATAATTTTTAAGTGAGGTGCTAAGGCAGTCATGGTCAATTCGAAACGAACTTGATCGTTGCCCTTGCCTGTTGCTCCATGGCAAATTGCCACAGCCCCTTCTAATAGTGCGTAGTGCACCAAACGCTGAGCAATTAATGGTCTAGCAATGGCTGTACCAAGTAAATATGTGTTTTCATATACAGCTCCAGCTTTCATAGTAGGGAAAACAAAATTTTGTACAAATTCTTCTCGAACATCATCTATGTATAGTTTGCTGGCACCTGATGAGATCGCTCTTTCTTCTAAACCATCGATTTCTTGACCTTGACCTACATCAATACAAACTGCAATTACTTCATAATCATAATTTTCTTTCAACCAGGGAATAATAGTAGTGGTATCTAATCCTCCGGAATATGCTAATATAACTTTTTCTTTCATTATTTACTAACCTCCATAAAAATAATTTCAATTAACTCTTGAATAATTATACAACAATAATGTATAATATGCAATATAAAACAAATTAATTTCGGTGAAAGTCGTAAATATAATAGAGAAGGTGTTTATTTTGATTAAAGCAGCAGTAATAGGCGCAACAGGATATGCAGGGCAAGAGCTAATGAGGCTTTTAATACAACATCCCCATGTAGAGGTAAGTGTAATCACTTCAAGAAGCAATAAAGATGAAAGATACGATAGTATGTATGGAAATTACACAAAAGTGAGTGAATTAACTTTTTCAGAAAATGATATACTAGAAGTTAGTGAGCAAGTAGATATAATTTTTCTTGCGCTACCTCATGGAATAGCCTCTAACTTAGTGACGAAAGAAGTATTATCAAATGCCAAAGTTATCGATTTGGGCGCAGATTTTAGACTAAGTGACGTAAATGTGTATGAAAATTGGTACGATACAAAACATGGCAACCAACCACTTCTTAAGGAAGAATCTATATACGGCTTATGTGAATTAAACAGGAGTGAAATCAGCAAATACAGTTTGATTGCAAATCCAGGATGTTATACCACGTGTAGTATATTATCACTTGCACCTATTATAGATAAACATTTTATTGATAAAAGTTCCATTATAATAGATGCTAAGTCAGGAGTAACAGGTGCAGGAAGAAGTTTAGATATCTCTACTCATTTTACGGAATGCAATGAATCTATGAAAGCATATAAGATTGCCTCTCATAGACATACACCTGAGATTGAAGAGCAACTTACAAAAGTAGCAGGAGAAGATATTCATTTGCTCTTTGTACCTCATTTAGTCCCTATGAATAGAGGTATATTGGCAACATGTTATGTTAAGTTAAAAGAAGAGATTCATATAGATTATATATATCAAATGTACTTGGAATTTTATAAGGATGAGCACTTTATCAGATTGCTAAATAAAGGAATGAATCCAGAAACCAAATGGGTAAAAGGATCGAATTTCTGTGATATAGGAATCAATATAGATCCAAGAACAAATACCCTAATCGTTGTAGGGGCAATTGATAACCTAATTAAAGGAGCCGCAGGTCAAGCCGTACAAAACATGAATATACTCTTTAATTTAAAGGAAACTACAGGATTAGAGGGAATACCTATGTTTCCTGCTTAATTAAGTAGAAAGTTGAAAGTTGAAAGTTGGTTAGTTGGTTAGTTGGTTGGAAAAAGCCAAAAGCTAAGATTTAAATGGGATATAGCGATAAACTCAAAATGGTACACCACACTTTGTCATCTTGAGCGAAGTCGCTGTGCCCCGTTTATCGGGGAAAGATCTCCGTATTTACTAATAACTAACAACCAAGAACTAAATTATGTTGTTAGAAAAAGGAGTGAGAATTATGAAGATAGTAGAAGGTGGGATTGTTGCACCTAAGGGGTTTAAGGCAGGCGGTAAGTTTGTAGGCCTAAAGAAGAAAAGAAAAGATCTATCTATTGTATTAAGCGAAGTTCCATGTGATTTTGCAGCTACCTTTACCACGAATAAAGTAAAAGCAGCTCCAGTAGTATGGAATCAAGATATATATTATAATCACGATAAAATTAGAGCACTAGTAGTAAACAGCGGTAATGCAAATGCGTGTACAGGTCAAAAGGGATATGAAGATACAGTGCTGACAGCCCAAACTTTAGCAAGTTATATAAACACTGTGGAGCAAGAAGTGTTAGTTGCATCTACAGGGGTTATTGGAGTTCCATTACCTATTGATAAAATTGTAAAAGGAATTGGAGAATTGGTTCCACTAATCGATGATGATGTAGTATCTGGAATTAATGCAGCAGAAGCAATAATGACCACGGATACGAATATTAAAATGATATCTATTAAAATAAATATTGGAGGAACGGATGTATATATTGGGGGCATGGCTAAGGGATCTGGAATGATTCACCCAAATATGGCAACAATGCTTTCCTTCATTACCACAGATGTTGCTATAGACAAAAATTTACTAAGAGATACACTAAAAGAGATAACAAAAGATACATACAACATGATTTCAGTAGATGGGGATACCAGTACTAATGATATGGTAATTGCCATGGCTAATGGAATGGCCCAAAACAAACTAATTAGTTCACGAGATGAAAACTACAATGCATTTTACGAAGGGTTCTTATATGTCAATAAATACTTAGCACAAGAGATAGTAAGAGATGGTGAAGGTGCAAGTAAATTTATTGAAGTAACTGCAAATGGAGCAAAGAGTAAAAAAGATGCAGTTTTAATCGTAAAATCCATATTAACATCAAGTCTAGTGAAAACTGCTCTCTTTGGTGAAGATGCGAACTGGGGAAGAGTATTATGTGCAGCAGGTTACTCAGGTGGCGACTTTGATCCAGATCAGGCAACATTATATTTTGAAAGCAATAATGAAAAGATTCTTCTTCTAGAAAAGGGATTACCAGTATCATTTAATGAAGATAAGGCTGCTGATATTCTAAAGAACCGTGATATAAAGATAATTATCGAATTAGGCCAAGGAGATGGTACAGCTACTGGCTGGGGATGCGACTTAAGTTATGAGTATGTAAAAATCAATGGGGAATATCGAACCTAGTCGTGGGAAATCTTCTAGGGCAGAATTAAAAATTTAAAGTGTAAAATGTAAAGTTATAGATGTAACGTAGTAAATGTAAAGTGTAAAGTTAAAGATGTAAAGTTTTAAAAAAAAGCTTTTCGGAAAGCGAAAAGCAACAATAACTTTTAACTTTTAATTTTACATTTTACACTTGCACTACACTTTACACTTAATGAACGGAGTGAAATAAATCATGGAAAAATGTAATACACGGGCTACAACTTTAGTTGAAGCTCTCCCATATATTCAAAAATTTAATAATAAAATCATCGTCATAAAATACGGTGGTAGTGCTATGATTGATGAGCAGTTGAAGATGTCTGTAATTAAGGATATTAGCCTAATGAAACTGGTCGGGATGAAACCTGTAGTGGTCCATGGTGGTGGAAATAAAATTAGTGAGATGTTGATGAAATTGGGAAAAGAACCAAAGTTTCATCAAGGGCTTCGTGTAACAGATGAAGAAACTATGGAAATTGCTGAAATGGTTCTTTCAGGAAATGTAAACAAAGGAATAGTGCAATTGTTCGAACAACAAGGAATGAAAGCAGTGGGCATAAGTGGTAAAGACGGGCAAAGCATTATCGCGAAAAAGAAATTAGTAGATGGTCAAGATCTTGGATGGGTAGGTCAAATTGACAAGATTCAACCAGAACTGATTATGGCATTAATTGAAGATGATTTTATTCCTGTTATTGCCCCTATTGCATGTGATGAAGAAAGCAATACATATAATATTAATGCAGACTACGTGGCCAGTGCTATAGCGTCGGAGTTAAAAGCAGAGAAACTTATTTATTTAACAGATGTAGAAGGTGTTTTGAAAGACTTTAATGACAAAGATAGTCTTATATCTAAAATTAAATTATGTGAAATAGAAAGATATATACAAGAAAAAGTAATCGTAGGAGGAATGATCCCCAAAATTCAGTGTTGCGCAGAAAGCATTGAAAAAGGAGTATCTGGCGTGCATATCTTGGATGGCAGAGTCGATCATAGTTTGCTTTTGGAAGTTTTCACAAATTCAGGAATAGGAACCATGCTTTTGCCTTAAAAGTTAAAAGTTAAAAGTGTAAAGTGTAAAGTGAAAAGTTATGGTACATTTAGGCTGTGCGCCTAAATGTGTTTAAAAAAGAACCGAAGTTACTTGTGTCATCCTGAGCTTGTGGTCGGATCGCCTGGTAGCAGTAGTTGTCTACAATATGGCGACTACCCAAATAAAGCGTCAAAGACGCTATTATTTAAAAAAGCTTTTCGCTTCCGAAAAGCCACAACAACTTTACACTTTGCACTTTCAACTTTACACTTGCATCTTCACTTGCATTTGCACTTACAATTTGCACTTAAATTAGGAGGTTTTTAAAGATGGAAAACAATACAATTAATAAAGGAAATCAATATATAATGAGTTCTTATGCTCGTTTTCCCATTGTTTTTGACAAGGGAGAAGGCGTTTATTTATACGATACTAATGGCAAAAAGTATATAGATTTTGTGGCAGGGATTGCAGTTAATTGCTTAGGGTATGCAAATGCTGAGTTTATTCAAGGGGTCACGGATCAATTGCACAAATTAAATCACGTATCAAATTTATATTGGATAGAACCAGCAGTTGAAGTTGCCGAAAAATTAGCACAGTATTCTGGTTTAGATCAAGTTTTTTTCTGTAATAGCGGAGCAGAATCTATAGAGGCAGCACTAAAATTAAGCAGAATTTACAGTCAAAAAAACAAAGGAGAAGATTGTTATGAAATCATCTCCATGAATCAGTCTTTTCACGGCAGAACAATGGGTGCACTGTCTTTAACAGGACAAGAAAAATACCATGAAAACTTAAAACCACTACTAACAGGTGTGAAAAGAGTACAAATAAATGACTTTGAAAGCTTACAGTCACAAGTTTCAGAAAAAACTTCTGCAATTATTATAGAACCAATACAAGGAGAAGGTGGAATTAATCCAGTTGATAAAACTTATCTACAGAAAGTGAGAGAACTTTGTGATGACAAGGACATTGTGTTAATATTTGACGAAGTTCAAACAGGTATTGGTAGAACTGGAGAGCTTTTTGCATACCAACAATTAGGAGTAGTGCCAGATATCGTAACTTGCGCCAAGGGCTTAGGTAATGGAATTCCAATTGGAGCAATTATCGCCAAGAAAAAGTTTTCTAAGGAATTTACACCAGGAACTCACGCTTCTACATTTGGTGGAAATGGAATTGCTTGTAGCGCAGCAAAAGTAGTCTTAGATCAATTAATGGAAAAAGGCTTGTTGCAAGGAGTTAAAGAAAGCGGAGAGTACTTGCGAAGTAAATTAGAAAAATTAAAAGAAAAGTTTGAATTAATAGAAGATGTAAGAGGTATGGGGTTAATTCAAGGAATCCAACTGAAAACACCTGTTATAAACATTGTGTTAGCATGTATGGAAAAAGGTTTACTTCTTGTTTCGTCAGGAGCCAATGTTATTCGATTTGTACCACCACTGATTATTACTAAGGAACAAATAGACGAAGGGATTTCTATATTAGAAACCGTGATGGAGGAAATTTAATGAAGGCTTTACTATATTTAGAAGATGGCACCAAATTAGAGGGAAAGTCTTTTGGTGCCAATAAGACAGTAATCGGAGAATTAGTCTTTAATACAGGAATGACTGGTTACCAAGAAGTATTGACAGATCCATCTTATCGAGAACAAATTGTAGTAATGACCTATCCAATGATAGGTAATTATGGGATTAATAAAGTAGATAATGAATCCAATGAGGTGCAAGTAAAAGCCTATATAGTTAGAGAATACAGCGAAATTCCAAGTCATTATGAATCTTGTGAAAATATAGATGATTTTCTTAAGAAAAATGATATCCCGGGAGTTTACGATGTAGACACCCGAATGCTTACGAAGAAAATAAGAGATAAGGGTAGTATGAAATGTCTTATTACTACAGAAGCTAGGGATGATTATCAAGAATTAATTGATAGTTACAATTTGCCTAAAGATGTTGTAAGTAGAGTATCAAGAAGATCTAAAGAATATTTTCCTGGAAATGATAAAAAAATAGGGATTTTAGATTTAGGAGTAAAAGAAGGCATTGTAGGTAACCTTAGAAAGACAGGTTGTGAAGTAATCATCTATCCTTATAATACGACAAAAGAAGAAATAGCAAAGGACAATTTAGATGCACTACTCTTATCTAATGGGCCAGGAGATCCTAAAGACAATACAGAAGTCATACAATTAGCAAAAGAGATCATGGGCACTATGCCACTTTGGGGGATTTGTTTAGGTCATCAAATTATTGCTCTAGCACTTGGTGGAGATACGTATAAGTTGAAATTCGGCCATAGAGGCAGTAATCACCCTGTAATGAATCTAAAAACTGGTAAAATCTTAATTTCTTCACAAAATCATGGATATGCAGTAGAGGAAAAGTCTTTATCCTCGGAAGCAATAAAAACGTATACCAATATCAACGATAATACGCTAGAAGGATTTGATTATCCCAAACATCACATCAAAGCAGTACAATTTCATCCAGAAGAAGGACCAGGACCTCTTGATGGTCACGCCATATTTAAGGATTGGATAGATAGCTTAAAGGTAGGTGAAGGTGATGCCTAAAAATACAGACATCAAAAAAGTACTCGTTATTGGATCAGGTCCAATTATTATTGGTCAAGCTGCTGAATTTGATTATGCAGGTACCCAAGCATGTAAGGCGTTAAAAGAAGAAGGAATACAAGTAGTTTTGATCAATAGTAATCCAGCAACAATTATGACCGATGATAATATTGCGGATAAAGTATATATTCAGCCTATTAGCATAGACGCCATCTCCTACATTATAGCTAAGGAGCGACCAGATGGCTTGCTAGCCACCATAGGAGGGCAAACGGGGCTTAACATGGCAATAGAGTTGCAGGAAGCGGGTATCCTCGATAAGTACAATGTAAAGCTACTAGGAACATCTCTAGAAGCCATTAAAAAAGCAGAAGATCGTGAAAGCTTTAAAGCACTAATGGAAGAAATTGTTGAACCCGTTCCCCTGAGTGCTATTGTATCCAATGTAGAAGATGGAGTAGCATTCTCAAAAGAAATTGGATTTCCTATCATTGTTAGACCAGCTTATACTCTTGGAGGAACTGGAGGGGGTATTGCGAATAACGAAAAAGAATTACGTGATATTACCCATACAGGGATTATGTTTAGTCGTATCGATCAAGTATTATTAGAACAAAGTGTGGCAGGATGGAAAGAGTTAGAATACGAGGTCATGAGAGATAGCAATGACACTTGCATTATCATTTGTAATATGGAGAACATTGATCCTGTTGGCATTCACACAGGAGATAGCATTGTTGTGGCGCCTTCCCAAACGTTAACAGACAATGAATACCATATGTTAAGAGAGTCTGCACTTAAAATCATTCGTGCACTCAAGATAGAAGGTGGCTGTAATATTCAGTTTGCCCTCAATCCTAAGAGTAAAGAGTATATTGTTATAGAAGTAAATCCTAGAGTAAGTCGATCTTCTGCACTTGCATCCAAGGCAGCAGGTTACCCTATTGCTAAGATCGCTGCAAAAATAGCCATTGGATTACATCTCCATGAAATAGAAAATACTGTCACAAAGAAAACTAAGGCTTCTTTTGAACCAGCATTAGATTATGTAGTAACCAAAATTCCAAAATGGCCTTTTGATAAATTTGACTATGCCAATAGAACCTTAGGCACGCAAATGAAAGCTACTGGGGAAGTAATGGCCATAGACAGGAACTTTGAGAGCTCATTGCTTAAAGCAGTAATTTCATTAGAAGGTAATGTTATATCTATGAGAAAAGAATATCTAGAAAAGCTTACAGACAAAGAGTTAGAACAACTACTTCACACCGTGGATGACGATAGAATTTTTACTGTCTTTGAGGGGATAAGAAGAGGGATAACTATAGATCATATTCATGAGATCACTAAGATAGACAAGTGGTTCTTGCACAAGTTTGAAAATATAGTCAATGTAGAAAAAGAAATGATGAGTCAGGAACTAGATTTTGAATTGCTTCATAAAGCAGAAAAACTTGGCTTTACAGATAGAGAGATTGAAATCTTATCAGGAGAAAGTAATGACGTCATCGATGCTATGCGAAGGGCACATAACCTATATCCAGTTTACAAAATGGTAGATACATGTGCAGGAGAGTTTGAGTCATCTACCCCTTATTACTACTCCACATATGACCTTGAGGATGAGAACATCATCAGCAAAAAAGAGAAAATTATTGTAATTGGATCTGGACCTATTCGAATCGGTCAAGGAATAGAATTTGATTATTGTTCAGTTCATGCAGCTTGGGCAATACAAAAATGCAGTTATGAATCCATTATTATCAACAACAATCCAGAAACAGTAAGTACTGACTTTGATACAGCAGATAAACTATATTTTGAACCTCTGTTTATTGAAGATGTATACAATGTAATCCGAAGGGAAATGCCAAAAGGAGTTATCGTTCAATTTGGTGGTCAAACATCAATTAATCTAGCACAAAAATTGATGAATCGAGGAGTACAAATACTAGGAACCTCGGTAAACTCTATTGATGTAGCCGAAGATCGAAAAAGATTTGATAGACTACTTCAAGAACTCAAGATTCCAAGACCAAAGGGAACTGCAGTGACGTCATTAGAAAGTGGAGTCAAAGCCGCTGAGAATATTGGCTATCCTGTACTTGTTAGACCCTCCTATGTAATTGGAGGAAGGGCTATGCAGGTAGTATACGATGAAGTAGAACTTAGTAAATATCTGAGAGAAGCAGCAAAGATATCAACAGAGCATCCTATTCTTATTGATGAGTATATATTAGGAAAAGAAGTAGAAATAGATGCTATTTCAGATGGAAGAGACATATTGATTCCAGGAATTATGGAACATATAGAGCGAACCGGCGTACATTCTGGTGATAGTTTTACTGTATACCCTCCACAGAATCTTAGTAGTGAGATTATAAATAAATTGATTGTTTATACAGAGAAGATTTCTAGAGCATTAAATGTAATAGGTCTTGTAAACATACAATTTGCTATTAGAAATGAAGAAATCTATATTATAGAAGTAAATCCAAGGGCTTCCAGAACAGTTCCTATCATGAGTAAAGTAACAGGGATTCCCATGATCGATGTAGCTATGAAAGTCATACTAGGAGATAAATTAAGTGATCTTGACTACGGAACGGGACTAAAAGAAAGTGATCATTTAATAGCAGTAAAAGCACCAGTATTCTCCTTCCAAAAATTATTAGACGTAGATTCAGCCTTAACCCCAGAAATGAAGTCTACAGGAGAAGTGCTAGGCGTAGATAATGAATATGAATTAGCCTTGTTAAAAGCCTTTTTAGGAGCTGGATATAGGTTCAATATGAAAGGAAAAATTCTATTTAGCATCGATGATAGAGGTAAAGAAGAAAGTGTAGACTATGCGAAAAAGTTTATTGACCTAGGGTTTGAACTTATGGCAACAGACAATACCTATAAATTTTTAAGTAAAAAAGGAATTAAAGTAAAATTACTGAGTAAAACGGAGTTAGTTACCATTAAAGATAAGTTAAAAAACGGAGAAATCTGCGGAGTAATTAATACCCCTACTATAGGAAAAGACATTACAAGAAGTGGCTTTAAAATACGTTCTTACTGCCAAATGATGAACGTGCCATCATTTACCTGTTTTGATACAGTAGGTGCCTATATCATTGCATTAAAGGCCTTAAAAGATAACCAAGAGATTACCTATGATACAATAAAACAATATCGTCATTAATCAGGTAAGATGACTAGTCGTTGGCTTGTGCATAAAATACTGAATTGGTCTATGGTTTAAGATTATTAGTTAATTATGAAATTGAAAAGATAAACAAAGGGTTGTTTCTTAAGTTAAATTAAGAAACAGCCCTTTGTGAGTATAAGCTACATTTAGAACTTGCTTAACTTGTGATGCAACCCTGGAAGACTTGACCGGACATCTACGTTTGTATGGATGTTCTGTAATTGAGGAAGGTCGATTCCAGAAAATAGGCCACTATTTGTACCTAGGATAAACCCCTTAAATGCTGTGGCAGTTTTTATATCATCGATTAAATGAGTCATCATAGCTACGTCTTGTGAAGAATGAAGGTCGTCCACATCTAGGTGTCCCCACAAGCAAAGTTTGTCACTGTAGGGCGCTAGTTTCTTCAAATTCACGCCACATTTTTTATCAATACAATGGATTCCTTTGAATCCAATATCAATAATATCCTCGATTACGGCTAGATAATTACCATCTGAATGAAAGAATGGAACCATTTGTCTCTCTTCTATTACTCTAATTTGTTTTTCTAAAGAAGGCAAAAACAGTTCACAAAAACTACTAGGACGTATTAGTAGACCATTTTGATAGGCAATATCATCTGCGATGATAATTCCGTCTAGACCATCGTCGGCTAAACGAGAAGCTGTCTCAAGATTTAGTTTCTCAACTTGTGATATAAAGTCTTTTGTTCCTTCAGGATCTCTCATAATCATAGTAAAAAAAATTTCAAATCCAAAATATCTCAACCCGTATTCAAAAGCTCCATCTAAAATAACAAAGGTAAATAAGGAAGTGTTCTGTGCCCATTTATCAATTTGCATTTCGGTACAATCAATAGAAAAATCGCCGTTTTTAGAATATTTGGGTGATAGGGAAATGAGATCTAGTCCAAACTGATTTACAAACTCAATTTTTTCTTCAAAGCCAACTGATCCAGTTTTTAAATAATTACCAATGATCTCATCGTCAAGAACTAACTCACCTTTTGGAACTCTATGAGTGATTTGGTGATTAATTGTTTTACGTACTAATTTACGAGCGGTGATATTTTTGTCATTCACTAGATTTCCCCCTTATTAACAAAACTTATTATTTTTATTTATGAACGAAATAGAAGAAAGCTTACTAAGATGATATTATTTATCATATTATATCATTGATTTTTACTATTAAAATAAAAACTTCAAGGCGAGGGAAATGCCAAGAAGTTTTTATTTTCTAGAAACAACGAGCCAAGTAAAAATTTGGTTTATTAGAATTAAACATAGTTTAGGTGAGTTTAGGCTAAAGGAAGTAGTATTACAAATTGTCTCTATGAATTGGCATACTCATACATCTAGGTCCCCCACGACCTCTTGATAATTCATAGGACTCAAACTCTAGCACTTCTATACCATTTTTTCTTAACGCTTTATTGGTAACATAATTACGATCATAGCAAATCACTTTGCCTGGTTCAATAGCTAAGGTGTTGCTACCATCACTCCATTGTTCTCTACCTGCAGCAATTGGATTTCCATCGCCACAACGGATCAAGTTGATTGCAGGTAATCTCAGGAATTTTTTTAATATTGAAGTAAGTGATCCAGATTCGTAGGAAATACAGAGTTCATCACCAGAACTTTTTTCAATACTATATACATCTAGAGGATTTTCAATACCAGGGAATATTGTGAATTTATCGTAGTCTACCATAGTAAAAACTGTGTCTAGGTGCATGAATTCTCTAGCTTTTGGTATATCAAAGGCTAAAACGACTTCAAAGCTCTCCTGGGAATATAAAAGTTTCTTTGCAACTTTTTCAACCGCAATAGGATCAGAACGATCGCTAATTCCAATTGCTACAACTTTATTCGATAAAATCAGTATATCTCCACCCTCTATGGGATGAGTTTTATCCCTATTATACCACCTGGGTACATTTTGAAATCTAGGATGGAAATCAAATAGATATTTTGCAAATAGAGTTTCTCTATTTCGTGTAGTGGAAGACATTACATTTAAAGTCACTCCGCTTCCCATAGAGGCAAAGGGATCTCGTTGAAAATAAAGATTGGGTATTGGGTCTAAGTAGAAGGGATAAGGGCTTTTAACCATATCACCTAAGGATTTCTTTCTCATATAATTTAATTCAAGCTTTTGCACTCCTGCAATACACTTATCAATCATGTTTTTAGGTGACATTGAGCAGAAATAATCTTTTAGATCTTCTTTTAAACCCTGTGTTGCCACATTTCCTTCTATCATGAATTCTTCTAAAAACTGATCTCTTACCTCCTCTGATTCCAGTATTTCTGATAATAGATCGGTAAGATAGAGTACTTCGACACCTTCATTACCCAGAAGAGTTGCAAATTGATTATGTTCTTTACGGGCTTGCTTTAAATATACAATTTCATCAAATAAAAGTCTTTGTAAATAGTCAGGTACAATATTTTCTACTTCATAGCCTGGGCAATGAAGCAATACAGTATTTAAGTGTCCAATTTCGTTATAGACATGAATACCAGTATTATCTAAAGTCATATGATCAATCCTCTCATATACATGATTGCCCAGATACATTAAAATATATCAGTTAATTTTTGCATATGAGAAAATCCCTAAAGTGTAAAGTGTAAAGTGTAAAGTGTAAAGTGGAAAGTGTAAAGTGTAAAGTGGAAAGTGTAAAGTGGCTGACTAGAGACTTGATTATAATGGTAGGGGCGACACTGTGTGCGCCTGTATATGTATTCCCAAGGGGAATAGGTTTTAAAGAAACCCAGTGCTACCTGTAGCTTATTACTTAATCAACAACAAAAAAAGGTCGCCTTGAGAGGCGACCTTTTACAATCAAATGTTATGGGTGGTGATCAAGGACAGAAGTGTGATCTTCCTATGATTGTTGAGATGAGTTTCTAAATCTTTTTCTATCCAATTCTGTTAAATGTTTCTTTCTAATTCGAATATCTTTTGGTGTGATTTCTACTAGTTCATCGTCATTAATGAATACTAAAGCTTCTTCAAGCGTCATAATTTTAGCAGGTGGAAGTTTTATAGCATCATCGGTGCCTGATGATCTAACATTTGTCATCTTTTTGTTTTTAGTAGGATTAACGGTCATATCGTCATTTCTAGAATTAAGACCAATAACCATTCCTTCATAAACTTTAGTACCAGGTTCTATAAATAACATGGCTCTCTCGCTTATGTTGTTTAGTGAATATCCCATAGCTTCTCCATCGTATTGTGAGATAACTACGCCGTTGGTTCTTTGAGGAATAGCTCCCTTATGTTCTTCGAATCTTTCGAATCTCCTTACCAATGTACCTTCGCCTCTAGTGTCGTTGACAAATTCACTTGCATAGCCAAGTAATCCTCGAGTTGGTACTAGGTATTGGATATCTACGTATTCTCCTTCGCCTGACATAGTTTCCATAACGCCTTTTCTAACGTTTAACTTGGAAATTACTGAGCCGGAAAATTCTTGAGGAACAGATATTAGAACTCTTTCAATAGGTTCCAATAATTTTCCATTTTCTTTGTGCATAATAACTTCAGGTTTAGAAACACTTAGTTCAAATCCCTCACGTCTCATGTTTTCCATCAAAATTGATAAATGTAATTCTCCACGACCTGAAACTTTATACCCATCTGTTTGCTCTAAGTCTTCTACTTTAAGACCAACATTTATTTCTAGTTCTTTTTCTAGTCTTGCTCTAATATGTCTTGTAGTTACATATTTTCCAACTAGACCAGCAAGAGGAGATGAATTAACTAAGAAATTCATTGATAGAGTAGGTTCTTCAATATAAATCATTGGCATTGGGTCTACTTTATCAATCTCACCGATTGTTTCACCAATAGTAATATCAGGAAGACCACAAACTACAACAATATCTCCACATTCGGCTTCTTGTACAGGTACTCTGCTCATTCCTTTATATGCAAATACTTGGGAGATTTTACCCCTTTTTAAAGAACCATCTATCTTAGCTACCTCAACAGTTTGGGCTTCTTTAATGGTACCTTTATAAATCCTTCCAATTCCTAGTCTTCCTAAATAATCATCATATCCTAGAGAGGAAACTTGTAATTGAAGAGGCTCTTCATTTAAATCTGGATATTCTTTAACATGTTCAATAATGGTTTCGAATAATGGAATAAGATTCGTAGAATCATCTTCCATCTCTTTTTTTACAATGCCTTCTTTGGCAATACCGTAGAGAATTGGAAAGTCTAATTGTTCATCTGTTGCATCTAACTCTACAAATAAGTCAAATACCATATTTACAACTTCTTCTGCTCTTTGATCTTTTTTATCTATTTTATTTATTAATAAAATAGGCTTAAGGCCCATTTCTAAAGATTTATTCAAAACAAATCTAGTTTGAGGCATAGGTCCTTCACTAGAATCTACCAGTAGGATAACAGTATCTACTGTTTTGATAATTCTTTCTACTTCTGATGAAAAATCTGCATGACCAGGTGTATCAACAATGTTTACTTTGATATCTTTATACAGAACAGAACAATTTTTAGAATAGATGGTAATTCCTCTTTCTCTTTCTAAGTCATTACTGTCCATGACACATTCTACAACGTCCGCGTGTTCGCTAAAAACCCCACTTTGAGATAAGAATGCATCTACTAAAGTAGATTTACCCGCATCTACATGGGCGATAACTGCAATATTTATAATTTTTGACTTCATTAATTGACTCCTTCTTTCAAATTAAAACCTTTAATAGTGTATACTTTTAGCTTAGTTTTTACAAGTTTTATATCACAAAAACATGTATTTTTTACAAGAAAATTAAAAAATCTCCAAAAAGACGGTATTTAAGGTCTTTTATTAGGAGAATGAACGTGTCATATAATCTTTTTCACATTGTAAAGATTCGACACCCCTAGACATAATCATTCAAAGGAAGGAAATGCCCAGAATTTAAGAAAATTCTGTTATATGCTAGCCACGTAGTTTCCTAAAATCTTAAGTTTTGGACAGTTTACTTTTAACTGTTCAAAAGCTTGTATGATATTTTGATCTTCCAGATTACCCTCAATATCTACATAGAAAGAGTACTGCCACGGGATATTTTTAACAGGTCTAGATTCAAGTTTAATTATGTTGATGTTATTTTTTGCAAAACAACCCAATGCATTATATAAGGAGCCTGGGCAGTGAGAGGTAATCATGATTAGGCTGATCTTATTAGACTTCTTATCGTATGTGGGTGTATTTTTAATGATAATGAACTTAGTAATGTTATTTGTATAATTATTTATTGTTGAATCTAGTATCTCTAAATGATAAAACTGTGCAGCTATATTATTGGCGATGGCAGCACATGTTTTATCATTCATTTCTCCTACTAATTTTGCACTAGTAGCAGTATTCGTGTATGGGTATTCTTTAAAATTCATTTTTCTAATATATTGCTTACATTGATCTAAAGCTTGTGGATGTGAATATACCGTTTTAATATCAGAGATTTTTGCACCTTTTATCCCCATTAGATTATGATTCACCTCAACAAAGGTTTCTCCAATAATATAGCAATTTTCATATATGTTTAATAGATCAAAAACTTCATACACGCCGCCAGTTGTAGAATTTTCAAATGGAATGATACCATATGTAACGCTCCCTTTAGATACTGCTTCAAAAACATCAGAAAAAAATTCTTTATTTTCATAAGGAATATTAACGCCAAAGGTTTTATGCATAGCCTCAAAACTATAAGATCCTGGATCACCTTGAACCGCAATTTTTACTATTGACATAGTAGATCAACCCTTCTATAATTAGTGCTTACTATTATATGCAATAGATCATATTAATGCAATGACCATTGATAAAACATGCACAATCAAATAATTATAATAAATTATTTTTATAGGCGATCAACGTGACAGTTTTTCTTTCTAACATTAAAAAGTACAGTGAACCGTTATAAAAATGACTTAGGTCAAATAAGATAATGATATAGAATATTTTATATACATATGTAAACGTTAGTTTTACTGAATTTAAAAAAAGAAATATAATTATGAAGAATTTACTATTTATATTTTACTGATTTTGATATATAATATGGTTACAGTAATAATTGCTGTTTCCTGAGATGTGCGTATATCTAATATTTTGAACCTACAAATATTTATCGGGAGTTCTTGTTCTTATGATAATGTCAAGCCCCCTTGAGGGGAAGGCAGAGGCATAAGACGGGACACCCACCTAGAACTTCTTCTAGGCGTCAAAATTTTAGAGGACGGCATTTTGGGGTCACAAAGCACCTTCGGGTGCTTTTTTGATTTTTTGTAATACTATTATTTTAATACTCAAAAAGATCAGGCTACCACTCACTTATAATTAAATCATATGAAGTAATCATGTTAGATGTAATAGGAAATAAGTATTTTTTATTTTTAATCGTTAATAATTCCAAATACATAACGTAGAACTGTGCCTTTAACGATCATTAGGTCCACCTATTGTATTAGATCCAGAAATTGTGTATAATTCACTTATACTATGGGAGGGTTTTATGACAAATCTTAAAGAAAATTACTATACATATTTATATACAGTGGAAGGGTTAACGTCTGGATGTAGCATAAAAGACTATTTAATGGATCACTTTGCTTACTCATCTCGATTAATGCGTAAAATTAAAAGAGAAGGCGAAGTAATTGTTCATGATAAGAAGGTGAATTTATCTTATCCCATAATAAATGGAGATAAAGTTGTGGTTTTTCTAGGAGAAGAACACATTGATTCAGATCCAGAAGACATTCCTCTTGATATTGTCCATGAGGATGAGGATATAATGGTGATTAATAAACAACCTGGTATTGTGACCCATGGGACTAGAAGTCACCCTAGGAGTACGTTAGCAAATGCCATTGCATTTCACTGGGAAAAAACTAATGTCAATGCAAAAATTAGATTTGTCAATAGACTAGATAGAGACACTTCAGGGATAATTATCATAGCAAAAAATAAATATGCCCACCAGTTTATACAAAATGAGATGAAAAAAAATCAGGTAGAGAAGATTTATAATGCTATAGTTGAAGGTATTCCCCCAAAAGAAGAAGCTACGATAGACGCGCCTATAGGACGAATGCAAGAAGACTCAATTATGCGAGTAGTTATGGAAGATGGGCAAAATGCCATAACCCATTATAAGGTGATAAAAAAATATAAAGAACACACTTTACTTGTAATAAAACTAGAAACTGGTCGGACCCATCAAATCAGAGTTCATCTAAAAAGCATAAATCATCCGATTATTGGTGATAGTCTTTATAATGAAGAATCAATGGACCTAATTGGTAGACAAGCGTTACACGCAAAAAAAATTGCTTTTGTACATCCAAGGCTTCAAGAAACCAAAGTGTATGAGGCAAGACTACCCGCAGATATACTAGGAGTACTGGAGAAGTTGGAGATTATGGAAAAGTAGAAAGTTGGAAAGTTGGAAAGTACAGAAACACCAACTAAATGCTCTTTAGTTCTGAATTAATGCTAAATGCTTGATGCTTGATGCTTGATGCTAAATGCTAAATTAGTTCTCCTAAGTCAATCTACGGAAAAAAGAAGGTGGTAACTTGATAAAGAAAATTATAGGTCTATCTATAGTAATAATAATCATAGCATTAATGGTATTTGGGTGTTCTTATTCACCTGTTGATGTAGAGGGTTATGAATATAAAGCTAGTGAAAAAAGTGAAGAATTCTCACAGGATGGGGTATCGATTAATAAATTTATTAGTGAAAACAGAACAACTGTAGAATTAAATGATATGCCTAAGAATTTAATAAATGGAATTGTAGCTATTGAAGATGCTAGATTTTATAAACATAAAGGGTATGATCCTACTGGTATGTTGAGGGCACTTTACACGAATATCAAAAGTGGTGGAATTTCCGAAGGGGCTAGTACAATTACTCAACAATTGGCGAGAAATCTTTTTAAGGAAATCACTACAGATCAAACCGTAATGAGGAAAATAAATGAGATATTTACGGCAAGACAATTAGAGAAAAAATATACGAAAGATCAAATACTAGAAATGTACCTGAATAAGATCTATTTAGGATCAGGTACATATGGCGTTCAAGAAGCCAGTAAAGAGTACTTTGGAAAAGATGTGACCGAGCTAACTTTGGCAGAGTGTGCTATGCTGGCAGGTTTGCCTCAAGCACCAAGTGCATACGCCCCTGACGAACACTTTGAATTAGCGAAGAAGCGTCAAGAAACTGTACTCCACCGGATGGTAACTGGGGAGTATATAACACAAGAAGAAGCAGATGCAGCAAAGAAAGAAGAAGTTATAATTATTGATGAAGAAACCAAAGAATCAAAAGGAACTAAAGAAGGTTATAGGGGTTATGTAAACCAAACAATAAAAGAATATCAAAAAATACTACAAGAAAAATACCCGCGGCAAAACATCACAAAACAAACAGCTATAGAAAGTCTTGAAAATGACGGTCTAAAGATATACACAACCATAAATAGCAAAATGCAAGAGTTTGCCCTAAGTTCGTTAAATCAGGAGATTAAATCCCATGGGTTACAAAATGTTGCAACAGGCTCTTTAGTGACGGTAGATGCAACTACAGGTGCAGTATTAGCTTATTATGGTGGGAATACACAAATAGATATGGCCAATGAACCAAGACAACCTGGCTCAACGATAAAACCATTTATCTATGCTAAGGCTTTTGAAGATAAGGTTGTCACAGCTAATTCTTTGATAAAAGATGAACCACTTACGATTAACCGTAAGACTTACACTAATGCTGATAATAGATTCCGTGGATATATCACAATACGAGAAGCTATAGTAAACTCAGTAAATATACCAGCTGTAAAGATGATGAAGACAATGGGGGTAGACAAAACAATAGATTACATCAAGAAATTTGGAATTACATCTTTTGTAGAAGGTGATTATGGTCTACATACCTCATTAGGTGGAATGACGTATGGTGTGTCGCCGCTACAAATGGCAAAGGGATATGGAGTATTTGCTAATGGTGGGGTGAAAAACGATGAATATTTTATTGAATCAATTACTGATAGGGACGATAATATAATTTATAAACACGAATCTAGTGAAGACGAGTCAAAACAAGTGATCAGTTCTCAAACTGCAAGTGAAATCAAAGACGTATTAATTGAGGTGGTAAACCGAGGGACAGCTACAGGAGCTAAAACTTCTTATGAAACTGCCGGTAAGACTGGTACTACAACTGATTATAAAGATTTGTGGTTTGTTGGCTTTACGGGAAAAATTGTTTCATCTGTATGGTTGGGGAATCTCGATAATAAACCACTAAATGCAAAAAGTAGCTACTCGGCAGAAATATACGGCGATTACTTAAATAAATTAATACAAAACAATCTCATTGCAGGGAAGCAACTACAGAAAATTGAAACCCCTAATGGTATGATCACCATACCTATCTTATCCCCTTCCATTGAGAATAACTTTAATGGGAAAAGTATTCCTAGTGACCAAGTAATTACAGTTACCATACCAAGGGATCAAGTATCCTACTTTGAGGGGAAGAGAGTGGTAGGGGTACAAATAGATAAAGAAAGTGGAAAGGTTTTTGTAGAGGGTAAGTGCCCAGAGAAAAATAAAGAGCTTAAGTACTATATACTAGGTCAAGAACCAGTAGAGATTTGTGATCAGTCACACTTCCTAAATAAAGTAGAAGATTTCTTTAACCGTAAGGAAAATCAAAACAAAGAAAATCAAAACAAAGAAACTCTAGATGAAGAAAATATAGATGAAGAAAATATAGATGAAGAAAATATAGATGAAGAAAATATAGATGAAGAAAATATAGATCAAGGCAAATCAAATAAAAAAGAGAAGAATGGAAATGTGAATAAATTTGATGATTAAATCCTAGACATATTGGAACTAGTTTACTATGAAAAGAACAGCATATTATAATTTGCTGTTCTTTTTTTCATATGATAGCAAAATTTAGCTAAATTGCAAAAATTATCACGTCAAAGACAGTGATTTTCTAAAAATAAGGGTGGTGAAAATGTTTTTTACACTGTATAATAGACAATAGAATACGTTTTCAAGATGTCACATTAATAACAATGTTAGCAGAAAAACTACAAAAGTTGATGTTGGTGTATTCCTAACATCAGTATATATCCACGTTATATCTATAATATGACAACATGGTGAACTTCTAAACTGGTATTATGAGAAATCATAAGTTAATAAACCAGACTTTTATTGGTCTTAACACAATGTAGTTAAATGTAATCGTTTTAGTTAAGGCAATGCAATAAAAAGAGGTAAATATTAAATGATTAAAAATTAACAAAAAAACATAGAAATGCACAATAATGTGGTTGACAAAAAGATTGTCTCCATTTACACTATTAACATAAGGATGTATATACAAGTTTAAAAGTTTTTGAGTAACTAATAGATCTAAAATAGGAGGTACAAAAATGAGTCGTGAAGTCTTAGGATTAGATGCAGGAGCTGAAAGTTTACTAGCAAAAGCAAAACTAGATGGTGCTGAAACCATGTGGGACAGAAAGGATGCTATGAAAGCATCTTGTGGCTTTGGGGAAAAAGGTATTTGTTGTAAGAACTGTTCTATGGGTCCATGTAGAATTAGTCCAGTAGCAGGTAAAGGTGCACAAAAAGGTATTTGTGGAGCAACCGCTGATACGATTGTAGCAAGAAACTTTGCTAGAACTGTTGCAGCTGGTACAGCAGCCCATTCTGACCATGCTAGAGATATCGCACATGTTATGCACATGGCAGATGTTAATGGTAATTACAAAGTCAAAGATGTTGGTAAATTAATGTTACTTGCTAAAGAATGGGAAATTGAAACAGAAGGCAAGGAAGTTGATGAAATAGCACATGCATTAGCTGAAAAAGCTTTATTAGAATTTGGTAAACCTTTTGGTGTTCTTAACTTTTTATCACGTGCACCAAAGCAAAGACAAAAAATATGGAAAGACCTTAAAATAGAACCAAGAGCAATCGATAGAGAAGTTACTTCTATCATGCATTCAACTCATATTGGATGTGCCAGTGATGTAGATAGCATACTTGACATGGCAATGAGAACTTCATTAGCAGATGGTTGGGGTGGTTCTACAATTGGAACACAGTTTAGTGATATTATGTTTGGTACACCAACTGCAAGCGGTACAGAAGCAAACTTAGGGGTAATTGAAGAAAATATGGTAAACATTCTTCTTCACGGACATGATCCAAGTTTCTCTGAGATGATTGTATTAGCAGCAGAAGATCCAGAAATCATGAAACTTGCAAAAGATAGTGGTGCAGAAGGTATTAACTTAGTTGGTATGTGTTGTACTGGTAATGAAGTAACTATGAGACATGGCGTTAGAATAGCTGGTAACTTTTATCAACAAGAAATGGCAATCATCACTGGTGCTATAGAAGCGGTAATTGTTGATGTTCAATGTATATTTCCAGCATTAGCTAGATTGTCTGATTGCTACCATACAAAATTCATTAGTACGTCTCCTAAAGCAAAAATAGAAGGCAGTACATATATAGAATTTAATGAAGAACATGCATTAGATATAACGAAAAAAATAGTTACAGAAGCAATTAATAACTATAAAAATAGAGATAGAACAAAAATATTGATTCCACAATCGAAAAGCAAAGCAATGGTTGGATATAGTGTAGAAACAGTTATTCAGAAATTAGATGGTGTTGTAAATAGCCAAACGGATATATTCAACACAGTAAAACCATTAGCTGATGTAATTTATGCAGGTGTTTTAAGAGGTGCAGCAGGTATTGTTGGATGTAACAACCCTAAAGTGAAACATGATGATAGCCATGTTACTGTTATGAAAGAATTGATTAAGAATGATATTATTGTTGTAACAACTGGTTGTGCAGCACAAGCAGCAGCAAAAGCTGGATTGCTTACTATGGAAGCTAAGGAATTATGCGGTAGAGGACTGAAAGAAGTATGTGAAAGAGTAGGTATTCCGCCAGTTCTTCATATGGGTTCTTGTGTTGATATTAGTAGAATTCTTGATATCGTTAGTCGAGTTGCCATTGAAAGAGGAGTAGATAACTCTGATTTACCAGTAGTTGGTGTAGCTCCTGAGTGGATGAGTGAAAAGGCAGTAGCTATTGGTACTTATGTAGTAGCGTCTGGTATTGATACATTCTTAGGTATAACTCCACAAGTAACTGGTTCTGCAAGATTTGTAGATATGCTTACTAACACAATAGAAGAAAAAGTTGGAGCAAAATTCTTCTTCGAAGAAGATCCTACTGTATGTGCAGCTAAGATTTTGGAAAGAATAGAAGAAAAAAGAGATAGGTTAGGAATATAGGTGATTAGATGAAAATTGCTATTACAGGAAAAGGCGGCGTTGGTAAATCTACCATATCCGCCGCTCTATGCAAAAGCTTTGCTGAAAATGGATATAAAGTTCTTGCAGTGGATGCTGATCCAGACGCTAACTTAGCATTAGCGTTAGGCATGAATGCTGCTGAAGCAACAAAAATAATACCCATATCTGAAATGAAAGACCTTGTGGAAGAAAGAACTGGTGCGCCAGTTGGTACTTTTGGTACTACATTTAAACTAAATCCCAAGGTAGATGACATTCCAGAGAGATACGCTCATGAGTTTGAAGGAGTAAAAGTATTGGTTATGGGTAGTGTAGATATTGGTGGTTCAGGTTGCGTATGTGCAGAGCATGTATTGTTAAAGAAACTTATGTCACATCTGATTCTACATGAAAAAGATGTGGTAATTATGGATATGGAAGCAGGTATAGAACATCTAGGTAGAGGAACAGCGAGTGAAGTAGATGCTTTTTTAGCCGTAGTTGAACCAGGTGAAAGAAGTGTTCAGACATTTAACAGTGTAAAAAAACTAGCTGCTGATTTAGGTGTTACAAATGTAATGGTAATTGGAAACAAAATAACCGACAAAGAAGATGAAGACTTTATCAGAACTCATGTTGGTGAAGAAAATTGTCTCGGTTTTATCTACTATGATAAAAAAATCAGTATATCAGACCGTGAAAATACTTCATCATACAAGGCTAGTGAAAAATTAAGATCAAGCATCCATGAGATTACTCAAAAATTAATTAATATTGTTAAATAATCGATGATATCGTAAAGGAGGATAAGCAGAATGAATCTGTTTAAGATCATATACTCAGGAATGAACCAATATCGTGAATCCGCAGAAAAAATGGTGCAAAAAGCTATTGCCGAAAAAGGCAAAGACGCTGCTGTAAAATTGCCACAAACAGCTTACTCATTACCAGTAATATTCGCAGTAACCGGTGAAAAAATATCAACAGTAGGTGAACTAGAAAAAGCATTAGAACTTGCAAAAGGTTTCATAAATGAAGGCAAACAACTACAAAACGCCTTAGATGCAGGTACTGCTTCAGCAATGTTCTGTGAAATAATTGAAACTGTAAAATATACATTAGAGGAAGAACCATATGCAGCGCCTCTACAAGGACATTTAACAGATGCTCAAATTAGAGCTTTTGGTGTAGCATTAGTTACTCAAGATATACCAGGGGTAGCAGTAGTTATTGGAAAATGTAAAGATAGCGCTACAGCTGCTGAAATCGTTAAAGATTATCAAGGTAAAGGTTTATTGACATTCATGGTTGGAGAAGTTATAAACCAATGCGCTGAAGAAGGCGTAAAAATGGGTATCGACCTTAGAGTAATCCCACTAGGCTATGAAATTGAATCTGTAATTCACGTAGTTTCAGTAGCAATTAGAGCAAGTTTAATATTTGGAGCAGTTCCAGGTGGAGACTTCGCTGCTCATAAACAATACATTAAAGATAGAGTGTTGGCATTTGTAAATGTATTTGGCGATTGGGATGATAAGATTATTGCAGCAGGAGCAGCAGCAATCGAATTAGGCTTACCAGCTGTTACAGAAACATTTATCAATGAAGTACCTACTTTATTACTACATCAGCCAGATAACCAAAAAGTGGTTGAAACTTCTCTAGAAGTTAGAAAAATTAAAATTAAAGTAACAAAAATAGATGCACCAGTTGGAATTTCTTCAGCTTTTGAAGGTGAAAGAATACGTAAAAATGACATGCATTCTGAGTTTGGCGGTCAAAAAACCAAAGCTTGGGAAGTAGTAAGAATGGTAGATATTGCTAGTATAGAAGACCATAAAATCGAAGTTATTGGACCGGATATTGATACTGCTGAATCAATCCCATACAACTTGCCTTTTGCAATAGTTATTGATGTAGCAGGAAGAAACATGCAAACAGATTTTGAACCAGTATTAGAGAGAAGACTTCATTACTTTATGAACTATATAGAAGGCGTAATGCACATTGGTCAAAGAAATATTGTATGGTTACGTATCAGTAAAGAAGCATTTGATAAAGGATTCCGTTTGAAACATATTGGTGAAGTTATATACGCTAAAATGAGAAGCGAATTCGATAGCGTAGTAGATAAGTGTCAAGTTACTATTTATACAGATTTAGACTTGATTACAAAACTTGAACAAGAAATTGCGTTCCCTAAATGGGTAGCAAGAGATGAGAGATTAGCACAATTAGTTGATGAAAATGTAGATACATTCTATTCATGTTCATTATGTCAATCTTTTGCACCAGCTCATGTATGTATCGTAACTCCAGAAAGATTAGGTTTATGTGGTGCAGTAAGTTGGTTAGATGCAAAAGCTACTAAAGAATTAGATCCTACCGGAGGTTGTCAACCAGTTCCAAAAACAGGATTAGAAGATGAAGTAATGGGTATCTGGAGTGATGTAAGTAAGGCGGTAGAAACAATTTCTCAAGGCGCTGTTACTAGAGTATCCTTATATAGTATATTAGAAGATCCAATGACTTCATGTGGTTGTTTCGAGTGTATTTGCGGTATAGTACCAGAAGCAAATGGAGTAGTAATTGTTAATAGAGAATACGGTGATGTTTCACCAGTAGGTATGACTTTTGGTGAATTGGCTTCCATGACTGGTGGTGGAGTTCAAACTCCAGGATTTATGGGTCATGGTAGACATTTTATCGCATCTAAGAAATTCTTAAGTGCAGAAGGCGGTCTAGCTAGAATCGTTTGGATGCCTAAAGAATTGAAAGATGATGTACGAGATAGACTGAATGCATCTGCTAAAGAGATCTATGATATTGATAACTTTGTAGATATGATTGGCGATGAAACAGTTTGTACAGATTCAGAAGGACTTCTTGAATTCCTTGAATCAAAAGGACATCCAGCATTAGCATTAGATCCAATTATGTAATTAATTAAAAAGTTCATAAAGTAGTTAACTCCAGTCATATTTGGCTGGAGTTAACTATGGTAATAAGACTAGCTTGCATTAAAAACCAGATTATACAGTCAATAATAATGCTGTTTAAGTCTTTTATACCTTGGATTTTTATGATATACTTATATAGATCATAAACACTTAGGAGGAACTGAACATGACAATGAAAATTGCAGTTGCAGGAAAAGGCGGTACTGGTAAGACTAGTTTAACTGGACTATTAATAAATTTCTTAATACAAGAAGGAAAAGGACCTGTACTAGCAGTAGATGCTGATGCCAATTCAAATCTTAACGAAGTGTTAGGTATAGATGTTGAACAAGATATAGGAAGTATTCGCGAAGAAGTAAATTGGGCTGAACGCACAGGGACTGTTATACCTGCGGGTATGACAAAATCAGAATATTTTCAATTGAAGTTAAATCAAGTAGTTAGTGAAGGCGACAAGGGATACGATATGTTGGTCATGGGTAGAACTCAAGGCGAAGGATGCTATTGCTTTGTCAATGGCATACTAAAAAACCAACTTGAAAAACTATCTGACAACTACAGTCATGTAGTTATTGATAATGAAGCAGGTATGGAACATATCAGTAGAGGAACTGTTGGCAAGATGCATTTATTATTATTGGTTAGCGATTATTCTAGAAGAAGCATTCAAGCTGTAGGAAGAATCCAAATATTAGCAGAAGAATTGAAATTAAAAATTCCTAAAATGGGACTAATTGTAAACAAAGCACCAAATGGTGAATTGACCGATTCTATTAAGGAAGAAATTAAAATTCAAAATCTAGAATTATTTGGCGTTGTACCATTAGATCCAACGATTACTGACTATGATGCAAAAGGAATACCGTTAGTAGAAATGCCTGAGGATACTATATCCAAAAGTGCATTAAAAAATATACTAAAAGAACTACAACTTATTTAAAGGAGGTACAAACATTGGCTTATAAGAAAGTTGCAAAGAAGTATAGTGGGAAATTTAGAGAAGTAACTATTGGTACTGGTGACAAGGCAATGACTTTGGGTGGAAGAAATGTATTACCACTACATGGTTTTGACGGCGAAGCAGGACAATCTCCAAAAGTAGGAATTGAAATCCAAGACGTAGCACCAACAGATTGGATTGACGCATTTACAGGTATTTATGGTGATGTTTTAAACGATGCGGTAGCTTGGGCTAAATTCGCAGAAGAAAAGTACACGCCAGATTTCATTTGTTTGAAATTTGCAAGTGCTGATCCTAACGGAACAGATACAAGTCCTGCCGATTGTGCAGCATTAGCGAAAAAAGTATGTGATGCAATTACAGTTCCTTTAGTTGTTGCAGGCTGTAACAATCATGAAAAAGATGCATTAGTCTTTAATGCAGTAGCAGAAGCACTAGAAGGAGAAAACATATTAATAGTTTCAGCAACTGAAGAGAACTATAAAACTGTTGGTGCTGCAGGCGCATTAGCGTACAAGCATAAAGTAGCAGCAGAATCTTCAGTAGATATCAACTTAGCAAAACAAATGAACATTCTATTGAATCAACTAGGTGTACAAAAAGAATCTATCGTTATGAATGTTGGTTGTGCAACTGTTGGATATGGTTTCGAATATGTTTCTTCAACTATGGATAGAATTGGTCTTGCAGCTTTAGGACAAAACGATGATTCATTATTAATGCCAATCATCATTCCAGTTTCTTTTGATACTTGGGGAGTAAAAGAAACTATGGCGACTGAAGAAGATGCACCAGAATGGGGTAATCTTGAAGAAAGAGGTATCCATATGGAAGTCTCTACTGCAGTTGCATGTGTAGTTTCAGGTGCTGATGCAGTAGTAGTAAGACATCCTAAGTCTGTAGATGCAATTAAGACTTTTGTTAAAGGTATTGTAGGATAATTTATTTCAAATGAAGGAGGTAGTGATTTAATGGCTTTAAGCGGAATTGAGATTTTTAAACTAACACCAAGAACTAACTGTAAAGAATGTGGATTCCCAACTTGTATGGCATTTGCAATGAAAGTTGCATCTGGTGCTGTAACTATAGACAAGTGTCCACATATTTCTGAAGAAGCAACTGCAAAACTTGCAGAGGCAACTGCACCACCAATGAAGACGATTGTAATCGGTAAAGATGCAACTCAAGCAAAATTAGGTGGAGAAACTGTATTGTTTAGACATGAAAAGACTTTAGTAAATAAATCTTTATTTGCAGTTCAATTTTCTGATTCATTAACTGATGAAGTTATAGATGCAAAAATGGCAAATATAACTAAGGTTGATTATGTAAGAATTGGCGAAGAAATGAAAGTAGACTTAGTTGCTGTAAAATATGATGGCAACAAAGATCGTTATTTACAAATCATAGAAAAATTAAAATCTTTGTCTAAAATATTTATACTTACTTGCGAGGACGTTGATGTTGCAACTGCAGCAGTAGCTCTTGTAAAAGATACAAACCCTATTTTAGTAGGTGGTAACAAAGACAATATCGATGCTATGGTACAATTAGCAAAAGATAATGGTATAGTACTTGGCTTAAATGGAGCTACAGTTGAAGAAATCTATAGCTTAGTAGAAGCTGCAGAAAAAGCTGGATACAAAGAATTAATTATAAATCCAACTACAACTGATAGTGCAAAGACTTTTGAAAATACAATTGAAGTTAGAAGAACTGCTATAACTGGCGGAGATAGAACATTAGGATATCCATCTGTAATATTTGCAAATGAATTATCTAATGGTAACCCATATGTAGAAACTGCATTAGCAACTACTTATGTATTGAAATACGGTTCAATTATCGTATTAGATGATATCTCGTTTGCTAGTGGATTACCACTATTTGGTTTCAGACAAAATATCTTTACTGATCCTCAAAAACCAATGAGAGTTGAACCTAAAGTATACGAATTTAATAATGCACAAGCTGATTCACCAGTTCTTCTTACAGTAGATTTTGCATTAACTTACTTCGTAGTTTCAGGTGAAGTTGAAAGATCTAAAAAACCAGCACATTTATTAATACCAGATGCAGGTGGTTTATCTGTATTAACATCTTGGGCTGCAGGTAAATTTGGTAGCAGTGTAATTAGAGATATGGTTAAAGAATGCGGATTAGACGAAAAATTAACTAGGAAGAGACTTATTCTTCCAGGTAAAGTAGCTGTTCTTAAAGGCGATATCGAAGAAGACTTACCAGGTTGGGAAATAATCGTAGGACCTGAAGAAGCAATGCAAATACCTAAATTTCTTAACGAATTAGTGTAATAAATTAAGGATACATCTACCTATTGTCTATACGAAATAGAAAAGCAGTTTCTTTAATAAACGTTACAATTAAATATTGGGGCAAGATAATTTACGCTAGAGTATCTTTTTATCAGAGTAAAGTATGACTTGCCCTTTTATAGTTTCAAAAATATATTATAAGAAAGAAGGTTTGTCATGGAAAAGTTCATGATCATTGGAGAAAGAATTCACTGTATTTCACCTGCTATAAAAAAAGCAATAAGCGAAAAAGATCCTGCGCCAATCTTACAAAGAGCAAAAGAGCAAATTGATGCTGGTGCAACATACATCGATGTAAACATCGGACCTGCAGAAAAAAACGGAGAAGAAATAATGAAATGGGCGGTACAATTAATTCAATCTGAGTGTAACAATATTCCTCTTGTATTAGATACTGCTAACAAAAAAGCTATTGAAGCTGGAATCTCAGTTTATAACAGATCTTTTGGAAAACCTATTGTAAACTCTGCTGATGCTGGTGGAAGAATTGACAATATCAACTTAGCTGCTGCTAATGATGCAATGGTTATTGCTTTATGTGCTGATGAAGGTATTCCTAAAGATAATGAGGAAAGAATGAATTATGCACAACTTATGATCGAAAGAGGATTAGAAGCAGGTATGGATGTTGAAGACATGATTTTCGACCCATTATTCTTAGTTGTTAAAGGAATGCAAGATCAAATTCCAGAATTATTTGACGGAATTAGAATGCTTAGCGATATGGGATTAAAAACTACTGGTGGATTAAGTAATATATCAAATGGTGCACCAAAAGCTTTAAGACCAATTATTGATGCTTATACAATGGCTATGTGTATACAATGTGGATTAACATCTGCAATCATTAATCCATGTGACAAACAGTTAATGGAAGCAATCAGAACATGTGAAATGCTTTTAGGAGCAACATTATACGCAGATTCATACTTAGAACTATAATATACTAAAAGTAATTGTAAATAGTTAATAAATTAAATTCCCGATATAAACTTCAATCAGTGGTAGCCAAAGGCTACCACTGATTGAAGTTAAAATAAAACCATGAAGGAAGGGAAATATGATGAGCTTATTAGATATTATATATAAAGGGTCAAATGCGGCATTGGAGTTAGCGCAAAACACTGTTTATGATGCAATTAAACTAAAAGGAAAAGAACAAAAAGTTGCATTCCCAAGTACAGCTTATTCTTTACCCGTAATTTACGCAGCCACAGGAATTAAAATCTCTACTCTAGAAGAACTAGAGGGAGCTTTAGGTGTGGTAAAAAGCTTAATCGTAGAAGAAGAAGATCTAGGAAGCGCACTAAATGCTGGACTTGCTACTGCTGTATGTGCAGAAATAATTGAGGCTGTAAAGTATGCCTTATCTGAAAATCCTTATGAAGGAGAAACTGGAATTGGATTTGTACCTGATCCTGTTATCCGTTCTTTAGGCGTACCTCTAGTTACAGGAGATATACCAGGTATTGCTGTAATTATTGGTGAATCAGCAGATAGAGATTCTCTAGAAAAAATAGTTAAAGATTATCAGTCAAAAGGACTTCTTACTTTTCTAACAGGAAAAGTTGTTGACCAAGTTATAGATGCAGGTGTAAAAGTGGGATTAGAATTTAGAGTCATTCCTCTTGGATACGAAATAACCTCAGTTATTCACGTAGTATCTGTAGCAGTAAGAGCTGCTTTAATATTTGGAGCACTAAAACCAGGTGATCTAAATGGATTATTAGCTTACACTAAAGAGAGAGTTCCAGCATTTGTGAATACCTTTGGACCTTTAAATGAAGTTGTAGTTTCTTGTGGTGCTGGTGCCATTGCATTAGGATTTCCTGTTATTGCCGACACAGAGGTACCTGAAGTACCTGGTGCTTTGATCTCTCAACTGGACCACAGTGAAACTGTAAAGACATCATTAGACGCCAGAAATATAAAAATTAAAATAACGGAGTTGCCAATCCCAGTTTGTTATGCATCAGCATTTGAAGGTGAAAGAATTCGTAAGGATATTTTATATGCAGAATTTGGAAGCAAGAGAAGTAAGGCATGGGAATTAGTTCAAATGAAAGATCCTAGTGAAATTGAAGATCATAAAATTGAACTTATCGGACCTGATATTGATTCTATGGACGAACCCGTATATTTACCTTTGGCCATCATAGTAGATATAGCTGGTAAAAATATGCAAGAAGATTTTGAGCCAGTTTTGGAAAGAAGACTCCACTATTTTATTAACTATATTGAGGGTGTAATGCATATAGGTCAAAGAAATATTGTTTGGATTAGAATAGCCAAAGAGGCGTTTGATAAAGGATTACGGTTAAAACATATAGGTGAAGTATTATATGCTATGATGCATAATGATTTTGAATCTGTAGTAGACAAATGCCAAGTGACAATTATTACGGATAAGAAAAAAATGGAAGAATTGGAAAATACATATGCTCTACCTAAATATAAAGCAAGAGATGAAAGAATAGCTTCACTTACCGATGAAAGCGTGGATACATTCTATTCATGTGCAATGTGTCAATCTTTTGCTCCAGCCCATGTTTGTGTTGTAACTCCTGAACGTTTAGGATTATGTGGAGCAGTTAGTTGGTTAGATGCTAAAGCCACAAAAGAATTAGATCCTACAGGAGCATGTCAACCTATGACTATAGAAGGCATAGAAGATGAAGAAAAGGGTATATGGAGTTCCATAAATGAAACTGTGGATTCAATTTCTAGAGGTGCTGTAACAAGAGTATCATTATACAGCATTTTAGAAGACCCTATGACTTCTTGTGGTTGTTTTGAGTGTATTTGCGGTATTGTTCCAGAAGCAAATGGTGTAGTTATTGTAAATAGAGAATACAGCGGTATTACTCCTGTTGGTATGACTTTTGGTGAATTGGCTTCAATGACAGGTGGAGGAGTACAAACTCCAGGATTTATGGGTCTTGGCAGGCAATTCATTTCTTCAAAGAAGTTTTTAAAAGCTGAAGGTGGAATTAAAAGAATTATTTGGATGCCTAAGGAATTAAAGGATGATGTAAGAGATAAACTAAATGATGTTGCAAAAGAATTATACGGAATTGAAAATTTTACTGATATGATTTGTGATGAAACAATTGCAACGGATGTAGAAGATGTTGTTAGTTTCCTGACTGAAAAAGGACATCCAGCTCTAGAAATTGATCCAATTATGTAAAAATGATTTATAACAGTTATCGTTAATAATCACCAGTATCATTTGGAAGCTTTTCCTTTTTGAAAAGGCTTCCAAATGATTAGTCATTAACGACTGAGGGGGGATATTATAATGAAAGTTACTTTGAAATTACCTGATGATACAAAGATTGTAAATGTTCATTCAGGAGAAAATATGTTAGATGTAATTAGAAGTGCAGGGATTCACATTGATGCTCCTTGTAATGGTAATGGGACTTGTGGTAAATGTAAGGTTAAAATAGTAAGCGGTCGTGTTGAAACAAATGATACCCATAAGCTTAGTGACGAAATCATAGCTAGAGGCTATGTATTAGCATGTTCAAGTACAATTGTAGAACCAATCGAGGTTGAGATACCAAAAGAATCTATACTAGATGTAACAAATATAAGAGTAGAAAATAACAATACTGCACATAGTGCAAAGTATTATCATATAAAAAATAGCTTTGAAAAGATTCACGGTTCCAAAAAACATTTAGAAATTATAGATTTAGATTTAGATGAACCAACTATAGATGACAATATTTCAGACGTAACTCGTTTGAATAAATTTTTGTGTAAAGCATTAGATAATAAATACGTTGAATTAGAAGTATCTTTATTACAAAGAATTCCAATGGTGTTACGTGAGAATGAGTTCAAAATTTCTGTTATCTACAAACTAGATAAGGGAATAGTAAAAGTACTTGACATAAGATCCCGTGGAGATGTTCATATCTATGGCGTAGCTGTAGATATTGGGACAACTTCTGTTTCAGCATGTCTTGTAGATTTAAAGGACGATACTATCCTTGGAGAAGTGTCCTGTGCAAATGCGCAATCCAAGTACGGTGCAGATGTAATTAATCGTATTATGTATGCAATAAAAGGTAGGGGATTACAGACCTTACAAAATGCCATCGTAAATGATAGTATTAACCCATTAATTGCAAAATTATGTTTAATGAATAATATCACCATTGAACAAGTGTTGCTTTTTTCGGCTTCAGCCAATACGACTATGTGCCATCTATTGTTAGGAGTATATCCTAATTATTTAAGAATGGAACCGTATATCCCAGGATTTACAGATACCAACGATATAATCATAAAAGCACAAGATGTGGGACTTGCCATTAATAAAAATGCGGAAATTATTATTTCTCCATCTGTTGCTAGTTATGTGGGAGGCGATATCAGTGCAGGAGTAATTGCTTGTGATATGAGAGAAAGTGACAAAAATATCATTTTAATAGATTTAGGAACTAATGGAGAAATTGTATTTGGAAATAAGGACTTCATGATGACTTGTGCATGCTCAGCTGGTCCTGCATTTGAAGGCGCAGAAATTTCTTGTGGAATGAGAGCTACAGATGGAGCAATAGAGACTGTGAGTATAGATCCAATTTCATTCATACCAAAGTTAAAGATAATAGATAGTGATCAACCGTATGGTATATGTGGATCAGGTATTATTGATTTAATATCAGAACTTAAGAAAGTAAAATTAATTGACCCCAAGGGGAAATTTAGACAAGAAGAAAATTGTAGTAGAGTAAAATTTGATGATTATGGAATTGGATATTATGTAGTTGCGTTCAAGGAAGAATTCGGGATAGAAGAAGATCTCTTTATTACAGAAGTAGACATAGATAATTTTGTCCGAACAAAAGCTGCTGTATACTCAGCCACTTATGTGCTTTTATCTAGTTTGGGCCTTGATTTTGATCAAGTGGACGAAATAAATGTAGCTGGCGGTATTGGAAGTCATATTAATATAAAAAGTGCCATTAACATTGGATTATTTCCTGATGTAAATATAGAAAAATATAAATTCATAGGGAATTCATCACTGACAGGAAGTTATATGAGCTTAATAAATAAATGTGCAAAAGAATATATTGACGAAACAGCCCAGAATATGACCTATTTAGAATTAAGTGTATACCCAGGATATATGGATGAATTTTTATCTGCATCATTTATTCCACATACAGATTTACATCGATTTCCAACTCATAGATAATAAATGGTGAATTCTAGCTTCTCTATCACAAAAAAAATCGTTGACTTTTATCTATTGAAAATGATACTATACCGTAAATATACAACTAATACATATTCAAGTAAATACTGTTATATTATATAATGATTTGAGGAGGATTTATATATGATCGATGTGCAGCAAGTAACACAGTATGTAGGAGAATTAGACGAAGAACAAGTGATGAGCATCTTAGAAGATTTTATTGCATCAAACCCAACTGAAGAAGAGGCACAAAAGGTACTCGTTGCATGTCAAGAAGGTATGGCGATAGTTGGTGATTTATTTGAAAAAGGGGAATACTTTGTTGGAGACCTAATCTTTGCTGGAGAGCTTTTGACTGAAGCAATGAATATTTTAAAACCAGCAATTGGCGGAGGAACTGTTACAAAAATTGGTAGTATTGTAATCGGCACAGTACATGGAGACTTACATGATATTGGTAAAAATATATTTATTAATATGTGTGAAGCTGCTGGATTTGAAGTTTATGATATTGGTATAGATCAATCTGTAGAATCATTTGTAGAAAAAGTGAAAGAGGTAAAACCAAACATAGTTGGAATGAGCGGAATGCTTACATTAGCACTAGAATCCATGAAAGAGACTGTTGATGGATTAAAAGTAGCAGGATTAAGAGATAGTGTTAAAATAATTATCGGCGGAAGTCCTGTAACAAAAGAAATCTGTGACCACATTGGAGCAGATGCATTTACAACAAATTCAGCAGAAGGCGTAAAAATTTGCCAAAATTGGGTTAAATAAATATCATAGTCTTAGAAAAGGAGCCCTTTTATTTTAAGGGCTCCTTTTTAGAACTATAGCTTTAAGCGAACAACCAACTCTGAACTAAGTAGGTATCTAAAAAGCGTCAAGCTTTGCTTGACTTTGAAGATAATTTGGCTTATTATATATAGAAATACATAAAAATACATAAAGGGGTGATTCCAATATGAAAGCTTCAAAAGCTATTGTGAAATGCTTGGAAAGGGAGAACGTTCATACTCTTTTTGGATACCCTGGTGGCGCTGTTTTGCCTTTATATGAAGCGTTAAGAGAATCTGAGCTAAGACATATTTTGGTTAGAAATGAACAATCCTTAGTTCATTATGCCAGTGGATATGCTAGGGAAACAGGAGAAGTAGGGGTATGTATTGCTACTTCAGGGCCAGGTGCTACAAATACCATTACAGGTATAGCTACTGCGTATTTAGACTCTATTCCAGTGGTAATTATAACAGGTCAGGTAAATATTGAATTGATCGGAACAGATGCATTTCAAGAAGCAGATATTAAGGGGGCCACAGAACCTTTTACTAAGCATAATTATTTAATAAAAGATGCTAACGATATTCCTCGCATATTCAAAGAAGCATTTTATTTAGCAAATAGCGGAAGAAAAGGTCCTGTGCTAATTGATATACCAAGAAATATTCAAGAAGAAAACATTAAATTTTACAATTGTGATAACGTGAATATTATAGGTTATCAACCTACTCTAATTGGACATAAAGGTCAAATAAAAAGAGCAATTACTAAAATAAAAAGTGCTCAGCGTCCTGTACTTTATGTAGGTGGAGGTGTAATCCTAGCTAAGGCACAAAAAGAGTTGTTACAGTTTGCACACAATACAAGAATACCCGTAATTAATTCATTTATGGGTATTGGATGTTTTCCCCATGATGACTCTTTATACGCTGGTATTGTTGGGAGCCATGGGTACACCTATTCTAGTAAAATTATCGAGCGAACAGATCTGCTCATCTGTATTGGCGCAAGAATGGCGGATAGAGCTACTGGAAAATTTGAAGCGATTAATTCAAAATTAGAATATATACACATAGATATTGATCCTGCTGAGATAGGTAAAAAGATTGATATAATGATTCCTATTGTTGGAGATGCAAAATTAATATTGGAAGAGCTAGTTCATAAAGATTTAGATATGGACACATCTCTTTGGTTAGAAGAAGTAAATGCGATAAAGGAAACATATCCAATAAGTATGAAAATGCAAGAAGGATGTGGATATATTAATCCTAAGGAATTAGTAAATACCTTATCTGAAAAATTAAATGATTCAGCTTGTTTGGTTTCTGATGTAGGGCAAAATCAAATATGGGCTGCTTTGTATTATAAGATTATTGGGACTCGAAGTTACTTTACCTCAGGTGGTCTAGGCACCATGGCTTATAGTTTACCTGCTGCTGCAGGAGTAAAAGTTGCAAATCCTGACAGACAAGTGATATGTATAATGGGTGACGGAAGTTTTCAAATGTGTTTAGGTGAACTTGCTGTAATAAGAGAACAAAATATAGGAATAAAAATAGTATTGTTTAATAACAACAAATTAGGTATGGTAAAGGGACTGCAAAATTCTTGCTATGGTAAAAATCATAATTTTGGTGTTGATTTGAATTGCAATATTGACTTTACAAAAATTGCAGAAGCTTATGGTATTCGAGGATATAAAGTAGAAGATATTGAGAGTTTTAAACATGTAATAGATGAAGTTATTGAAGACGATGAACCATGTTTGATCCAATGTTTGATTGATCCCGAATTTTGTACATTTTAGGAGGAAAAATATGAAAAAATACGTTTTATCATTACTTGTTGAAAATAACTCTGGAGTACTTAGTCGGATTGCTGGTTTATTTGCAAGAAGATGTTTTAATATAGATAGTTTAACTGTCGGTATGACAGAATCACAGAATATATCTAGGATGACAATTACAGTCATTGGAGATGAACACATACTAGAGCAGATCAAAAAACAATTAAATAAACTCATAGAAGTTATAAAAATAGTTGAATTAACATCAGAAGATTCTGTAAGTAGAGAGTTAGTATTTATAAAAGTAAAAGCAGATAATGTGACTAGATCAAACATTATAGAAATTTCAAATATATTTAGAGCCCATATTGTAGATGTATCTCAAAGTAGTCTTATCCTCCAACTAACAGGAGAAGATGAAAAGTTAAAAGCTTTTAAGTCTATGCTTGAACCATTTGGAATTATTGAATTTATTCGATCTGGCGCAACAGGTTTACAAAGAGGAGACTCAGCAATTCGCATGTAATGCGAATTGCTGGATGCAGAATGCAAAATTGAGAATGCAGAATTAGAAAAAGACTCTTTTGGAGTCTTTTTTTAATATGAGTGGCGTGCTAAAAGCCCGTAATGCAGAATGCAAAATGTAAAATGCAGAATGCAGAATGCAAAATGTAAAGTTAAAAGTTAAAAGTTAAAAGCTAAAAGCTAAAAGCTAAAAGCTAAAAGTTAAAAGCCAATAGCCAATAGCTAAAAGCTAACATCCAACATCCAACATCCAAATATTGATAGTTTAATTAGTAAGCAAAATTGGTAAATTAAAAGAAATTATAAAATCTTAATTGACAATGTAAATAGGTTAATGTTAATATAAAGTGTGATATGTATGATAAATACAGGGAGGTTTTTTAGGTTGTTAGAGATAAGCAAACTGACACAGGCACTTGCGGATTTAAAAGATGATGAAGTACTAGATATTATAAACCATTTTATTGATAATAGTCCAAACAAAGAAGGTGCAGATAAATTAATAAAGGCTGCTCAAGAAGGTATGGCTATAGTAGGTGATAGATTTGAAAGAGGAGATTACTTTGTAGGAGATCTGATCTTTGCAGGAGAAATTATGGCAGATGTCATAGACCTAATAAAACCAATTATCTGTGGAGAATCAAAGGGAAATATTACAGGTAAAATAGTACTAGGAACTGTAAAAGGTGATTTACATGATATTGGAAAAAACATTTTTAAAGTAATGGCAATTGCAGAGGGTTTTGAAGTACATGATATTGGGATAGATCAACCAGTAGAAGCTTTTATTGAAAAAGTCAAAGAAGTAAAACCAGATATATTAGGAATGAGTGGAGTTTTGTCTCTTGCCCTTAATGTAATGAAGAATACTGTAGATACATTAGTACAAATTGGGTTAAGAGATGATCTCAAAATAATCATTGGAGGTAATCCAGTGAGTAAAGATGCTTGTGAACATATTAATGCAGATGCTTTCACCACAAATGCAATTGAAGGATTAGCAATCTGTAAAGAATGGGTGAAAAAATAAAAAAGTGTATTTCCTTTATTAGGGGAGATGCACCTTTTTTATTTAACAGTTAGTTAGGAAACAAAATGTTAACGATTTAATCTAGCTTTAATTTAGTTAGGTATGCACTCAACATAAATTTCGATGTAAAGGTAGGGTTTGTCGCTATTTCTACATGTTCTGCGTTTTGTGCAAGTTTCCTACATATAGATTGTTCTTCTTTAGATAGTAAAAACATTTGACAACCAGTTGCTGCTGCATTCCCAATGGAGAGAACAGGAACGTTTTTAAAATAGGGTATCATACCAATAGATTGGGCGTTAGTGATATCAATAAAATTGCCAAAGGCACCTGCTATAAGGATCTCATCTAAATCCTCGCCATTTAATCCACATTCAGCAATTAGCATAAGGCAACCAGTATAAATCGCTGCTTTAGCTAGTTGAACTTCACGTATATCCTTTTGCGTCATAAGTATAGGTTTATTATTTTCTGTATCCTCTCCATAGGCAATAATAAAGGCAATACCATTGTCAGTTGTGGTTATCCTTTTTGCTAGTTTAGGCTCAACTACCTCAGATGGATGGGCAAAGGCACCCCGTTTATTAATGAGATTATATCTAAATAATTCAGAGACAATATCGATAATGCCTGAACCACATATACCCATTGGTTTAACTTGTCCAATTACTTTATAGTCTAAATCTCCATTTAAGATTTCTACTTTTTCAATCGCTCCTTTGATACCTCTCATCCCACTCTCTAAGCCAGCACCTTCAAGTGCGGGACCACATGCACAGGAAGATACCTTAAATGAGTAATTTTTTCCCACAGCAATTTCACCATTAGTCCCTAAATCAATAATCAATCGGTTTTTATGATCATTCTCAAGGGAAAGAAGTACCGCAGTAGTATCTGAACCCACAAAACCTCCTAATAAAGGCAAGAAGTTTATACAACCATGGGGATTAATTTTAATTCCAAGATCATAAGCTTTAGTTGATACCTCTCTATGAGTGGTGCTTGTAAAGGGAGCTAATCCCAGGTAAGTAGGATTTAATCCCAAAAATAAATGTTGCATAGTACTATTTCCACAAAAACTTGCTTGATATATATTGTTCTTGTCAATGTTATGTTCTGTACATATATGATCAATGATTTCATTTACAGTTTCAATAATTAAGTCATGTAATGTTGCTAGACCATTTGTATTTGTCATAGTGTATTCTATTCTACTAATAACATCACCACCGATACGTGTTTGCTTATTTAATAAAGAACTAACTCCTATTTGTTCGTGGGTATTTAAATCATATAAATATCCAACAACAGAAGTAGAACCAATATCATAAGCCATTCCGAGAAGAGGTTTTTCTAAGTCTCCAGGAAGTATATCGAGTATTTCTGTATCGTAGATAATTATATTCATTCCATTAGGATGATGATAGGTATTAGACAATTTTTGAAGGATACGTAATGAAGGAGTGTCTAAATTCAATTGTAAAACCTCGACAATAGTGTCAAAATCATTTTCACATATTGGTGTATTTAATTCATTCTGATCTACATGGACCACAAAGAGCGCAGGATCAGGTTTAATGTCTTTAAACATATTTGTAGTAAGTATATGTTCCTCAACTTTTTCTCTAGTAATCATGATGTTTATGTTATCAAATACTTTAGTTTGACAAGCGACAACCGTAGAAACTAGGTCTTTCGTTTTGACGATTACAGCACATTTTTTACATTTTCCCTTTCCTCCACAAACTAAGTTTAAAGGGTGACCTATCATTGCACAGGCGTCGGAAATCTTACTATTCTCATCCATATCTATACTTTTACCAAGTAGTGGGAAATTCACATTTACATATTTATTCATACAGTATGCTCCTTTAATGGTAATGTTTATGATTACTATTATAGTATAAAAGTTAGTCATGTACAATATGGTGTCAGTCAGCAATTTGTCAATGCCAAATATATCTTTAATGATACTATTGACAAATATATAGCAAGGTAATATAATAAAAATATGTAATATTTCAATAAACAGATACGTGATATGAAGTGCCTAATTCATTGTGTTGAGGATCATAATCATTCGCATAAGAAGGCATGAAAGATGGACAATTATATTGACAAAAAAAAGTAGCTTTGATAAGATACTACAAAGCCTCGTAGATACAAGTCTATGTAATTGAGCATTAAAATCATATCTGAAATTTGTTTAGGAGGTTTTACTAGTGATTATTATTGGTGAAAAAATTAATGGAACGATTCCACTCGTAAAGAAAGCAATCGAAGAAAGAGATGTTGAGTTTATAAGGAATCGTGCAATTAAACAAGCACAAGCTGGTGCAGATTATATTGATATATGTGCAGCTACAGCTCCAGACGTTGAAGTAGAAACGTTGAAATGGCTAATTGAAATTGTCCAAGACGCAGTTGATACACCAATTTGTATTGACAGTCCCAATGCATATTTCATAAGAGAAGTACTTCCTTATATTAATAAGCCAGGTTTAATTAATTCAACTTCTTTAGAAGGTAATGGAACTGAAGACAAATGTGATGTTATATTTCCATTGATGGAAGGAAATGACTGGCAAGCAATTGCATTAACTTGCGATAACGAGCATGGAGTTCCACAAGATGTACTCACAAGAGTTGAAATTACAAAACGTATTGTGGACAAAGCATCAAAGTTTGGTATTACACCAGATAGAATTCATGTAGATCCATTAGTAATGGCCCTAGCAACAGATAATAATTCTTTGTTAAACTTTGTTGAGAGTATTCACCAGATTAAGGCAATTTATCCAACGATTAAAATCACTTCTGGTTTGAGTAACATTTCATTTGGAATGCCACTAAGAAAATTAATCAACCAAAATTTTATGACATTGTCAATTTACGCTGGAATGGACTCAGCAATTATGGATCCATTAAACCCAGCTATCATGAATGCTATTTATTCGACAGAAGCATTAATTGGTAAAGATAGACATTGCCGTAAATTCAGTTCAGCATATAGAAAAGGTAAAATAGGATAAACATAATTATTACGTTTATAATGTTTGATTATAGTACGAGTTACTTTTATTAATGCTCGTACCAATTAAATATAATATAAAAAGATAATTTGAGGAGGAAACATTCAATGGGTTTTAAAAGTGATATTGAAATTGCACAAGAAGCAGTACCACAAGATATTAGAGAAATTGCGAAAAAATTAGGTCTTACAGAAGCTGATTTAGATTTATACGGTAAGTATAAAGCAAAGGTTGACTACAATTTATTAAAGACTCCAAAGACAGGTAAAAAAGCAAAACTTATATTAACTACAGCTATTAATCCAACTCCAGCTGGAGAAGGAAAAACAACTACAACTATAGGTGCTGCAGATGCGTTATCTAAACTTGGTAAAAAAACTTTAGTTGCTCTAAGAGAACCATCATTAGGACCAGTTTTTGGTGTTAAAGGTGGAGCTGCAGGCGGTGGATATGCTCAAGTAATACCAATGGAAGATATCAACTTACATTTCACAGGTGATTTCCATGCTATTGGAGCAGCAAATAACTTATTAGCTGCACTTCTTGATAATCATATTTTTCAAGGAAATGTTTTAGACATTGACGTAAGAAGAGTTGTTTGGAGAAGAGTAGTAGATATGAACGACAGACAATTAAGAAATATCACAGATGGTTTGGGTGGTAAAGCTCAAGGTATGCCAAGAGAAGATGGCTTTGATATCACTGTAGCTAGTGAAGTTATGGCAATATTCTGTTTAGCAAATGATATTATTGATTTAAAAGAAAAGTGTGCAAAGATCGTTGTTGCATACAATAGAAAAGGTGAGCCTGTAACAGCTGGTCAACTTAATGCACAAGGTGCTATGGCTGCATTGTTAAAAGATGCTTTAAAACCAAACTTAGTACAAACATTAGAAGGAACTCCTGCATTTGTTCATGGTGGACCATTCGCGAATATCGCTCATGGTTGTAACTCTGTAATTGCTACAAAAATGGCAATGAACTTTGCTGATTATGTTGTTACAGAAGCTGGATTTGGTGCTGATCTTGGTGCTGAAAAATTCATCGATATTAAATGTAGACTTGCTGATTTGAAACCTGATGCTGTAATTATTGTTGCAACAATAAGAGCATTAAAATATAATGGTGGTGTTGCTAAAGCTGATTTAGGAACTGAAAATCTTGTTGCTTTAGAAGCTGGTCTACCAAACTTATTAAAACATGTAGAAAATATTACACAAGTGTTTAAATTACCTGCAGTTGTTGCGATCAATAGATTCCCAACTGATACGGAAGCAGAATTGAAACTTGTTGAAGACAAATGTAGAGCATTAAACGTAAATGTTGCATTATCTGAAGTTCACGGTAAAGGTGGCGCAGGTGGAGAAGCCTTAGCTAAAGAAATAATCAGACTTACTGATACTGAAAGTACTGTTGAATACGTTTATGATTTAAATGATTCAATTAAAGAAAAAATTACAAAAATTGCAACAAAAATATACGGCGCAGATAAAGTTGCATTTTCAGGAAAAGCTGAAAAAGAAATTGCTAACTTTGAAAAATTAGGATTCTCTAACATGCCTATATGTATGGCAAAGAATCAATATTCATTAACTGATGATCCAACAAAATTAGGTAGACCAACAGGATTTACAGTTACAATTAGTAATCTTACAGTATCTGCTGGTGCAGGTTTCATCGTAGTATTAACTGGCGATGTTATGAAAATGCCTGGATTACCAAAAGTACCATCTGCAGAAAGAATCGACGTTGATGAAAACGGAGTAATAGCTGGATTGTTCTAAAACAAACTGAATTAAAATTCTACAAAATCATGTTGGTTTTCATCTATTTGAATATACATAGCTATATATTCCTATGGTGAAAACCAACTTTTTTGACATATGGAGGGTAAAATATGAAAATGATTCACGGATCATGTGTTGAGTTCATTGATGAATTAGCATCTAAAAGAGCAGTTCCTGGTGGTGGCGGTGCCGCAGCATTAACTGGTGCTATTGGAACAGCATTGGCTAGCATGGTTGTAAACTTGACATTAGGAAAAAAGAAATATGCTGAATTCGAAGATGCAAATAAAGAAATAATGAGTAAAGCGTTAAAGATACAAGAAGAATTAATGGAAATGGTAGATTTGGATGCTGAACACTTTTTACCATTATCTAAAGCTTACGGATTACCAAAAGAAACAGAAGAAGAAAAAAAGTTTAAAGAAGAAACATTAGAAAAATGTACTATAATGGCTTGCGGTGTACCAGTAGACATCGTAGTGAAATCCTATGAAGCTATTGTATTACATAAAGAATTAGTAAACAAAGGGTCAAAGTTAGCAATTAGCGATGTAGGGGTTGGAGTCCAATGCCTTAGAGCGGCTTTAATTAGTGGTTGGTTAAATGTATTGATTAATATTAACTCTATCAAAAGCGAAGAATTTGTAAAAAAGATTAATGAAGAAATAAAACCACTTGTAGCTAAAGGTATAGCTCTAGCTGATGAAGTCTACGCAGAAGTAGAAGTAATGCTTTCATAGAATATAATAGAGGTATTATATATACCTCTTATTCATATTATTAAAATTATTAAAAAAATTGGAGGATAACTAAAATGGGACAAATATTAGATGGTAAATTAGTAGCAACAAGCTTAAAGGAAGAAAGTGCTGCACTTGCAACTGAATTAAGAGGGAATGGAATAATTCCTAAATTGACAATTGTAAGAGTAGGAGCAAATTCAAGTGACTTGTCTTATGAAAGAGGAGCACTTAAAAGAATGGAAGCTTGCAATATAGATACAGAAGTAAAAGAATTGCCAGAAGATATCACTCAAGAAGATTTTATCAAAGCATTAAACGAAGTAAATGCTGATAAAAATACTAATGGTATTTTAGTATTTAGACCACTTCCAAAACAATTAGACGAAGAAGCTATAAAATATGTAATTGCTGCAGAAAAAGACGTTGATTGCTTTAGCCCAACAAATGTTGCAAAAGTAATGGAAGGTGATACAACAGGTTTTGCACCATGTACACCAACTGCAGTAATGGAAATATTAAAATATTATAAAATTGATTTAAAAGGTGCTGAAGCTGTTGTACTTGGAAGATCAATGGTTGTTGGAAAACCTGTAGCAATGTTGTTATTAGGCGAAAACGCAACAGTTAAGATCACTCATTCTAAGACAAAAGATCTACCACAAGTTTGTGCAAAAGCAGATATTTTGATTGCAGCAATTGGTAGAGCAAAAATGGTTACAGACGAGTACATAAAAGAAGGCGCTGTTGTAGTAGATGTTGGAATTAATGTAGACGAAAGTGGAAAATTATGTGGAGATGTAGATTTTGCTAACTGTATTGACAAAGCATCTATGATTTCTCCAGTTCCAGGTGGAGTTGGTTCTGTTACAACATCTGTTTTAGCTAAACATGTAATAAAAGCTTGTAAACTTCAAAACAATAAATAATAAAGGATTGCAAGTATTTCAAAACAAAAAAATGAAGTAGGATTTAAAATGATTATATCTACACAAAAAACCTATAGACGAAATTCAAAAAATACTTACTAATAAAAGAACAAAAAAGTTGTTTTAACTGGATGTTTATTGTGTACTACCTCTTGTAAAGCTGGTGGAGAAGAAGAATTGGTAATGTAAATAAATCTGTATGTTTTTTGTGTATTCATCCTTGCAAATTCCAAAAGTTCCAACAAAAGATCTGTTGGTATTTTATTGCACTAAGTTTAAGGGGGAAATGAAATTGGTTGATTATACCAAGTTTAAATTAAAAAGTAAAAAAGAGTTAGCCCCGTTGTTGGAGGATAAGGATAACCTGTTTGTCGTTGCCTGTAACAAATGTTTCAAGGAATTCGAAATTGGTGATGAACCAGAATGTAGTAGTTTTGAACAAATCGCC